>JGI24709J26583_10001401_pt1 | contig 20381 bp, 19 predicted proteins | sample BioPla2DNA1_FD_26583 | JGI IMG/M metagenome (IMG submission 26583) | reverse complement strand
CATATTGTATATTCCTCCATTAAGTTAATGATAATAATAAGGGCTGTGGATTTAGGGGATAAAACCCACAAAATTGAATTGATTACTCTTAATCTAGTTTAGCACAATACAGTGTAGTTTTGGCTAACTTTATTACATAAAATCTTTTAAACTAGTCTTGTTTTAAGATCATCAAGTGCTTTTAAAAGTTCTTGATCAGTTTTTAGTAATTTTTCCACTTTATCGACTGCGCTTATAACAGTTGTGTGGTCTCTTCCAAACACTTTGCCCACTCTAGCAAAAGGAAGATCCATAAGTTCACGAACTAAATACATCGCAATATGACGGGCCATTGCTATTTGGCTATTCCTATTTCTTCCGGTTAGTTGAGTGCTAGTTAAGTTGTAATAATCAGCAACAACCGCGACAACCTTAGATTCAGTTAATTTAGTTTTAGCATCGTAAACACTAATTAGCGATTGTACGCTATCTAAAGCAATATCCATCGTAACGCGTTTCGTTTTTTTAATCGTCGTCACATAAAATAGTAAACGATTAAGCGAACCTTCAAGTTCGCGGACATTGCTGCCGAATTTTTCAGCAAAAAAGGTGATAACATCATCATCAAAATCACGAACATCAAGATTATTAGCGCTAATTTTAGCACGCAAAATTTCTTCACAAGTTTTAAGATCAGGAACCGTAATATTAATTTGCAGACCCTGAGAAAANCGACTTACCAAGCGAGATTCTAAACCTTTTAATTCACTAGGATGGCGGTCACTTGTAAGAACAATTTGCTTATTAGCGTTAACTAAATTGTTAAAGATATGGAAAAACATTTCTTCTGTTTTTGGTTTTTCAGCTAAAAATTGAACATCATCAACTAAAAGAACATCAACAGACTTAAAATAGTCCTTCATTGATTCGTTTTCTTTATCCCCTTTAGCGAATTTAATNAATTCATCAACAAAATCATCAGCAGAAATATAAAGAACGCGTAAGGAAGGTGAATTATCTTTTACATAATTACCAATTGCATGTAGAAGGTGAGTTTTACCAAGACCAGANGCACTATAGATAAATAAAGGATTATAAAGTTTACCAGGGTTTGAAGCAATCATAAGCGAAGCTTGAAAAGCTTGTAAATTGCTTGTATCTCCAACGATAAAATTATCAAAAGTTAAATGTTGAACAATTTTAGCGTTGGCAAAAAAAGTTGGTTTATTTATAAAAGATGCTTCTTTAGCTACGGGAATTTCATCTTTTGTAATAAATTTTAGATCGTAATTAGACTGAGTGATTTCGTTTACTACATCTTTAATTAATTGCGCGTATGTTGTTGAGAGCATCGTTTTTGATAAGTTGCTATTTGTAACAATTATTAGCGTATTATCAATAATAGTATGNACATAACTACTTTGAAAAAAGGTGTCATAAACGTGTTTTTCAGTTACATGAGTCTTTAATCTGTCTAGTACCCTATCCCATAAGAGGGTAATCTCGGAAATGGACTTAGGCATAGTGCTGCCTCCTATCTACTAATGAAATTCTACCATAATAACAGTAAAGAAAAACGATAAAATTTGTCGAAAATTATTTGTCCACAAAAGGAGGCCAAAATAAACCGTTTAAGTATGGCTTTTCCACAGAATTAACAAAATTACATTGTGGACAATTGTGGGGAAAACTTTTATCACCGTGGAAAACTAGGATAATTAAAGGGTTTAAAAACGTTATTCACAATTTATCCACATAAAAAAAGATAGAACGCAAGTTAAAAATTAAGTACTTATCCACCAATGTTAAAAACTGTAACCCGCTTTATTGTGGATAAAACAATATATATAAGATAAGGACGCTGTATTTTTATAAGAAAAAGAAAAAAGAAACAATAATTGTCTTTTTTTAGTGCGTTTTTATCAATTAAAGCAAAAAATGTTATAATTTTTGAGTCTTATATAGAAATAAACGCTTATTTATAATAAGTGTTTGACTTTATATAGGTTGTTATCATAGAATTAAAGACGAAAACCGAAAGGTAAATTGATAGGAGTAAAATAGAAATGAAAAGAACGTATCAACCAAGTAAAATCAAAAGAAGTCGTAACCACGGATTTAGAGCCAGAATGGCAACTCGAGGTGGTCGCAAAATTTTAAAAGCCCGCCGGGCTAAAGGACGCAAAGTCTTATCAGCATAAGAAAAAGCCGGCTTTGCCGGTGATTTTCTTATTACGAGGGTAAATGATGAAGCGAAAATACCGAGTTTTAAAAAACAATGAATTTAATACCATCATTAATGAAGGCGCCCTCTTAAGAACGGAAACAGCAAGTATCTATTATCTTCCAAACGAACTAAATCACCTTCGCGTTGGAATCGCACTAAGCAGTAAACTTGCTAACGCTGTAGGCCGTAATAAAACTAAAAGACAAGTAAGGGCAATTATTAGAAACAATATCCCATTTAAAATGCCTCTAGATGTCATTTTGGTCGTTAAAAAAAGCTTTCTAGTAAAATCGTTTGAGGAAAACGAGCAAATTCTAAAGACCGCAATGTCAAAACTAGGAGATAAATATGAATAATCGCAAAAAGAAAATAATTAGATGGTCTGCGCTAGCTATGGGGCTAGTCTTGCTTACTTCTTGTACTGCTAACTTTTGTAGTCCAGAAGATAAAGCACACTTAATGTTTACCTACGATCCAGGCCTAACAAGAATGGTATTAGAAGATAACACTGAAATCGCAGTTTTAAACGATCATGTCCAAAAACTTGTAAATGATGCAAAAAACAAAGGTTATGTCACACCAAGTATGGACTTTTGGGAAAGAATCGATGAGGAAACATTTAAATTGGCTTTTCCAAAATATAAGGAGGCTCATCCAGACAAAACCCAAGGCATGAGTCTTGAAAATCCAGAAACAATAACGCCAGATGTAAAATACAAATCTTTTAAAGAATTTGGTTTTTATAAATTTTTAGGCGTAAAAGATTCAACAATCGTTGGATATGGATCTGAGTTAATGGCTAACTGGAAGATTTGGGTTCATCAACTCGGGCTTGAACTAGGAATTGAAAATGTACCAGATCAAGATTTTAATAATTTTTATGAAAAAAGCATGATGACAATCGCAAATCAAAAGCGAAGTTGTATTACTCTTCATGAAGGTGAATACGGAACAGGCACTAATAAGTCATTAGTAAGTGCTAAATCATGGAAGAATGCTTGGCAAAGAGGACCGATTGAAGGGTTATTAGTTTATCCTATTGCGGCATTAGTTGAAGTTTTAACTATTGCATTTGGAGCTGGCGGCTGGGGACAAGTTGGCGCGATTCTTTTAACAACGTTAATTGTTAGAGGGATTTTAGTTTTAGCTACACTTAAAACCACAATTGGAACTCAAAAAATGAGTGCGCTTCAACCAGAACGAGCAAAGCTTCAACAAAAGTATCCAAACTCAGATACTAATAAATATGAAAAACAAGCTCTTGCACAAGCTCAAATGGCGCTTTATAAGAAACACAAAATTAATCCAATGGGCTCAATTTTGATGTTAATTGTGCAATTTCCAGTCTTTATTGCTGTTTGGGGGGCAATGAATGGCAGTGCTATTTTAACGAGCGATTCTGTTTTAGGTCTTGACTTAAGTGCTCAACTTGGTGCATCAATGACGAAAAACTTCTTCTCTGCTGGCTGGTGGACAGCAGTAGTTTTATTCTTAATCATGGGTGTTAGTCAATTTATTTCAAGCAGACTTTCAACTTGGATAAATAAGAAACGCACAAAGAACGAAGTTGTTCGCTTAGGGAAAAATCCTGCTGCAGAAAAACAACAATCTCAATCCAAGATGATGATGAATGTTATGTTTATTATGATTATTGTTATGTCTTGGACGCTACCTGCTGCAATGGGAATTTATTGGTTAGCAGGTGCACTTATTTCGATTGCACAAACATTAATTGTTGATGCAATTATGAATAGAAAGAAGAAAAAAGCATGAAAACATATAAAGGAAAAACATTAGAACAAGTTTTAGAGGAAGCTAGTAACGATTTAGGAATTCCTATTGAAGATTTAAGTTACGAAGTCCTTTTAGAGGAAAAACGACTTTTTAGCAAAAAAGTTGAAATTGAAGTTTATGAAACAAGCGACATTGTAAACTATGTTGTCGACTATCTAAATCGCATTATTAGTTTATTTGTTGAAGATCCTCATATTAAACCATCACTTAATGATGATGTTATTAGATTAGAAATTGAAACAAATCACAATTCAATATTAATTGGTAAAAACGGGCGCACTTTAGCAGCATTAAATGAACTTGTTAAAATCGCTGCAATGCGAAAATTTAANAAACGAGTCCGAATTTTACTCGATATTAATGACTATAAAAGTGATAAATATCGAAAGATTACTAGTCATGCAAAAAGATTAGCCCGAAATGTAATTAAAACAAAAAAACCAGTTACACTTGATCCAATGACAGCAGATGAACGTCGAGCAGTTCATAACGCTTTGGGAAGGATAAAAGGTATTAAAACTGAGTCAACTGGAACAGGCTACAACCGAAGAATTACTATAAGTGTCGATGAACCCCTTTTAAACGAGTACTAAAAAAACAACATTGAAAGGTGTCCAGACTTAATATGAGAAAACTATTAAAGATTGTTAATAAACGTATAGAATTGCTTCAAAATTCTAAACAATCTTTTAAAGACATTTTTCAATGTATTCATTATCAAGAAGAAAACACATTTTGTGAATATTTAAACGACTATAAGATTCATAAAATAACTTATAAAGAAGCAAAAGAATTGTCCATACAAATGGGAAACTATTTTAGTAAACATATTACTTTAGAAAAAGGTAGTTATGTTGGACTAATGATGGAAAACCGGAAAGAATGGATTTTTTCTTTTTGGGGTCTTCTTATGGCAGGTTATAAACCAGTTCTTTTTAACGTTAAACTAGGCCCCTCTTTAAACAAAGATGTCATCGAACTTCTTAAAGTTAAGACAATTATTTCAGACAAAGATGTTAATTTAGTAGAAAATGTAATAAATATTGAAAAAATTCACCTTGAATCAACTAATAAATCTATTGACGATTTCTCGTGGGAAAACGAGATAGCCCTTACTTCAAGTGCGACAACATTAAATGTTAAAGTCTGTATATATAAAGGACAAAATATTGCTCAACAAATTCTTGATACTAAAGGAATTATTAGAAAAAACAAACTAATAATGACTCATTATAACGGAGAATTAAAACATTTAGCCTTTTTACCTTTTTATCATGTTTTTGGTCTTATTGCGATGTATTTTTGGTTTGCTTTTTTTAGTAGAACTTTTGTCTTTTTAAAAGATTATTCAACCGATACAATTCTAAATACAATTAAAAGACATAAAGTTACACANCTTTTTGCAGTTCCTCTTCTTTGGCATGGNGTTNATAAGGAAATCAACAAAGAGCTTGANAAAAGAGGGGAAAAGACTAAAAAACGCTTTGANAGAGCAGTTTCTTTTAGTCTTTTTATTCAATCAATATTTCCACGTTTTGGNATTAGACTTGCTAAACGGATGTTTAAAGAAATACAAGCTAAATTATTTGGAGANAGTTTAACTTTCCTTATTACGGGCGGAAGTTATATTAGTCCAGAGGCAATTAGAATAATTAATGCAATNGGATATCCTTTATTTAATGGATACGGAATGAGTGAAATCGGGATAACCTCTGTAGAATTAAGATTAAGAGCAAACAAAAGAATTAGAGCTTCAATTGGAAGTCCTTTTGAATCCGTATCATACAAAATAGAAGATAAAATTTTATTTGTAAAAGGAACCTCCCTTGCATATAAAACGATTTCAAAAGAAGGAACTAAAGAAATTACACCTTCTACTTGGTTTAATACTAAAGATATCTCTACTAAAAACAGAAAACATTATTTTCTTTTAGGACGAGAAGACGATATTGTCGTTTCTTCAAACGGAGAGAAAAACAATCCAGACATGATTGAAAAAGCACTAGCTTTTAAGTCGATTAATCGCTTTTCAGTTATAGGCATTAAAGAAAACACCACGCAGTATTTAGCACTAATTGTTGAACTAGATGATAATTTTCATGAATTAATGAAAAGTGAAGTAATCGCTGAAATAGAAAAAAATCTAGAGCGATTACAACAAAACAAATATTATATTGAAAAAGTCTATATAACATTTGATCGTATCGCACTTCCTCAAGCAATAAAAGTAAGTAGAACAATCTTAAAACATTCAATTGAAGCAGGAAATGTAGAGTTAATAACACTTCATGACTTTAAAACAAACGATTTAACAACAGAGGAATTAAATCAATTNATAACAACAGAGATNATTGAAATAATTGTCGAAATTTTAAATAAGGACAAAAAAGAGATTCGACTTAATTCTCATTTAATTTTTGATTTAGGAGCATCAAGTTTAGATTATATTACCCTACTTATGCGACTAAAAATAAAATATAATGTTGATTTTAATCTTAATGAAGATGGTAATTTAGATACAGTAAGGAAACTTAGTAATTATATTTTAAGAAATAGAAAAAAGGGATAGAAATATGAGTAAGGAAATGGTTATGCAAAACGAAAAACCAAAGAAGAAATTTGTCTTATTAAACAAGCCTTGGAAGGAGATACTTTATGCAGCTTCAGGGTTTGGACCAAATTTATTGATGGTTATTTTAGGTGCTTACTTTACGGATGCGATTAATCCTGCTGCACTTTCAGAAGGAACACTACAAGCAATCACGACGATACCTTTAATCTTGCCTGCGATATTTCCAATTTTATGGGCGTTGGCAAAGATGTTTGATGGAATTATTGATATTCCTCTAGCAGCCCTAACAGATGGGCTAAGAACAAAATGGGGACGACGCAGAATTCCTATTCTTGTTAGTTTTATTCCGATGGTTCTTACTTATGTTTTAATGTGGATACCTATTGGTAAAACANAAAACATAGAAACAAATCAGATTATAAATACCATTTGGATTACTATAATGGCATTAATCTTCTTTGCAGCTTATACAATGAGTTTAATTGCTTTTTATGGAAGTTTATCCACAGTATGTGTTAATGAAAAACAAAGAACAAAAGTTTCAAGTTACAAAGCGTTTTTCGACACAATCTCATATGTAATAACATATGCTTTAGTGCCACTACTATTGAAAGCGTTAAATATTAGGATTGATAAATTGGTTTATATTCTTGTTCCACTTATGCTAACAATGTTAATTCCTGTTTTTATGATTAAAGAAGGCGATAAACATGAACAAAAATTGATTGAAGAAGGATATGATATTACTCCTTTAGTGGAAGAAGAAAAAGTTGGAATTATTGAAAGTATTAAACTTACATTTACTAATAGAATTTTCTTAAGGTGGTTAGCGGTTAATTGTTGTACATTTTTTGGCCTACAAATGTTCCTTGTCTCAATGAATACCTTAATTGATGGTGGCATGGGAATGGATGGAGGACAAATGGCGATTTTAAATACTTGTGCCTTCGCGCCAGTGCCAATAATGTTATATCTATTTAATAAAGTAAAGGATCGAAAAGGTATTAGATTTGCATACCAAACATGCTTAATTAGCTTTTCTGTTTGTATTCTTTCTTTTGTTTTAGCTAGCCGTTTTGTAATGGGCGAAAATAATGTCACCCTTCAAATGATTATTGGTTGTGTAGGAGGAGTTATAGGATCATGGGGGATTGGTTCGTTTTTTATGATGCCCTACTTAATTCCTGCACAAATCTCTTCAGTTGAAGAAAAATTAACAAAAAGAAATCACTCTGCTATGTATTTTGCAGCCCAAGCTGTTACTTCTTCTGTTGTCGGAGCAATAGCAGGTGGTCTAGTTTATGAATCTATTAAGATGCTTTTTATCTCAAAAGAGAAAAGCGGTGTTGTTTGGGCAGAAAATGTTGAAAAAGCCGCTGTATTATTTGGAGCAAGTGAAGCATCAGTGCATAACTTATCTTGGATACTTGTTCCAGTTATTGTTTCTGTTTTCTGTTTTCTTGGTTTTATGCTAGCGTTTAGGATGCCAAGAAACTATACTCCTAAAAAAGTTTCAAAAGCTTTGGGCCTAGAAAAAGAATACGAAGAAAACAAACACCTCTTTCATGAAGCAAAAGAGCCAGTTATTGAAGAGGAAGTTCTTCCTGTTAGTATTGCCTTATTTGTTTTATCGGGAACCTTATTTGGTGCGATATGGCGATATGGCATTATAAATAAAATTAATGTTTTTAATCCAAAAAAGACCAAACTAATTCATTACATTTTATCTATTTTACTTCCTCCTTATTATGCTTATGTTGTTTATTTAAATAGCAAAGCTCTATATGAGGAATGCAAAAAACAAAATATTGAAATGAAGGACTTTAGTGTTTTATACGCTGTTTTAGCAGTGTTTGGGCAAAATATTGTTTCCCACATTGTTATGCAGATTAAACTAAACAAAGTAGCCAAGATTTATAATGTATAAGTTTGTTCAATGGTTTCTTCGCATCACGGGATATATACCATCCTTGTTTTATTTTAGACGTCGTAAAGTGTATTACGAAAACAGAAATTCCCAAGGGCGACGAATTAAAGGAAAGGCGATTGTTGTTTCAAATCATTTTTATGTATATGATTTCGCTCTTTATCTTTTTGTGTTTTATCAATCAAATTTACGACCATTAATAGGTGAAGCACTTTTTCACTACAACAAAGCCTTTAATTTTCTAGCTAGAGCAATTGGTGGAATCAAGGTTGAAAGAGATGCCTATGATTTTACTTTTATGAGCAAAGCAGTAAACGCATTGAATAAGAAACAAAAATTGCTTATTTTTCCAGAAGCAAGATTTCCATTAGAACATGAGACGGACCTACTTCCTTTTACACCAAGTTTTGTATATATAGCCTTGGAATCTGGAGCACCAATAGTACCCGTTTATCACAATAAGAAGTTTAAGAAAAAAGGTTATACAAGTTGTATAATTGGTGAAAAAATTTATTTAACGGAATTATATGATCACTCTTTGAACGAAAAAGAAAATGTTGAACACTTAACAAATTATGTTAGGAACTATATTATTTCATTAGGAAAGAAGCTCGATGAAAAAGATAAAAGATAGTAACAAAAAAGTTTCAAAATTTGTAAAAATCTTTGATTATAAGATGTTCTTTTATGATTTTGTCAAATGGTTTTTTGGATGGCCACTTATTTTTGTTTTTTGGCCCAAACGAATATATTATAAGACAAAACGAAAAGGCTTATTTAAGGGTGAATATATTATTTCAGCCAATCACATTAGTTATACAGATATTTTTAAAATCGGTGTGGCTTTTTGGTTTAGAAGAATAAGTTATGTTGCAACAGAGCATCTATATGAAAATAAAGTTAGAGGATGGCTAATGACAAAGTCACGAGTTATATCTATTAATAAAGATAATCCTTCTTTGAAAACTTTTAAAGAAATTCAAGACAGAATAAATAGAGGACACTTAGTAGCTATTTTTCCTGAAGGCGAAATAAAACGACATGATANAAATGGATCTGATTACAAAAGCGGTGTAATTTTAATGTCTTTATTTGCTAACGCTCCAATATTACCGATGTATTATAAAAAGAAGAAAAAATGGTACCATCGTCAAAAAGCAGTTTTTGGTCCAAAGTTCTATGTAAAGGACCATATTAAAAANGAATTTCCAACGATTGATGAGATTAACAACTGTGTAAATAAGTTAAAAGAAATTGAACTTGAACTAGCAGAATATTATGATAAGAATTAGGAGGACCCTTAAATGAAAAAAACGCAATATTTTAAACAATTTACTGATGAAAAGACATTTTCTAAATTAGTAAGAATCAAAACGATGCCACTTTTTATGGAACATATAAAAAAATATGGCGACAAAATTGGTNTTGTTGATGAACAAGAAATCACATATAACCAAATTTATGATGATGCACTTGCACTTGCTTTTAAGTTAAAAGAAAACGATATTAACGAAAAAGAAAATGTAGGTGTTTTTGCACCAAACAATTATGACTTTGTTAAAGCAAGTTTAGGTACTATGGNGTATGGTGCAGTTGCAACGCTATTTCCACAACAACTAAACGATACAGCACTTTATTATTCGATGCTTAAATACAATATTAAAGCCTTGTTTTACGCAAAAGAGCTGGAAAATGTCGTGGAATTAACAAAAGAAAAGTTACCAAACATTAAGTTTATTAAAATCGAAAATTTTGAAAAGAAACTAACATCTTTTTCTTCTTCTATAAAGACGGATGATCCNGCATGTATTGTTTTAACAAGCGGAACGACAGGCAAACATAAAGGTGCTATTTTGTCTCATAAAGCACTTCTAACTGGTGTTTGGAATGGAGCACTTGGACTAAAAGAGCCGTTTGATCAAGTATATGTTTCTTTAATTCCTTTTACGCACGTGTTTGGCCTTATAAGAAACTTACTTACTGGGCTTTATACAGGAAGTAAGGTTTATAGAACTCCGGACATGAAGCAATTATTTAAAACAATTAAAATCGCTAATCCAACTATTTTAGTTTTAGTTCCTGCTTTAGCAGAAATATTCCTCAAACTTTCTAAAGAAGTTGGAATGGGTATATTAGGTAATAATTTAAAAGTAGTAATTGCTGGAGGCGCTCATGTCTCGCCTTATCTAACACTTGAATTTAATAAATTAGGGATTCACTTCTGTCCAGGATATGGATTAACAGAATCTGCAAACCTAGTTTCTGGAAACCCTGAACCAACATATAAACCTAGATCAATTGGAAAACTTTATCCCAATCAACAATACAAGATAGTCAATAATGAATTACGCATTAAAGGCGATAATTTAATGATTAAATACTATAACGATGAGGAAGAAAATAAAAAAGCATTTGATGAAGAAGGTTATTTTAGAACCGGAGACCTTGTTCATATTGATGAAGAGGGTTTCTTATATATAACTGGACGCATTAAAGAAATAATTGTTTTACCAAACGGAGAAAACGTATCGCCTGCTTATATTGAAAATAAAATCAATGAACTTGAAGAAGTTCAAGATTCTCTAGTTTATGATGAAACAAATGAAAATGGAGTAACAATATTAGTAGCCGAGTTATTACCGCGACAACGTGCTTTAGCCGGTAAAAATATAGAAAATTTACAACAATTTTTCGAACAAAAGATTGACAAAGTTAATAAGTCTCTCGACTCATATGAAAAAATTAATAAAGTAGTCATAAGGACTGAAGACTTTGCAAGAACGCCAAGTTTAAAAATTATTAGACCAGAAAGAAAGAAAAAATGAGTAGAGAACAGAAGCAACAAGTACTAGATGAGTTAAAAAAAGTATTTAATTTAATAATTCCCAATGGAATGAATGTTGAAAATGTTACTTTAGAAAATAATATTACAACTGATTTAGGTATCAATTCAGTTGGTGTTATTTATTTAGCTATTGCGATTGAAGAATTATATGGTGTAGATATGAGCGAGGTAACCTTTAACAGATTTAAAACCATTGAAGATGTTGTAGATTATATTATTGAAAGAAGGAAATAATGGAAAAATGGCAGCTTATTGATCCATATCCAGGTGCACACATTAGAACTAAAGTAGGAGAAATTCATCACCATGGCATCTATATTGGAAATGATGAAGTTGTTCAATTTGGTTTACCTTCTGATGCTTTTACCCTAAAAAAAGATATTGTGGTCATGAGATCGCCCTTAAAAGATTTTTTAGTCGGATTTATTGAAGTGAAAGTATTCTCCAAGCAAGAACTAAAAGAAAAAAGGAGCAATGAAGAAATTATAGCTTGTGCCTTAAGTAAACTAGGGGAAGGAAATTATAATATTTTAAAAAATAACTGTGAACACTTCTGCAACGAGTGTATATTTGGTAAAAAAATGTCGTATCAAGTTGAAAAAGTGACAAATTACATAAAGAAAGTATTGTCTGAATGACCCAGGTTTATGTTCTTGATATATCTAGTTTAGAAGTTGATTTTTATAAAAAAAGAATGCCAACAAACTTTTTAAGTGAGGCTAAAAAATATAAAGACAGCGAACAATTTAAAAGAAGTTTTTTTAGTTGGTATTTATTAGCAGATATTCTAAAAGACAGCGGTTTTGCCGTGGAAAACATCAAAATTGAGTATAACGAATATAAAAAACCAAGAATAAATAATCTGTTTTTCAATATTTCCCACTCCTTAAACNTTGTAGTTTTAGTTCTATCTAATGAAGATGTTGGAGTTGATATTGAATACATTGCTAAAAAGGATAACGATAAACTNGCAAGAAGAATTTTAAACGATGTGGAATTAGAAAGATATTTAAAAAACAAAGATTATTTCTATAAAATTTGGACTAAAAAAGAAGCGGAAATAAAAAGGCTAGGCCTAGGCGCCACTATTAAACTATTAAAAGAGATAAGTGCAGATGCTGACACATATAAAATAAAGGACAAAGAGCAAAATCGCTATTTTGTATCAATTAGTCCCAAAGGATCAAAGATTAATCATTTAAAAAGCATTTAGTTTAAAAAGTTTACGAACCATCATAATATGATGGTCTTTTTTTATTTTATGACCATAATAGAAAAAGAAAAAGACAATATATGATAAAATATTAATGCTATGTTAGATACGATAGTAGCAGTTGCAACTGCCCCAATTAAAAGCGCTTTAGCTATCATTCGCGTTTCNGGTAGCGATGCTTTTTNACTTGTTAGTAAAATATTTACTAGTGATTTGACCAAAGTTACAAAAAGAACAAGTTTTTTTGGAAAGATTAGGACGAATGGAAAGAATATAGACGAAGTTGTTCTTCTTGCATACAAAGGCCCACAATCATTTACGGGTGAGGATGTAGTTGAAATTATTACTCATGGATCTCCACTTATTACTAATGAGATAATTGAGATTCTTCTTGGGCTTGGTGCAAGAATTGCATTAAATGGAGAATTTAGTGCAAGAGCTTATGCAAATAATAAAATAGATCTTATTCAAGCCGAAGCGATTAATGACATGATAAACGCAACAACAAAAGAGGCTAAAAACTTAGCTCTTCTTTCCCTTTCTGGTGAAGCAAGTGCTATTATTCAACCTATAAAAGAGAAAATCGCAGATATATTAAGTTTGATTGAAGTAAACATCGATTATCCTGAATATGAAGATATCGAACAAGCAAACAAAGAGATGATTATAAGCGCAATTGACAAAATTAACCTCGATATTGCAAAGTTAATTAATGAAGGAAATCAAGGCAAAATTATTAAAGAAGGTATTAATGTTGCTATTGTTGGCAAACCTAATGTAGGTAAGTCTTCTCTTTTAAATGCTTTTCTTCAAGAAGAAAAAGCGATTGTCACTGATATTGCAGGCACAACCAGGGACATTGTTGAAGGTAGTGTCAATGTAAAAGGAATAACACTTCACTTATTTGATACCGCTGGAATTAGAGAATCTCAAGATAGAGTAGAAAAAATCGGCATTCATAAAGCTAAAAAGACTATTGAAGATGCCGACTTAGTTCTTTTAGTATTAGATGCCAGCGGAAAATTAACTAAAGAAGATGAAGATTTATTAGAGATGACAAAAGATAAAAAAAGACTTATCGTTCATAATAAAGCAGATTTAAAATTAGATGATAAAAAAGATGCAATATATGTTTCTGCTATTCAAAAAGATGTTTCTGTACTAGAAGAAAAAATAATTAGTCTTTTTGGCATTGAAGAAAAAAGCTATTTTAGACCAAGTTTAAATAACGCACGACAATTAGGATTATTAGAAAAAGTCAGGGAATATTTAAAACTAGCTAAAAGAGACGCTGAAGAAGATCTTCCAGTTGATTTAATTAGCGTTAATCTTCACGGAGCATATAATGCAATTCTTGAAATTTTAGGCGAACATAATGATAACGATTTAACAGATGAGATTTTTTCTCGCTTTTGTGTAGGTAAATAAGATGTTCTTTGATACGCACTGCCATTTAAATGATAAAAAACTAATAAATAATATTGATGATATTCTAACTAGATCACGTCAAAAAGGTGTTGCTTTTTTTGTTATTGTAGGTTGGGATATAAAAAGTAGTAAAGATGCAATTAAGATTGCCCAAAAACATGAAGGAGTTTACGCAGCGGTTGGAATTCATCCAAGTGATGTAAAAAAAGCCAATAAAGGTGATTTAGAGAAATTAAAAACGTTATTATCTGAACCTAAGGTAGTGGCTGTTGGTGAAATTGGTCTAGATTTTTATTGGGACAAAGACATTGGAGTCCAAAAGAAACAGGAAGAATGGTTTATTAAACAAATACAAATAGCAAACGAGGCAAAGCTTCCAATTATTGTGCATATGAGGGAAGCGACACAAAAAACATATGAAGTTTTAAAAACAAATATTCCAAAACTTGGTGGGGTAATGCATTGTTACAGCGGTTCTGCTGAAATGGTAATGTCTTTCGTTGAATTAGGACTTTATATTTCTTTAGGTGGACCAGTAACTTTTTTAAATGCAAAGGAACCTAAAAAGGTAGCTCTTGTTGTTCCAAAGGACAAGCTTCTAATTGAAACAGATAGTCCTTATCTTGCGCCTCATCCGCATAGAGGAAAGTTAAATACTAGTGAATTTCTTCCATTAATTGCAAAAGAGATTGCAACCTTAAGAAATGAAACAATAAATTCAATTGGAAAAACAACAACAGAAAACGCTAAAAAACTATTTCACGTGAAACAATAAATGAGAAAAGTAAGTAATGTAATTATTGTAGAAGGGCCAACAGATGCAGCACTTGTAAATACAATTCTCCATTGTATTGTAGAAGTAACAGGGGTGCTTATGTTTCACGTGAAACTATAAATTATTATAAAGAACTCTCGAAGTTATATCCGATTTTAGTACTGACCGATCCAGATCAAGCAGGAGAAAAAATAGCTTTGAAAATAAAAAAAGAAATTCCGAAAGCTACAATAATTAATTTAAACAAAAAAGACTGTATAAAAAAAGACGATTTAGGTGTAGCTCATTGTAGTAAAGAAACACTATTAAAAACTTTAAACCCTTATCTTGTAGAAGGAGACATCAACCATAATAAATTAACTATGATTGANCTTATTGAATTAAACTTAAGTGGTGAAAACAGTAATAAATTAAGAGAATATGTTTGTAAAACTTTTAATATAGGAAGAAAACTTACAACAAAAACATTTTTAAAAAGACTAAATGCGCTACAAATAACAAAAAGTCAAATTATTGAAATTTTAAAATGAAATTAAGAGATACAAAACAACTTCTAAATGATTTAAACTTAGCTCCTAATAAAAATTTAGGTCAAAACTTTCTTATTAATGAAGAAATAGCTGAAAGTATCACCAGTCTTGTAAAAAATCAAGATTATGTTATTGAGATTGGACCAGGGCTTGGAGCACTAACAAAAAAATTAGCACAAAACAATAAAAAGGTTTTAGCAATCGAAATCGATAGAGGTTTTGCTGAATATCTAAAAAAAGAAGCCGAAAAAGTAAATAATATAACGATTTTGCACTCTGACTTTTTAAAATACCCTCTTAACAAAATCAAAGAGAATATAAATATCGTTTCTAATTTACCTTATAATATTACAACGCCAATTATAGAAAAAGTTTTACTAGAAAGTAACAAGTTAGATAAGTTTGTATTTATGACACAAAAGGATTTTATTGATAGGTTATTATCTAAACCAGGAAGTAAAGAATATGGACCAATCTCAGTATTAATTTCTAGTTTAGGCAATTTAGAAATTTTTAAGGTTATAAATAAGGAGAATTTTTATCCACAACCGAAAATATCTTCTTGTGTAAGTGTCTTTGTTTGCAAAAAAACTGTTTCACAAAATGATAGGAAGGCATTTTATGAATTTGTGAAATTGTTATTCAAGGAAAGAAGAAAAACGATTTTAAACAACCTTAGTGCAATAACAAAAGACAAAAAAGAGGCTGAAAGAAAATTAAGTATAGTTAAAATATTACCATCAAGAAGACCCGAAACATTAAACATAGATGAAATACAATTATTATTTGATATAATGCTAAACAAGACGAGAAAAAAATGAAAAGAAAAAGTTACAGCAAAATTAATCTAACGTTAGATATTATTAAAAAAAGAGAAGATGGTTATCATGAATTAAAAATGATAATGTTACCGTTAGAATTACATGATGAGATGGAATTTACTATTAATAATAGTGGTAAAACTATAATTGAGACAATAATAGGACCAAAAATAGAAAATAACGAGAACATAATATATAAAACCGTCGAACTAATGAGATCTTTAAATAAGTTTAATGAGGGTATTAATGTTAAAATAAATAAACACATACCCTTACAATCTGGCTTGGGTGGTGGAAGTAGTAATGCCGCCACTACAATTAATGTCGTTAATGAGTTATTACAATTAGATTTAAAATATAAAGATAAATTATGTATAGCTAAACAAGTTGGAGCTGATGTTCCGTTTTTCTTAACAAACAAAACCGCAATAGTAGAAGGAATTGGAGAAAAAGTAACACCTATTAAATCAATTAAAGCACAAGTGCTTTTGGTTAAACCAAAAGAGGGCATAAATACAAAAAAGGCCTACGAAATGTATGGTTTTGTTGGTGGAGATCACGGAAACTTTGATGAAGTTATTGAAGCTTATAACAAAGATGATTTATCATCTTTAGGAGAACGAGTGTATAATAGTCTTGAAAGAGCGGCATTTAAAATTGAATCTAACATTGAAATACTTAAAAATGAGCTCTTAAAAGAAAATTGTGAAGTTGTTCTTATGTCGGGATCAGGTAGTACAATTTTTGTGATGAGTAAAAACATAGATAAAATAAATCAATTAAAAGAAAAATATCAAAACAAAGGTTATCAAACGATTACTACTGAAGTAAAATACGAAAAGAGGAAATAATATGAAATTAAATGCTATTATCTTGGCCGCAGGAAAAGGGACAAGAATGCGATCATTAAATAATGAAATATCAAAGGTTGGTTATCCCTTATTAGACGAACCATTGGTTAATTATGTGATTGACTCTGTTGAAGATCTAATTAATGGAGAAACGATTGTTGTAATAGGATTTGGCGGGGAATACACCAAAAAAATTGTTGAAAAAAGAGCTAAAACAGTTTGGCAAAGAGAACAAAAAGGGACAGGACATGCTGTTATGCAAGCAGCACCCATCTTAGAGAAGTGTGAAGGTTCGACTTTTGTTCTTTCTGGAGATGTACCACTTCTTCGTAAAGAATCGCTAGAAGCAATGATAGCTCATCATAAAGAAAACAATGCAGATTTAACGATTTTAACTGCAAAACCGGCCTCAAATTTTGGTTATGGACGTATTATACGTGATGAAAGAGGTTTTGTTATTAAAATTGTTGAACAAAAAGACGCAAATGAAAAAGAGAAATTAATTAAAGAAGTAAATGCTGGGACATATCTTTTTAACAATAAAAAATTATTTGAGCAACTTAAAAATTTAAACGCTGATAATAAACAAGGTGAATTATATTTAACTGACACAATTTCACTTTTCATTAAACAAGGATATAAAGTTACTGCCTATACTTTAGAGGACTCTTCTGAAATGCTTGGAACAAACGATAGAGCCCAACTTGCAGAAGCTGAGAGTTTAATGAGAAAAAGAATTAATACTAAACATATGTTGAACGGAGTTTCACTAGAAGACCCACAAAACACATATATTGGACCTTATGTCGAGATTGGACAAGATACATATATTGGTGCCGGAGCACATTTACTTGGCAAAACTAAAATAGGTATTAATAATAGAATCACTGGTTCTACTCATCTTGAGAATACAGAAGTTGGAGAAAACAATATTATTATTTCTTCCCATATTGTTGGAGCAAAAATAGGTAATAAAAACACTATAGGGCCAATGGCAAGAATGCGTGGAGAATGTGTAATAGGAAATTGTACAAGAATTGGTAATTTCGTAGAATTTAAAAACGTTAAATTTGCAGACGGTGCTAAATGTGCTCACTTAACATATTTAGGAGACACCATTGTTGAAGAAAACGCCAATATAGGATGTGGCACAATAACAGCCAATTATGATGGGTATAATAAGTTTGTTACTCATATTGGAAAAAATGTTTTCATTGGTAGTGGTACAACTATTATTGCGCCTGTGACAATAAAAGAAGGAGCGTTTATTGCTGCCGGATCAACTATTAATAAAGATGTTGGAGAAGATGATTTTGCGATTGCTCGAGAAAGACAAATTAATAAAGAGAAATACGCTAATGTTATTCGCCAAAGAGCAAAAGACATAAAAGATAAAAAATAACTAACTTTATACAAAAGAAAAAAGCCGACAAAATCGGCTTTTTTTGTACAAAAACAAGGTTAATTACTTATTTTTTGTGTTTAATCGCAGCGTGTGCAGCGGCTAATCTAGCAACTGGTACACGGAATGGAGAACAGCTAACGTAGTCTAATCCGGCTGCATCAAAGAATTCGATTGAACGAGGATCACCACCATGTTCACCACAAATACCAACTAGAAGCTTTTTGTTAGCAGCTTTACCGTCTTTAACGGCCTTACGGACTAATTGTCCAACACCTTTTTGGTCGATCGTAGCAAATGGATCTTGTTGGAGAATTCTAGTTTCATAGTAGTCTGGAAGGAACTTGGTTGCATCATCACGGCTAAAGCCAAATGACATTTGTGTCAAGTCGTTAGTTCCAAAACTGAAGAAAGCAGCTTCTTTTGCGACTTCATCAGCTAATAAACAGGCGCGTGGTATTTCCATCATTGTACCAACATGGTATTCAAGTTTTTGTCCACTTTCTTTAATTAATTTATCAGCAGTTTCTTTTATAACAGCTTTAACAAATCTTAGTTCTTCAGCACCAAAAATTAATGGAACCATAATTTCAGCATCAATAGATTTTCCTAATTTCTTTTGTGCACGTAACGCAGCATTGATAATTGCTGAAGTTTGCATACGACAAATTTCAGGATAAGTAATAGTTAAACGAACTCCGCGATGACCCATCATTGGGTTGAATTCGTGTAAAGCATTAATTCTAGCTTTTAAGTCTTTAACATCAGTTTTTAGTGCTTTTGCTAAATCAACGATTAAATGTTCTTCTTGTGGTAAGAATTCATGTAAAGGTGGATCAAGTAAACGAACTGTTACTGGTAGTCCATCCATTGCAAGGAATAACTCGTAGAAGTCATTTTCTTGATGTGGAAGAATTGCATTTAATGAATCTTCTCGATCTTTAACGTTATCGCTTAAAATCATTTTACGTACATGGAAAATGCGATCTGCATCAAAGAACATATGTTCAGTACGGCAAAGACCAATACCTTCAGCACCAAAAGCTTTTGCTTGTTTTGCTTCAGCTGGTGCGTCAGCATTTGTTCTTATGCCAAGGCGACGATGCTTATCAGCTAATTTCATAACACGGCCAAAATTGCCTGTCATTTGTGGTTCGACTTTCTTTATTTCGCCTTCATAGACTAGACCTGTTGAACCATTGATACTAATTACATCGTTTGTGCTATAGGTTTTATTGCCAACTTTCATTGTATGAGCTTTTTCATCAACTTGAATTGCATTTGCGCCAACAATACAACATTTTCCCATACCGCGAGCAACAACAGCAGCGTGACTTGTCATACCACCACGCATTGTTAAAATACCTTCAGCTGCAACCATGCCAGCGAGGTCTTCTGGAGAAGTTTCTTGACGAACAAGAATAACAGTTTCACCTGCAGCATGTCTTTTCGCTGCTTCGTCTGCATCAAAAACTAATTTTCCAGTTGCGGCACCAGGTGAAGCTGGTAAACCTTCAGCGATAGGTGTAACTTTTTTAAGTTCTGAATCATCAAAACTTGAAAGAAGTAATGTGGTTAAAGAACTTGGATCAATTAGAAGAAGTGCTTCCTCTTCGTTGATTGTTCCTTCATCTAATAAATCACATGCAATTTTAAGAGCGGCTTGAGCAGTCCGCTTGCCACTTCTTGTTTGTAAGAAATAAAGAACGCCATCTTCAACAGTGAATTCAATATCTTGCATGTCTTTATAATAATGCTCCATTTTGTCGATGGTTTCTGCAAATTGCTTGTAAACTGCAGGCATATTTTCTTCTAACCAGTCAATGTGTAATGGAGTTCTAGTACCTGCTACAACGTCTTCGCCTTGAGCGTTTGGTAAGTATTCGGCAAATACGTGATTGTCTCCAGTTGCTGGCGAACGTGTAAAGGCAACACCAGTTCCTGAAGTTTCGCCTTTGTTACCAAAAACCATTGTTTGAACATTAACTGCTGTACCCCATTCATATGGAATGTGGTG
>JGI24709J26583_10001400_pt1 | contig 20382 bp, 18 predicted proteins | sample BioPla2DNA1_FD_26583 | JGI IMG/M metagenome (IMG submission 26583) | reverse complement strand
CTTGTTCTGCTGCCCCCCAAGGAATCCTACCGTGAACCCTGACGGGTTCACAGGACGCCGTCCGGAGGGGGCCTGGCAGCGGAGGTTTGAATGGAAGCACTAGTGGTGGGGTTTTGTTTTTAACCAATCAACTAGAGGTTATCGAGTAGCCTAACCAGGAATCCCTCTGGGATGGCTACTGGTTGTCATCCGCGAATTCTATTAGAATACTTGGACAACCGGTAGTTGTGTTGATGCATGACAAATGCAATGGTGATGTGAAGGCCTTTCCAAAAATAATCTGCATATTGGGCCGTGGTAATGGATTTGGGGTTTTCTATAGTTTTGGAAATAATTTCAAATCCATGACAATTACTCTTAAAACATCATAGTTGAATGAGTCTAACAACAATATTTATTAATATTTTTTAATAAAATAATACTACATATTTCAACAGTTGAACATGAAATGCTATGGTGATTAAATGTTGGGACCAGAAAACGACAATGAAGTAAATGAGTTAAAAATTCGTTATAATGAATTTTACACTGAATTTGGCCATATATATGAAGTTTCTACAGTGTTAAGAAAATTTAGATATTTATGGGAAGAAAATTACTGGGAAACATTGTTTAACATACATGAAAATTCAATGACATCCCTTAACAGTGCACAAAAGTCTGATGGTAATCTTCCAGAAAATATAGTTTTGATTAAAGCCATTGAAAATGGAATCGAACCCAAAAGGGAAAGAAATGATTTTTCCATAAATCATGAATCATTTATTAGTTTACATCATTTTTTTGAAAAGTCATATTCTCTATATTTGGGTCGCAATTTGATTAATGACGATATATGGGCTTTGAATGAGAGTGATCTTATTGAAAGGGTTTTAGGAGGGTTAGATCGGTTTGATGTTTTCAGAGGGAACCTTTTCCTGGATGATGAATTTTTTCAATTGCTACAAAAAGTGTCTTGGGAAGAAGAGGCAAAAGATTTTTTCATCAAATTTCATACTCTATTAATCTTTTTCCTTTTTGAAAATCACGGAAAAACTGAGTTGAATTTTAGTAATGAGCTCATTAACGTTTTGGTACTTTTGTCACATTCCAGTGCCATTTTGTCAGAAAACTTTAAAATAAATATTCAGCACGTTTTGAAATCCTATTTAACATTATTTAGAATAATCCAAACAGAATTTTCTGCTTTTGTAGATAAAAAATACTATGAAGGATACATTGTTTGTAAAAATTGTGACGAATCCTACAGATTACAAGAAAATGAAGCCCCTTACGATTTTTCACGGTGTAGTTGCGGTGGTGATTTAAAATACATTAGTTTACCCTGAAATAAAAAAAAATTTCAAATAGGATTCTGCAATGTTTTCAAACTCAAAAAATTTCAAGTTTTAATAGAAATAAGGTTCTCCCAATCATCAAAAACAACGTCTAATCCACACATACTCGGCACATAGTTAGCAGCCTTAGCAGAATCCACTCCAATTACCTTAAAATCCATTTCTTCAATTGGGGCCACCACCATGCAAGTGTCACAGACTACCTGACCTCCTGCTTTTTCAATTATTTTGGTGTAACCCATCCGATCCGAGGCGGCCTTTACAGAGATGGATGTACACACCCATAACTCATTGGCTAGTGTTTTTCCTTTAAGAATCTTGGCCACTTCTTGGATTTCTTCTAGAGAAGCATGTGGACATCCCAAACAGACAAGATCAGGCTTATCTTTATACATAGACAACTGATCCCGGGTTTCCGCTATGTCAACAGAAGTTATAGATATTTTTTCCAACTCTCCTAGGTTTACATTAACAGTTTGATATTCTGGAGTGATTTTTTCCACATGATAAAGAGCAACAGCTCCAGAAGATGCTAATGCAGCACCAAGAGCCTTTAAATTATTAACACTTGTTTTTTCCTGCTTCCTACTTTTCAGTTTAAAATAAGGAATCCCATTACCCACAGTTTTACCTACCAGATATCCTAGTGCTCCATAGTCAGATCCTTTTAAAGGAGTTTCAACTTCAACTAACAAGTTCGGAATCCTACCTTCATCTAGATGATATCCATAATTAGGTGTTATTCCACATATTGCTGCAGATAAAGCTCCAGGACCACCTTCTCTATTAGTCCGTGCACCGAGAACGGAGTTAGCATAACAAACTGCTGATGACTCTGACCACGCAACATGGCTTCCTAATGGGGGTACATTGCCCACAAGATAAGGGGTACAAGTGCAAGTTGCGCTGATACCCATTTCACGATATGCTTCCACAATAAGTTGCTGCTTTTTCGCGAATTCTTCAGGNAATCCCAGTTTTTCCCAGTTATCAAGGTCCACACCTGCAGGGTTTAATGTGCTGGGCACTTTTACTTGTGCTCCTTCACTGGCAAGATCCTCCAAATATTCTAACCCTGCTTCGCCTATGGTTTTATAGGAAACACCGGATATTTGGGCTGATACTATTTCTACCATGCCATCTGCTCTGTATATATCTCCCAGAGCTACCAGTATTTCCATGGATTTTTGAATGGCAGGGCCGAACTCTCCCTGGTACATTTTTTCCTCTTCTCTTGTAAGATGCATGAAACGCTCCCTAAAATGGTAATTACAGAAATTATTTCATTTAGACGTTTTATAGGTTTATTTTCAGTTGATTTGTGTACTAATTATGTCATTTACCAGATTTTTAAAATTTTCTAAATCGCGATAGGGGATTACTGCGCCGGCTGCAATATTATGCCCACCTCCGGCTCCGTTGAAGCTTTTCGCGGCCTGTTCAAGAGCAAATCCTAAGTTTACTCCCTTACTTGTCATTTTCAGGGTTGTACGGCCTGAAATTTTTACTTGGTCGTGCATCCGTGAAAGGGTTACAACTGGCTTGAATGGGTTTAAAATCTCTAAATCAATACCTAACGTTGCTAAAGTACCCATAATCTTCTTTTTTTCCTTATCTTCAGTGTAAATGTATTGGACATTGTCCATCTCTTGCGAACCTTCCCTTTTGATCCAACTTACTCCTTTAATAAGGGAATCATGGTATTTTTTTAGAAATTCTACTCCTTCTTGTATAGCAGACTTCCTGTCACCTAGACAAATACTTAAACCAACAGCATGTTTTTTGTTTTTTCCACAAGCATCCAGTATTTCTGCATATTTTTCCAAATTCCTGAGTGCAGGATCTTCTTTGGGAACACTATATACTTGGCCAAATATTTGAGGATTCAAATCAACTAAACGCTCTTTGAGAAAGTCTTTCTCTTCATTGGCCAAGTCAGTGAATTTCACACCATAAGAGATGCCTATTTTCTCTAAAAAACTCTGACTTCCCTCAAGATCTCCTGAAATCCCTGGAATGGCTGGTTGAAATGTATGAGCCAGAGATTTATAAAGTGGTTCTACTTTAGAAGCGATTTTCAAGTCTTCTTGTTCTTCTACCACTCCCGATTCAGTGGCTTCAGCGAGTATGGTTTGGTTAATTCCACGAAAACCATCAGAGTATTGCATATCTCCAAATGCTCCTACAAGGGCTAATCCTGCCAATTCCACTTTTTTTAGTGGGCGTACAGTGAGATATGTTACTCCAGATGCGCTTACATCTCGTGTTCCGTCCATTCCAAATAGGTGGGGGTTTACATGCACCAAGTTTTCCATGCCATCGCCAGTATCATCCATGGTCTGGTGGTGATCGGCAATTATGGCGTGTCCTTTGAGTTTGCCGATTTTTTCCACATAGCCACTGCCCATGTCACAGAAAAAGAAGAGTTGATATTTTTCCTTGGCAAGATTTTCTAGAACTTTGTCTTTTAGACGAGGTACTAGTGAAACATGAAATTTTCCCCCTTCCTCGGCGATAGCGTTGCAAATAACACCAGCAGCCGATATTCCATCTGAATCATTGTGGGAAATCACTCTTACCACATGATCTTTATCCAAATGCTCTTTCAGCAATTTAGATGCTTCTTCAGCCCGATTTAACAAGTTGTTTTGTTGATGTGAACCATTACTTGATTTTGACATATTAATTTCCTATTTCAGTATTACTATTAGTGTTATAAAATTGAATCATTAACATTCTATATTGTTTGGAATTTTCATATTAATCTTCTGGTTTCTTTGAATTTTCATTTATTTTTGTTAAACTTTTGTTCACGTTCACTGTTGGGAGGATGGGTTGTACTTTTACTGATTGCAATTTAAAATAACTATTATTTTTTTAAGGAACTGGGTATTTCATACCCCTCCCATTTCAAATAAGTGAAATATCACCCTATTTAGAATTAATAAAAGTTTTCACAATCATTAAACACCTTTTTTTATACATCATCGTATAATGGTTTTTTACATGGTTTACAATTATATAACAAATCCATACTACTACTTATGNAAAACACATAGAAAAACCCAAAGTCGTTGGAGAGCAAAATTAACCCATCATGAATTTGAAGAGATAAATAAGTTTATAGAAGCTGAAAAATATCTTAGCATTCCTGATTTCCTACGAAAAGTTGTTTGAGATAAAATTAAGCCATTAAGGGTATTAAAGTGAGAGATGTTCCTTACAACACAGTTTAGAAAGAAATTTTAGGTTATTACTCTTATTTTTTTGAAGCTCACGATTATCAAGTTGGCTATGATCTTGAGTTGATTATGAGCTTGTTTGTCAAATTGTTAATGAACTAGAAAAAGAAGGACGTTGAGGAGCANGTTAATTGCGATATATACAGATTAAGGTGATGATATTAAAGTTGCACCAGCATTGGTGATNCAAGGAGAATTAAAGATCAAATCGGTATCGCTAAATCAGGCAGTTATAATTCCTTAAGGGTATCTTGAAAGATAACCTGTCGTATTGCTAAGAAGCTGTAAGCATCAATTTACTGCTTCTCACCAGTGTATTTGTTTGTAAGAAGATAATAGTAGCACTGTGCTAAAACTAATCCAACTCATGAATATTGAACTTTGAAAAGCGCAGTGCCCACTGAAAGGTTCTCTGTAGTCTAACAACGTACTTGAAGCAGTAAAACGATTAGCTAATTGTTTCAAACTAGACTTATATTATAATCAATTCTATTGGTTTTTCATTTTTTAATTAAAAATTTTTGGTCTAATTTTACTTAACAAGTAGTGCTGCTTGCTTTGGTTCGTATTTCCATCCTTCGGGGAGAACTTTTTCATTGGTGTAGTATCTTACCAGTCTTCTGATTCTAGATTCGACTAATTGCAGTCCTCTTCTGGTGTGCAAGTCTTTAGGATTTTCTTTGAGATGTTCTCTAATGTTAACCGCTTTTCTGATCAGATTCATCAGATCTTCTGGGTATTCTTCAGTCTGACCATGTTTTTCTAAAATATGGGTAATCTTCATTCCGGTTACACTTTTGACATCTGGGATTCCATACTGGTCTCTTAGAATTACTCCTATGACACTGGATGATTTTCCTTCTTTTCTCAGTTTTAAAATTATTTCTTCAATTTCTTCGGTTGAATATTCAACCCATCCTGGTTTTTCTACCATTTAATCACCTCAATAAATCATTAACTATTTGATTTTGCTATCACGCTAATCTATGGTTTGTTTAGGACAGTTTAGATTAATCTTTCTTGCTTGTGAAATCTCGGTACCAATTGGCAAATCTTTCCAGTGAACGCCGACGATGTGAGATCTCATTTTTCTGTTCTAATGTGAGTTCTCCAAATGTCTGATCATAACATTCAGGTTTGAAAAGTGGATCATATGCAAATCCTTCTTTTCCTTTTTCATGATGTACTATATGTCCACCGACTACGCCTAAAAAAATCTCGGGCTCGGTTTTGGGCGTTGCAAACCCAACTACCGACCTGAACTCAGCGTAACGGTCTTGAACATTTTTCATCAGTTTTAAAATACCTTCATTACCCAGTGTACTCTGAACGTAGGATGAATATGTTCCTGGAAACCATTCTAGTGCCCTTATGAACAATCCTGCATCTTCTACAATGACAGGGGTTTTCAATTTATTGGCAGCATATGTTGCTCCATAGCAGGCAACATCTGTCAGTTTTCCCTGGATTTCAGGGTAACCCAAATCAACATGTTCCAGTTTGATATCAAATTGCTGGAATATTCCTTGGGCTTCTTTTACTTTGTGTTGATTACCAGTTATAAAGGTTACCTTCATTTTCTAACTCCAGAATAATGTAAAAAATATAAGTTATAACTTATAAGTTATAATTACATATTTGCCTCTAAGATGTATACCTTCCTCTACTTTCAATTTCTTCGATTTTAGCTACAATTTTTTTATAATCATCTGCTCCCTGGTAACCTTCAAGTATGGAATTGAAACATTCCTGACTTATATCATGATGTATTCCGTTAATTGCTTTTTTAAAGACCAACAAGTCCACACCTTTATCTTCAACAAGATTGGAGTTTTTTCCCAACCCAAAGTCAATAAACACTATATCTGCCTCTTGATGGTTTTCTCTATTTCTTTGTATGATGTTACTGGTTGTAAGATCACCATGAATTATCCCACAGTTATGAAGACGAGCCACGTTTACTCCAATACTCTTAGAAATGGCTAGTATTTCCGAAATTTCTAGTTTATTTTTTCCATTAAAAAGTTCCTTTACATCCTTTCCTTTAACTTTTTCCAGAATAATGGTGCTGTTTTCCTCATCTACATGGTAAACCAGGGGAGTGATTACCCCACACCTTTTGGATTCACCTAGAAGTTTAGCTTCTTTGCGGGTACGCTTTTTTCGGAGGTATTGGTCAATTTCCTTTATTCTATAACCTTTAGGTATTCTTTTTTTAGAAAGAACCTCTTCTTCAAGATATTGATCTTGGTATATGTTGGCTTCTGCTCCCTTAGCCATTATTTCAGGGGGGAGTTGAAGTTTTTGACTAGATTTTTCCATCCACGGAACATCAACTTCATCAGTACGGTAACGTTGAATTACTTTGCTATTGCCAATGTTTTGTTTAATTCCATGTTGATGCATTATCATACCAAGCCAAGCAATCATTGCTCCGTTATCACCACAGTACTTCATTTCAGGCATGAAAAAATCAGCGTAATGTTCTTGAGCCATGATATTTAGCATTTCACGAAGCCTCTTGTTGGCAGCNACCCCNCCAACTAATAGAACTTCTCTTTTCTTTGAATGTGCTAATGCACGTTCTGTAACTTCGACTAGCATTGAAAAGGAGGTTTCTTGTAAACTGTAGCACAAATCTTCTAAAGCGGCACCAGATTCGAACTTACGAACAGCAGCAGTGAGTAATCCGGAAAATGAGAGGTCCATTCCCTTCACAGTGTATGGTAATTTCAAGTAATTTCCTGATTTGCGAGCTAACTCTTCTATTTTAGGACCTCCAGGATGTCCCAGTCCAACAGTTCTGGCAAACTGATCTAAACAGTTTCCTATGGCAATGTCTAGGGTTTCTCCAAAAATTTGATAACGCCCAGCATCAAAGGCAATAACTTGTGTGTTACCTCCACTAACATAAAGAGTTAATGGGTCCTGACAACCCGTTGTCAATCTTCCTATCTCTACATGGCCAATGCAATGGTTAACCCCAATTAGGGGAACGTCCAATGAAAGTGCCAAACTACGTGCTGCAGTGGCCACTGTGCGCAGTGCAGGCCCTAGACCAGGGCCACGTGCAAATGCCACTAAATCAACATCTTCTATAGTTAACCCAGATTCTTCTAAGGTTTGTGTAATAAGTGGAACTAAATTTTCAGCATGATGTTCTGCTGCTTCACGGGGATGTATACCGCCTTTCCCTGGAATAAGGGCTTTACCTTTGGAAGCAAGGATAGTTCCTTCAGAATTCACGATACCCACACCAGTTTTTTCTGCAGTTCCTTCTAATCCAACACAAATCAAGCAGATCACCTCTATATCAACCGAAAAATCGAAAGATTAACAATAAGGACCAATATGTATTTGATCATTCATATCATATTTTTTTAAACTTCTTATGCAGTGAATTATTGTTAGTTCAACCAATTTATTTTTATATATCATCTCATCCTATCCTTTTATTATATGGGTTGAGTTTCTATCATAACCTAAAGTTGGACTGATAACATGGACCAAGCTATAAAAAGTTACGGATCACAGAAAATTATCCCTAAATTACAGAATAGCGATACACTATTTATATGCGTGATTGCTTCTACATTAACATCACGAATACCAGGAATAACCGGTGCTGGTGCTTCTCCTGAGCTCACTGATTACACACCAGCAGCTGATGCAGAGTTGATTGTACATGGTGAACCCCGATGCCTACCCGAGATACCTCAAACACTTGTGGATGGTCAAGCAGCACCCACACCCGCAGTAATAACGAAAGCATCTTTAGAATTGTCGAAAATCCCATTTTTGATTGCAGATGCAGGGGCAGCGATTAAACCAAATGTACCATATATTAATATAAATCATAAAGAGGGACAAAGCATTTCTACAGGAAACGCGGTTGAAAATCCTGAAGAAATATATAATAAAGGTAAAATCTTGGGTGAAACTCTATCGAAACTTACCAGTCATTTGATAATTGGTGAAAGCACACCGGCAGGTACTACTACCGCCTTAGGTGTTTTGGCAGCCATGGGTTATGATGTTTGGGGTAAGTTAAGTGGTAGCACTCCTGAAAACCCCCACACACTAAAACGCCAAACTGTAGAAAAAGGGCTAGAAGCTTCCGGATTAAGTGATCAACTTCCACTAGATCCTTTTCAGGCCGTGCAAGCGTTGGGAGATCCAATGATTCCTGCTGTAGCTGGCATTACTGCTGGAAGTACTGTACCAGTGACGTTAGCCGGAGGCACCCAGATGACAGCTGTGTGTGCATTCCTCAAAGAAGCTTTACCTGATTTTTCCTTTGATGATGTCTGCATTACCACAACAATTTTCGTGGCTACCGATGAAACTTCAGACATACACTACATTACCAAACAAATTGCACCAATTAACATATTTGCAGTTGACCCTGGATTCGGAAAATCCGAAAATCTTGGTCTTAAAAATTATGTGAATGGCGCAGTAAAGGAGGGTGCCGGGGCTGGCGGGGCAATGTTAGCCGCAAATCTTAAAGGAGTTTCTATCGAAGAAATAAGAATTAAAACAGAGGAGTTATGTAAACAAATTTTTTAACTTTTCATTGTGGATGATGAAATTATAATAGGGGAATTATGAATCGAAAAAAGAATCTTTCCAAAAGGTATAAATACATACGACTTTCTTACACTCTAAATTCTAACAGCCCACTCCACCCTGATCTTCAAAAACCACAAATAACTCCTCAAAATCAGATTTTAACAGGAGATAATTATAATACTTCCATTATCACGGTAGAAAATCATTCAGGAACCCATGTTGACGCACCTGCTCATTTTCTTAAGGATGGAAAGATTATATCGGACTATGATCCTGATGAATTAGTTTTTCACAATCCAATCATTTTGGACTGTCCAAAAAACCAGGATGAATTGATAAATAAGCAAGATATCTCTTATTTTTTAAGTAAAAAAGATTTAATTGAAGATATTGACTGTTTATTCCTTCGCACTGGCTTTGGAACATATCATGATGAAAATCCTGAAAAATATTCAACACAAAATCCTGGAATTTCTCCAGAAGCGGTTTTTCATCTTCGTTGCCAACTTCCAAACCTAGCTTGTCTGGGTATTGACTCAATATCCATGTCTCGTTATGGTAGAATGAAAGAGTCTATAGAAGTTCATAAGAATGCGTTTATGAAGGAAGTCAATTTAGGAAAACCCCTGGTTTTAGTCGAGGATCTAGATCTACGTGTTGTGGGGGAAAAAACTGAATTGGAAAAAGTCTTGGTTGTACCCTGGCAAGTTGGCAACATCGACAGTGCTCCCTGCACTGTTCTGGCCCAAATTACTCAATATTAATCAAGAAAAAAGAATAGATATGGGTTTATTTCCAGAACAGGGGTATTAAAAGGGTCAGTGTTCCAACTATCCAGCAGTAGTATGAGAAAATCACGAGGCTGTGCTTTTGGATGTAACCCATCATGAATTTAACAGCCAAATAACTGAATATTGCGGATGACAGAAAACCACATATTAAAACACCAATGTTTGAGTCAAAACTTACAATATCTTTGATTTGAATTAGTGCAGCACCTAATATTGCAGGTATGGATAATATAAAACTATATCGCGCAGCTAATTTTCTTTCAAGCCCTAAAAATAGGCTTGCTGCAATTGTGGATCCAGAACGTGATATTCCTGGTGCTATGGCAAATCCCTGGAATAGGCCTATGATCAGGGAATTAGTAAACGAAACTTCTTTTATCTTTTTTCCTTTTTTTCCCTTATTTTTCTGTGCAATCCATTCTGCTGACCATAATATTACTCCAGTTATAAGTAGGAAGAACCCAACGGCTGTNAAGGAGTTGAAAAGAATTTCAAACTGATTTTTTAACAGAACACCCATAAGCCCAGCAGGGATCGTGCCCACAAAAACCAGCCAAGTCAATCTTTTAAATGGGTCATTTTTCACGCCATCTTTGAAATTACCACGAAAAAGATCTTTTAAACTAGAAAAAAAGGCTTTGATCATTGCTAAAATGTCTTTCCAAAAGTATCCTACTACTGCTACTAATGTACCAACATGTAAGAGGGTGTCGAATGCCAAACTGGATTTTGCTCCCAGTAACTCTGGCAAAATCACCAAGTGTGCAGAACTACTAACTGGTAGAAATTCAGTTAAACCCTGAACCATGCCCATTATTATTGCTTGAATGATATCCATAAAGAATTTCTCCTAATTTAAATTAATTGTAATTTTTTATAATGATTTATACATTTTAATGAACTATTCGCGATAGTTCACATGTTTTCAGCTAGTCAAAGTAATAATAGTTATAAGTTATAAGTTTTAAGTTATAATTTTTTTGAAATAATTGACTTATATTTATTCCCTCCTACAATTTTTAACACAAATTACAATCCAGCAACAAAATTTCAATAAATTGCCCCTAGAATTGAATTTAAAAAACATTAACTAAGTGGAGATCAACTATTTCAAACGAAAAAATAAGTGTTTGAAACAGTTAGTAAATTATTATTCAATATAGGTTAGCCAGTTATGTGTATCTGCTGTGTTTCCCTCTAATATTGCAAAAAAACTTTCCTGGAGTTTCTTGGTAATTTCTCCCCTTGAACCACTACCAACCATTATTCGGTCCACAGATCGTATAGGGGTCACTTCAGCGGCAGTTCCTGTTAAGAAGATTTCATCAGCAATATAAAGCATTTCTCGGGGAATTTCTTCCTCTCGAACTTCTAAATCTATTTCACTGGCCAAAGTGATAATGGAATTTCTGGTTATTCCATCCAGCAATGAAGAAGACCGAGGTGGGGTGTACAGAATTCCATCTTTCACTAGAAAAATGTTTTCTCCACTTCCTTCACTCACCATTCCATGATAATCCAGCATAATTGCTTCATCATAATTATTGGAAACTGCCTCCATCTTCGCCAACTGACTGTTCATATAGTTGGAACCAGCTTTGGCCATGTTAGGCATTGTATTAGGGGCCATACGACGCCAAGTGGACACACCAACATCTACACCATGTTCAAGGGCTTCTTCCCCCAAATATTTTCCCCAAGCCCAAACTGCTATGAGGCACTCCACGGGGCAATTCAAGGGATATACTCCAAGTTCAGCGTAGCCTCTGAATATCGCAGGGCGGATGTAACATGCATCCAGTTTATTGATCTTGATGGTATCAATGATGGCTTTGCAGAAATCTTCTTGAGTGTATGGGATTTCCATCCGATAGATTTTGGCGGAATTATATAGACGAGTCACATGTTCCTGTAAACGGAACACTGCTGGGCCTTGCATTGTCTTATAACATCTTATTCCTTCAAAAACACTGGATCCGTAGTGTACTACATGTGATAATGCGTGAACTTGCGCATCTTTCCAATTAACGAATTCTCCNTTGAACCATATTTTTCCTGAGTCGTCAAAGGCCATGATATCCCTCATAAAATTAAGNGATCTTTCCAGAATTTATTAGGTTGAACTACTTATTAAATTGTTTTTCCACACAAGAATTAGGTACTTAAATATTTATACTGTTCTTATTGAAGTAGTACGTGTTGGAATTAAGTGGTAATATTTAATTTTTATATAAATAACTATAATTAGTGGGGTTATGGCTGTTTAAACTAAAAAGATTTCAATGCAACTTTTTTATTTTTTTCCAAAAATGGATTTTAAATCTACCACTACCTTGGGCATTGCTCTGAGCCAAGCCTTAGTGAGAACGTTATCCATAAGTTCAAAACAAAAAGAAATCTTCATGATCAGATATACTATATTATAATGTTTTAAGACGATTTAACGATAGATTTAAGGATCATGACATTGAAACATCTCATGATTTTTTGAAATCCTTGGCAATGGATTTGCACGAGTTTTGCAATGTTAATTATAAAATCATTCACCTAATACAGGGGATGAAAGTAAACCTTCAAAACCGAATACGAAAGATTACTTATTTTCATATTTCATCCATCAAGTGTTCATCTTGATAAATGTCAGTACAGACAGACATATATCGTGGTTATCTAGATAACCCACGAAACTCTAACAATTTTAAATATCAAATTATTTTTAATAAACAAGTAATTCCCGCGTAACATATTGTGGTGGAATGGGGATTATTTTTTGGAAGGTAATGCTTATAGAAAGAAAAACATCAAATTCATGTAAATTTCTAAACTTTATCATACATCATTTACTTTCAGTTCCACAACTTGGAAAACTTTATATAATCTACCAGTCAAACCATGGAAGTGCTAACCATGGGCCGGTGGTCTAGGGGTATGATACCTCGCTTACAACGAGGTGATCAGGAGTTCGAATCTCCTCCGGCCCACTTTTAAAACCATCAATTAGCCTTTCTTTGTTATTATAATATTCTAAATCTTCTTTAGATCATTTCAAATCCCATAGGGCCGGTGGTCTAGGGGTATGATACCTCGCTCACACCGAGGTGATCAGGAGTTCGAATCTCCTCCGGCCCATTGAATATTTTTATTACTATTTTTCATGGGCCATGTTGGAGATTAGAAGTTGNCATAATTAAATTATATNTTACTGGGTTTGGATTAAGAATGGTATTGGANTTATTCATTTATTTAGCACATANTTCACTATCTCTGGGAATGTTCAGAATAAATTTGTTAATTTATTGTAATGGCGTAATGGCAGATTATATTTTTTAAAAGAATACAATAACCAGAACGTAGATCACCAATACTACAAAGAAGACGATGGTGCCTTTGGTTAAAATAGTGTTTAAATCCCGATCTGATAGGAGTACCAACCCATATGAGAGTGCNGCTGCGGTTAGTATTTTGTAAATCCCTAATGTGGCTGCATTTGTTCCTATGAAATAAGTTATCAATGATGACAGAAAATAGACGATAATAATTAAAGACACAGTGTTAGTAAGTAGGGGTTTTATTCCTGGGCTTGGCAATGAAAGGGTTTCAGACAATGATCCTCTTCTTTTGGCCCTATTTAAAGTAACTTTGCTCCTACTAAAAAAACTAGATGAAGTTGGACTTGTTTTGGGAAATGATGAGGAAGTTTTTGAGGAGGGCTTGTAAATTTCTGTTACTCCACTTGCATCAGAATCATCATCTTGGTCATATACTTCAGCACCACTATATTCATTTTTCTGAGCTGAGAATTTCTTGGCTAAAACCATTAAACCATCTTTATCTATGGTTTTAATATTTCTACGGCTTGCATAGTTAATGGCGCTGTTGGTGAAGTATGAAGTCGTCACTACCACTATTTTTGAAGCCTTAAGGGTTTTTGCAACCATTTCCATTTCTTTCAAAACATCTAATCCAACTTCCCATCTATCATCATAGTTTTTACATGAAACCACAACTCCTATATCGCCTAAAACAGTGGGAAGAACTCCATATATGTCTATGATATGTCGAGAAGTCTGAAAGTTCCGGTAAACCTTAAAGCCAGATTCCTCCATTACCCTTGCCATGAAATTTATTAATCTGTTTTTATCCAATTACCCCACCTTCGAACAGGGATGATTTAACATCAAATCATAATTTCAATATCTATTACATTATACTAATTGTTTTCTACTTCTTTATACTTAAAACTGTTCCCATACGTAATCAGAAAGAATCACGCAAACTATTTAGAGGTGAAGATATATAATCTGCCTCTATGACTATTCTTCTAACTAATGATGATGGGGTTAACTCATCTGGGATAATGGCGGCTAAAAATGCCGCTGAAAATCTAGGTAAAACTATTGTAGTCGCACCTGCAACCCAGCAAAGNGGAATTGGCCATGCTTTAACCCTTTTTGAACCGGTTAGAGTTACCAGCACAAACATGGCTGATGGAACGGAAGCGCATATGGTTTCTGGAACCCCAACTGATGCGGTGATTATCGGGATATATCAAATTGCTAACAAAAAACCAGACCTGGTTATTTCTGGAATAAATATCGGGGAAAATCTAGGCAAATCTGAACTTACAACTTCAGGAACTATAGGTGCTGCTATGGAAGCCGCAGTTCATGGAATTCCTGCCCTTTCAGTCTCCATACAAGTAACTCGTGGCGATATCAAGTTCCATGATGGTCATGTGGATATTGATTTTTCACATGCTGAAAAACTAACTGAACGAGTAGCTAGGATGATACTGGAAAAAGGTTTACCTAAAGGAGTTGATTTTTTAAACCTCAACATTCCCTCAAAACCACAGAATGATAAGATCAGACTCACACGGTTAGGTGAGAGAATGTACCGAATACATATCAAGGAACGCTTGGATCCTCGGGGAAGGCCATATTATTGGATTGACGGTGATCCTGTGGAGGATGATCAAAAAGACACTGATGTGCACACTTTAAAACGGGAAAGATGTGCCACACTAACTCCGATTTCTTTAGACGCCACTTCTTCCTTGGATTTAATGCAGAAATGGATGGAATAATACTTTTTTGATAACAATTTTTACCCCTTTAAAACTTTTAATTTGTACCTCAATCATATCTGTATTGGCACTGGTTATCAAAAATATCATTTATTTCCTAATCCCAAAATTTATTTCTAAGAATATTCAATAATTATTAGCTACATATAAAAAAGTCTATAAATCAAAAGTTTGAATTCATTCCTAGAGGGATTTTATGGTTGCTCGTGATTATAGGAACAGGATAATAGAACAAGGATCTTTTGTTCAGTACGTTGGAACCAAAACAAGGGGGGTTGTTGATAAAATATCAACAAAAAACAGTGAAACATGGATTCGAATTAATTCTACGGGTCTTTTTTACCGTTCTGATTATTTGGTCTTGTTGGATCCAGAGGAGCAGCCCATTAAAAAATCAAAGATGACCAGTATTAAGGAAAAGGTAGTTCAATCTAAAAACTATCGTAAAATAGCTCCCACCGAGATATCTGATCATAATGATGGTCCAGGTTATGGTGGAGGATGAACAAGTTTTATAACAGAATTAAACTAGTTTTGAAGGATAATGCTTGTCTTTGTAAAAGTGCAATCCCCTTTCTACTGTAGAAATTATTATTCATTGAGTGATTGGATATATTTGCTTTCATCATTGTGGTTGCTGGATTTTTCTACTGTAGAATTTTATAATTGTTTTTTTTTAACAAACACAAAACATTGTTCTTCTACTGTAGAAAAAAAAGAAGAATTTCTTACTTTATTAACCTNTAATCAGTTTAATTAGGTTTATAATACTTTAATCCCAAGTATATCCTTAGCACCTTCATAAATAGCCTTTGCAATCTGGGCACTTCCAATCGAACCAGAAGTAGGGGGAATCATAACTACTTCGCCAATGTTTTCGATTTTATCTTTTAGNTTACCGAAGAAATCAAATGGTTCGCGCATGGATCCCACTGAACCAGTAAGAACCACTCCCTCAATTTCATTATGTGCAACTCCTGCTAAGCCATATATTTCCATGGTGATGGTCATTAGCATTGTTTCCAAGGCCAGTTCAGCCTTATGATCCCCTCCTTGGTATTTTTTCAGAAGAACATCCTTTGCTTTGGCCACTTTTTCATCAATACCTGCTACTTTAACTGCACCCGCGCGCGAAAAACACTCATTCGCAGTTCGCACACCTTCATCTATGTCACGAATCATTTTTAAATCTAAAGGGCCATGTATTATGCCCATAGAGCCTAGGCACGCATCGACTGCTCCTTTGATAATCCCATTTTCAAGGAGAATGCTGACAGTATTTGAACTAATATCTGACACAATAAAATTTTCATAACCAGTTTTTAGATGGGCATTGTAGCAAATACTTACCTTTTCAGCACTGGCGTGATGTGAATATGCTTCACGAAAAAGAGGATCCATAGAAGGAGTACCTTGGTGAAGGCCAGGTATCAATACAGTGGGGATGCTTGAGTTTTCAATTTCATCATAAACAGTTGTACCTCCTCCTGTAACCTTCCCTGCACCCTCTATTGAAAGAATACCTCTATCTTTAACCTTATTTAAGGGTGTTATCTTAGTTATTCCATCACCCATGGCATAAGTGATAGCCATTAATTTGATTTTTTCAGTTTCAATCCGCTGTGATAGTTCTGCTAGAGCAGAAACTTCTCCTGATGAGAGTTCATCCCTTCCAATCTTAAAATGAGTGATGTTATCTTCTAAAATCGTAAAAGAAACACCAGTTGTGCCATGGTCCATCCCCACAAATACCATTTAATTCACCAGCTGGGTAGGAAATTTTATTGTGTATTAGTTGATTATTTTCTAGAAAAAGAAAAATATAGGAATCCAAGGGAAAAATTTTTATTTTTCAAGACCGCAAAGTTTACGAAGTTTTTTTCCCTGTTTTTCAATTTCTAATTCGTTTTCAATGTCACGCATCCGATTCAGCTGCGGGCGACCGGCTTGGTTCTCAAGAGCCCATTCTTTGGCAAATTTACCTGTTTGAATCTCTTTAAGTATTTGTTTCATTTCATTTCTAGATTTTTCAGTAATTATTCTATCTCTGCGGGTGAGTCCTCCGAATTCAGCGGTGTTACTCACATCATTCCACATACCAGCGAAGCCTTTTTGATAGATCAAGTCCACGATAAGTTTAAGTTCGTGGCAAGTTTCAAAGTAGGCCAGTTCTGGCTGGTAACCGCCTTCAACAAGGGTTTGAAACCCTGCTTTTATTAGTTCAGTGGCTCCTCCACATAGAACTGCTTGTTCACCAAAAAGATCAGTTTCAGTTTCTTCTTTAAATGTTGTTTCTAGGACTCCTGCACGAGTAAGGCCACTTCCCTGTCCCATGGCCAGGGCAACTTGTAGAGCATTTCCTGTGTAATCCTGTTCCACTGCTACCAGTCCAGGCACACCAAATCCATCTAAATACTGTTTGCGGACAGTCGAACCAGGCCCTTTGGGCGCTATCATGATTATGTCAACGTTTTTCGGTGGTTTTATATATTGAAAATGGATATTGTATCCGTGAGAGAAACTNATCGCGTTTCCCTGTTTAATCCCAGGTTGTATTGATTTTTTATATACTTGGCCTTGAATTTCATCAGGAATTAGTATATGAATTATATCAGCTTCTTTGGATGCTTCTTCCACAGTCATGACTGGCATATCATGTTCAATAGCCGTTTCCCAAGAGTCACCACCTTTACGGAGCCCTACAATAACATCTAATCCGCTTTCTGACATATTTCGTGATTGTGCCATTCCTTGGCTACCATATCCGATAACTGCCACGGTTTTATCTTTTAATACATCCATATCCACATCTTTTTCGTAGTAAATTTTCATATAATATCACCTCTTTCAAAAATTAAAGGGAAATACAATGGGGATAATAAAAAATTTTTCTGCCCAAACCTCTATGTAAATAGTAGATGAAGTCCATTAATAAAGTTTGTTTGATTTAACTTGGAAATCGAATCGAAAACATTTAAACGGCGTATTATTAAAAGGATTTAATATATTGGTTGGTTTCTTGTTTTTTTAATTGTTAGTTCTACCTAATCACATATGAGCGTAGGATAACAAGTGGAAAATCCCTTAAATAGTTTTTGAACCTCTTGATATAGCCGTTGGTCCTGTTCTAGCAACCTCTTTAACGCCAAAACTCTTTAATAGGTCTATCAGGGCATCTATCTTTTCTGGGGCACCAGTAATCTCCAAAGTCAGATTTTCAGGCCCCACATCTACTATTCTTCCCCTGAAGATGTTTGCATACTGAATAATTTCGGAACGGGCTCTTTCTGAGGTGGCATGTGTTTTGATCAAGCATAATTCCCGAGTCACAGTTACATCTGCATTCAAATCCCTAACTTTAATTACCTCAATGATCTTGTTGAGTTGTTTAGTTATCTGTTCTAGAACTTTATCATCACCAGTTGAAATAATGGTCATGCGGGCCAAACCTTCCTGTTCAGACGGCCCTACGGTGATACTGTCAATATTAAATCCTCTGCGGGTGAATAGGCCAGCAACACGTTGAAGCACACCTGGCCTGTGCATTACTATGGCGCTTATTATGTGACTTCTCAATTCGTCCACATTAATCACCTCCAGTTTCCTTGGCAGAAGATTTGTAGGGTATTTCATCAGAATTTCCCTTACCTATCTCNTCCTCTCCAATTATCTCTGTTAAACCACACCCTGGAGGAACCATGGGTAAAATCTCGTTGGGATCTATCATCACATCNATAAGACTTGGTTCTCCTGATTTTAAAGCTTCTTGAAGTGTTTCTTTCATTTCACCTGGACGTTCCACACGGTAAGCATTTACTCCAAATGCTTCAGCAAGTTTAACAAAGTCGGGCATAGCTTTGAGTTTAGTATGGGATATTCTCTCTTCATAGAAGAGTTTCTGCCACTGGAACACCATTCCCAAGTAGCGATTATCCATGACACAAACCACCACAGGTATATCATACTCCTTAACTGTGGCTAGATCCTGACACACCATTAAAAAGCCGCCATCTCCGCAGACTGCAACTACATCATTTTCAGGAATGGCAACTTTGGCCCCCATTGCCGCTGGGAAGCCGAAACCCATTGTACCCAAGCCTCCTGATGATATGAATTTTCGAGGATTTCTTGAAGTGAAATAATGGGCCATCCACATCTGGTTCTGGCCAACATCTGTAGTTACAATAGTTTCATCCGTCACTGCTTCTGAAATCTCTTTAATAACTTGTTGGGGTTTCAGTGGCATTTCTTCAAATGAGAGTCGAGGCATACATTTAGCACGGAAACTGCTCACATAATCTACCCAACTTTGGGTGTCACGGCTTTCACTCTGGGAGATCGCCCGAATTAGGTGTGAAAGTATTATTTTGGCGTCTCCTACTATTGGCAGATCTACTGGTATATTTTTTCCAATTTCTGCTGGATCAACATCAATGTGAATTAACTTGGCGTTAGGTGCGAATTTAGTCACATCACCAGTGGTACGGTCCGAAAACCTACAACCCACAGCAATAAGGCAATCACACTCGTTGACCATCATGTTTGAGACTTTCCGTCCGTGCATTCCCAGCATTCCCAATGACAATGGATGATCCTCTGGGAAACTACTTTTACCCATTAGTGTGGTGGTAACTGGTGCTCCAATCAATTCGGACAAATGTTTAAGTTCTTCAGATGAGTTAGAATGTATTACTCCACCACCAGCAAGTATAACTGGTTTTTTACAGTTAAGTATCATCTCTGATGCCTTTTTCACCTGAAGGGGATGTCCTTTTTTAGTTGGCTTATAACCGGGAAGGTCAATGGTTATGCTTTCTGGATATTCTAATTCTCCTTCTTGAACATCTTTAGGTAGATCAACCACGACGGGGCCGGGTCTTCCAGTTCTGGCTATGTAAAATGAAGACCTAATCATTTCAGGTATTTCAGATGGTTTCATCGCCTGGTAACTATGTTTACTGATGGGCATGGTTATGCCGATAGTGTCAACTTCCTGAAAGGCATCATTACCAATTAATGGAGTTCCTACTTGTCCAGCAAGGGCCACTATGGGGGCTGAATCCATGTAAGCCGTGGCTATACCTGTCACCAGGTTTGTAGCACCAGGACCGGAGGTGCCTATGCAGACACCTACTTTACCNGAAGCCCGAGCATAACCATCTGCTGCATGGGCTGCGCACTGTTCGTGCCTTACCAATACATGTTTAAGGTCAGAATCGTAGATTACATCGTACAAGGGGAGTAAGACTCCTCCAGGATATCCGAAGACTACGTCCACTCCTTCATCAGTTAATGACTTGATTATGGCTTGACTGCCCTTCATATTAACACCGAATTGTGTTTATAATTCAAAA
>JGI24709J26583_10001392_pt1 | contig 20435 bp, 15 predicted proteins | sample BioPla2DNA1_FD_26583 | JGI IMG/M metagenome (IMG submission 26583) | reverse complement strand
ATTACTGCATAGCATGTTTTTTGATTCAAGAAGATATGATTTGGCTAAGGTAGGCCGTTATAAATTTAATAAGAAGCTTGCATATCGCAATCGTATAGTCGGATTTACGCTTGCCGAGGATGTGGTTGACAGATCAACCGGTGAGATAATTGGCCAGGCCGGTAATGTCGTGACTAACGACTTGGCGATTCTTATACAGGACGCGGCGATACCCTCTGTAATGATACAATCCGAAGAGAGAAACGTGAAGGTTATTTCCAATATGATGGTTAACCTTTCTTATTATGTTCCTCAAATCAGTGTTGCAGAGAAGAAGTCCATGGGTATAACTGAGAATGTATATTATCCTGTCTTAAAGAAAATATTAGAAGAAAATACTTCTATAGACGATATTAGAGACGCTATAAAAAGGAATGTCAGTGATCTGGTTCCTAAACATATTACGAAGGAAGATATAATTGCTTCAATTAATTATAATATTTGTCTCGAGTATGGTATCGGTAATTGGGATGATATAGATCATTTGGGTAACAGAAGAATTCGTGCGGTCGGTGAGCTTTTACAGAACCAGTATCGCATAGGTTTATCCAGAATGGAACGTGTGGTCAGAGAGAGAATGACCACTCAGGATTTAGAGGGCATCAGTCCTCAATCACTAATAAATATTAAGCCTGTAACGGCTGCGGTTAAGGAGTTCTTTGGAAGCTCCCAGCTGTCACAGTTCATGGATCAGCATAATCCATTGGGTGAGCTGACACATAAAAGACGTCTTTCTGCTCTCGGACCGGGAGGACTTTCCCGTGACAGAGCGGGCTTTGAGGTTCGTGACGTACATTATTCTCATTATGGAAGAATGTGTCCGGTTGAAACACCTGAAGGTCCTAATATCGGTTTGATTAACTCTCTTGCGACCTATGCAAGAATTAATGAATATGGCTTTATAGAAGCCCCTTATCGTGTGGTGGATAAAGCAGATCCCGAGAATCCTAAGGTTACCGACGAGGTTATCTATCTCACTGCCGATGAAGAGGATAAGTATGTCGTCGCTCAGGCGAATGCCGAGCTGGACGATGAAGGTTATTTTATTGGTAACAGTATTTCCGGTCGTTACAAGGAAGAAACATCTCAATATGAAAAGCAGAAAATTGACCTGATGGACGTATCTCCGAAGATGGTCTTCTCAGTGGCGACTGCTTTAATTCCTTTCCTGGAAAATGATGATGCCAACAGAGCTCTCATGGGTGCCAACATGCAGCGTCAGGCGGTTCCCTTGCTTGTAACAGAGGCTCCTGTCGTAGGTACAGGAATAGAGGCAAAGGCCGCAATTGACTCCGGCGTATGTGTAATCGCCAAGAAGTCCGGCGTGGTAGAAAGAGTTACCGCAAAGGATATTGTTGTTAAGCACGACGATGGCTCCAAGCATACTTATCGTTTGATTAAATTTGCAAAGAGTAACCAGGGAACCTGTATCAACCAAAGACCGGTTGTAAAATGGGGAGACAGGGTCGAGGAAGGTCAGGTCATCGCAGATGGTCCTTCCACCTTCAACGGAGAGCTAGCTCTCGGTAAGAACCCTCTAATCGGCTTTATGACCTGGGAGGGATATAACTACGAGGACGCCGTGTTGCTCAGTGAACGTCTTGTTCAGGAGGATGTATATACCTCCATTCATATAGAAGAATACGAAGCGGAAGCCAGAGATACCAAGCTGGGTCCTGAGGAAATTACCAGGGATGTACCCGGTGTAGGTGATGATGCCTTAAAGGATCTGGATGAGAGAGGTATTATCCGTATTGGTGCAGAGGTTCGTGCAGGAGACATACTTGTAGGTAAGGTAACACCAAAGGGTGAAACTGAGCTTACTGCTGAGGAACGCCTGCTTCGTGCAATCTTTGGTGAGAAGGCCAGAGAAGTAAGAGATACTTCACTTAGGGTTCCCCATGGTGAGTATGGAATTATTGTAGATGCCAAGGTGTTTACAAGAGAAAACGGAGATGAATTATCTCCCGGTGTAAATGAAACCGTACGTGTGTATATAGCTCAAAAGAGAAAGATACAGGTCGGAGACAAGATGGCAGGTCGTCATGGTAATAAGGGTGTTGTATCCCGTATATTACCTGTAGAGGATATGCCCTTCTTACCCAACGGCAGACCTTTAGATATTGTATTGAATCCTTTGGGAGTTCCTTCTCGAATGAACATCGGACAGGTACTTGAGATTCATTTATCTTTAGCAGCCAAGGTACTGGGTATAGAGGTTTCAACTCCGGTATTTGACGGAGCAAACGAGTATGACATTATGGATACCCTAGAAATGGCAAACGACTATGCTAACTGTGAATGGGATGAGTTTAATAAAAAGTATAAAGATATCATAGATGATACATTATTAGAGTATCTGAAGGAAAACCATGGTAAGGATGATGAATGGAAGGGAGTTCCCATTAATTCAGACGGAAAGATAATGCTTCGTGACGGCAGGAGCGGCGAGTACTTCGATCAGCCTGTAACCGTCGGCTTCATGCATTATCTGAAGCTTCACCATCTGGTAGACGATAAGATACATGCCCGTTCCACAGGTCCTTATTCATTAGTAACACAACAACCTCTGGGCGGTAAGGCACAGTTTGGCGGACAGAGATTTGGTGAAATGGAGGTTTGGGCACTGGAAGCATACGGTGCAGCCTATATACTTCAGGAAATCCTGACTGTTAAATCTGACGATGTAACCGGACGTGTTAAAACCTATGAAGCTATTATAAAGGGTGAAAATATCAGTGAGCCCGGTATACCTGAGTCCTTTAAGGTTCTTTTAAAGGAACTGCAGTCACTGGCTCTGGATGTTACTGTTCTCGATGAATATGGTAACGAGGTGAAGATGACTGAGAGTGTAGATTATGGTGACTCTGATATGACCCAGCTTATAGAAGGTGATAACAATTTCAGATACGATGAAGGTTATGAAAATGCCGGTTTCANTAAGACTAGTGGTGATGACATTGACAGTGAAATTTTCGATATCTATGAAGAAGCTTCGGATGACTTGGATATAAGCGACACCGATGATTTGGAAGAAGATTATGTTAATGACATGGACGAGGACATAGACGAAGACGGCTTTGATGAAAAGTATGATTAGAAGCTGAATTGACGAAGGGAGAGCCAAATAATGCCTGATATGATGTATAACAGTGAGCAGGAGATAAGCTATGATGCTATAAAGATCGGTCTTGCTTCACCGGAAAAGATTAGGGAATGGTCGAAGGGAGAAGTAAGAAAGCCGGAGACTATAAACTACAGAACCTTAAAGCCTGAAAAAGACGGGTTGTTCTGTGAAAGAATTTTTGGCCCCAGTAAGGACTGGGAATGTCATTGTGGTAAATATAAAAAAATAAGATATAAGGGTGTAGTATGTGACCGCTGTGGTGTTGAGGTTACTAAGGCCAGTGTCCGTCGTGAAAGAATGGGCCATATTGAACTGGCAGCACCGGTATCCCATATTTGGTATTTTAAAGGAATACCTAGCCGAATGGGTTTATTGCTGGATTTGTCACCAAGAACATTAGAGAAGGTACTATACTTTGCTTCTTATATCGTATTAGATAAAGGGACAACGGACCTTCAGTATAAGCAGGTCCTCAACGAGAAGGAAAAGCAGGAGGCAATAGAGAACTTTGGTCATGGAAGCTTCCGCCTAGGTATGGGTGCAGAGGCAATCCAAGAACTACTGCGCTCTATCGACTTGGAAAAGGAATCAAAGAATCTTAAGAAGGCATTAAAGGATTCCACTGGTCAAAAGCGTGCCAGGATTATTAAACGATTGGAAGTGGTAGAGGCTTTCCGTGAATCGGGTAATAAGCCGGAATGGCTGATACTGAATGTAATTCCGGTTATTCCGCCGGATTTACGTCCCATGGTTCAGTTAGATGGCGGACGTTTTGCCACATCTGATATGAATGATTTATACCGTAGGATTATCAATCGCAACAACCGACTAAAGAGACTTCTTGAGTTGGGTGCTCCTGATATAATCGTTCGAAACGAGAAGAGAATGCTACAGGAAGCTGTAGATGCGTTGATAGATAACGGTAGAAGAGGCAGACCTGTAACCGGACCTGGAAACCGTGCGCTAAAGTCCTTATCGGATATGCTAAAGGGTAAGCAGGGACGTTTCCGTCAGAATCTGCTTGGTAAGAGAGTGGATTACTCCGGTCGTTCAGTTATAGTTGTCGGACCTGAATTAAAGATATACCAATGCGGTCTTCCTAAGGAAATGGCTATTGAGCTGTTTAAACCTTTTGTTATGAAGGAGCTGGTAGGCAGAGGAACCGCACATAATATAAAATCTGCCAAGAAGATGGTGGAAAGGCTTATGCCTGAGGTTTGGGACGTATTGGAGGATGTAATCAAAGAGCATCCGGTTATGCTGAACCGTGCCCCTACCCTTCATAGACTTGGTATCCAAGCCTTTGAACCCGTGCTGGTTGAAGGTAAGGCTATAAAGCTACATCCATTGGTATGTACAGCATACAATGCAGACTTTGACGGTGACCAGATGGCGGTACATTTACCTTTATCTGTGGAAGCTCAGGCAGAATGTAGATTCCTTCTGCTTTCACCTAACAATCTGCTAAAGCCTTCGGATGGAGCGCCTGTAACTGTTCCTTCACAGGACATGGTTCTGGGTATCTATTACCTGACTATCGAGAAGAAAAACGATACAGGTATTATTCATAGTTTTAAGAATGTAAGCGAAGCAATCCTTGCTCATGAGAACAAGACTATTTCACTTCATGAGCCGATTAAAGTCAGAATGACAGGCATCAATAATGAAGGCGTGGAGGAATCAAAACTGATTACATCCACTCTGGGACGCTTTATCTTCAATGAGATTATTCCACAGGATCTTGGCTTTGTTGACAGAAGCAAGCCGGAGAATTTCCTTGAGCTGGAGATAAATTTCCTTGTAGGAAAGAAGCAGTTAAAGCCTATTCTGGAAAAATGCATTAACATTCATGGCGCTACACAGACAGCAGAGCTTTTAGATGCTGTTAAAGCCTTGGGTTATAAATATGCTACACAGGCGGCATTTACCGTATCTATTTCCGATATGAAGGTGCCTGAAGAGAAAAAGCAGATTATAGCTGATGCTGAGAATACCATCGAGAATATTACAAGAGAATATAGACGTGGAAGAATGACGGAAGAGGAAAGGTATAATACTGTTATAGAGACATGGAAGGAAGCCGACCGTGTTCTTACAGACACCCTTCTTGCCGGACTTGATGATTTTAACAATATTAAAATGATGTCAGACTCCGGTGCCCGTGGTTCCGACAAGCAAATCAAGCAGCTGGCCGGTATGCGTGGACTGATGGCTGATACATCCGGACGTACTATAGAGCTTCCGGTTAAGTCAAATTTCCGTGAGGGACTCGACGTATTGGAATACTTTATATCAGCTCATGGAGCCAGAAAAGGTCTTTCCGATACCGCACTTAGAACAGCCGACTCAGGATATCTGACCCGTCGTCTTGTAGACGTGGCACAGGACTTAATTATCCGTGAGGTAGACTGCTGTCATTCCGATGAAGAGATACCCGGTATGTGGGTAACGGCTCTTATGGATGGTAAGGAAATTATCGAAGGCTTAGATGAAAGAATTACAGGAAGAAATGTATGTGAAACAGTAACAGATGCAGAAGGAAATGTTATTGTTAAGGCTAATCATATGATTACTCCTAAACGGGCCGCCAAGATCTTGGCAGCAGGTATAGAGAGAGTTAAGATACGAACTATTTTAACATGTAAATCTCATATCGGAGTATGCGCGAAATGCTATGGAGCCAATATGGCAACAGGCGAGGCTGTTCAGGTTGGAGAAGCTGTCGGTATAATTGCCGCACAGTCAATCGGTGAACCCGGAACACAGCTTACCATGCGTACATTCCATACGGGCGGTGTGGCCGGTGACGACATAACACAAGGTCTTCCCCGTGTTGAAGAATTGTTTGAAGCAAGAAAGCCTAAGGGATTAGCTATTATTTCTGAATTCGCAGGAACAGTAACCATTAAAGATACTAAGAAGAAAAGAGAAGTTATTGTTACAAATAACGAAACAATGGAATCAAAGGCTTATCTCATACCATACGGCTCAAGGATAAAAGTCTCAGAGGGAGATGTTATCGAGGCAGGAGATGAGTTGACCGAAGGTAGCGTAAATCCTCACGACATCTTAAAGATTAAAGGTGTCCGTGCAGTTCAGGATTATATGATACGGGAGGTACAAAGAGTATACCGTTTACAGGGTGTTGAAATTAACGATAAGCATATCGAGGTAATTGTTCGTCAGATGCTTAAGAAGGTTAGAATAGAATCTAACGGCGACACCAGATTCCTACCGGGTGCATTAGTTGACAACATAGAGTTTATACAAGAAAATCAAGCAATGATTGAACAGGGACTGGAGCCGGCAGATGGCAAACAGGTTATGCTTGGTATAACTAAGGCATCCTTGGCGACCAATTCATTCCTTTCAGCCGCATCATTCCAAGAGACAACTAAGGTTTTAACCGAGGCGGCTATAAAGGGTAAGGTGGATCCTCTTATCGGACTAAAGGAAAATGTCATCATTGGTAAGCTGATTCCTGCAGGAACCGGTATGAAGAGATATCGTAATGTTAAATTAGATACTGAGCTCCAGGATGACTATATGATGTCCGGTGATATGTATGATGAGGGCGTCTATTCGGGTGAGTTCGATACCTTTGAATATCCCGAGGGCGACTATAACGATGGACAATATTATGAAGAAGGTTATCAGGGTTATCATGGGGAAGGTCAGGGCTACGAGGACTATGACGGGAATGAGTATTACCAGGAAGGTTATAGTGAGGGAGAATATAACCCCGACGGTTATTCCGAAGAAGCTGCTTATGATTATGAGCAGGATGACTACTATGAAGCAAAAGACAGTAGCGTAGCTTATGATGACGGCACCTATAACGACGGTAACAGGACCGAAACGGATTTTAATCTTCAGGGCATAGATGAAGATGATTATAGTGATGATAAATAAAGAGTATTATCAGTACTAAGAAGAGGAGCGATGGGCGGGAGCGTCTCATGGCTTCTTTTCTTAAAGGGGAGGTTCTATGAAATATTTAGAAATATATAATGAGTGGTTAACAAATCCATATTTTGATGAGGCTACCCGCAGAGAGCTGGCAGCCATAAAGGATAATGATAAAGAAGTTAAAGAGAGATTCTATAAGGATCTTGAATTTGGTACAGGTGGATTAAGAGGCATATTGGGTGCCGGCATCAACCGCATGAATATCTATACTGTTAGAAGGGCAACGCAGGGTCTTGCCAATTATATAATAAAGCAGAAGGGTGAAAGTAAAGGGGTTGTCATAGCATATGATTCCAGAAGAATGTCACCTCAGTTCGCTCTACAGACAGCTCTATGCTTGGCCGCCAACGGAATAAAGGCATATATGTTTGAGTCACTGAGACCTACACCCGAATTATCCTTTGCCGTAAGAGAGCTGGGCTGTATTGCCGGAGTGGTCATAACAGCAAGCCATAACCCGCCTGAATATAACGGCTATAAGGTTTATTGGGAGGATGGGGCTCAGATAACACCTCCTAAGGATTTAGAAATCATAGATGAGGTTAATGTGATTAAGGATTTTTCTGTTGCAAAGACCATGTCGGGTGAGGATGCCGTAAGAAACGGTTTACTTAAGATTATTGGCAGTGAAATAGATAATAAATATATTGAAAGCCTAAAAAAGCTTGTTATTAATCCAATCAATGAGAAGGGAAAGGACTTAAATATAGTTTATACACCGCTTCACGGATCGGGTAATATCCCTGCGCAAAGAATACTTAATGAGCTGGGCTATAAGAATGTATATGTGGTACCTGAACAGGAATATCCCGATTCTGAATTCTCTACCGTAGGCTATCCCAATCCGGAGGATCCATCAGTATTTGAGATGGCAAAAAAGCTGGCAGAGGAAGTTAACGGAGATATTATTCTGGCGACCGACCCCGATGCAGACCGACTGGGGGTCCAGGTTAGAGACAATAAGGGAGAGTTTGTTCTTTTTAACGGTAACATGACCGGAGCTCTGATTGCAGAGTACGTATTGTCACAAAGGGCGAAGAACGGAACATTACCGGAGAACGGAGCCCTTATAAAGACCATAGTTTCCGGTAATATGGCCGACAGGATTGCTAAAGAATATGGAGTAAATCTAATTGAGGTCTTAACAGGCTTTAAGTATATTGGAGAACAGATTAAGCTGTTCGAAGAGACCGGCGCCCATGAATTTGTATTCGGTTACGAAGAAAGTAACGGATACTTAGTCGGAACCCATTCAAGAGATAAGGATGCCATCGCCTCGGTCATGATATTATGCGAGGCGGCCGCATATTATAAATCTCAGGGTATAACTCTCTATGAGCAGATGCAGAATATATATAAGAAATATGGCTATTATGAGGAAAAAACAGTACCTGTTACCCTGATGGGTATTGAGGGCATGGAGAAAATAAAGTCTATCATGGAAGAGTATCGCAGCAATCCTCCCAAATCAGCCGGAGAGTATCAAATCCTTAAGGTCAGGGATTACATGGCTGATACAATAACCGATACCCGTACCGGAGAGGTTATACCTACAGGACTTCCTAAGTCCGATGTCCTCTACTATGAAATGAATGATGATGCATGGTGTGCCATACGACCATCAGGTACAGAGCCAAAGATAAAGTTCTATTTTGGTGTTAAGGGCAGCAGTAAAGAAGATGCATTAGGAAGGCTTGATAGACTCATGAATGATGAGGTATTTAAGATTAATTAATTATAGAATTAAAATTAAAAATAATTTTATTATTCTTATAAAAGAGCACCGATATTATCATATGAAATATCGGTGCTTTATGATATTATTAAATTATTTGCCTTAGACCAGTTTCTGGCCACAGTTAGGACAGAAATTAGTCTCTCCGGTTTTTTGTCCGCAATTAGGACAGAAGTTAGGCTTTTTGCCTTCCTGCTGATTGGCAGCACTGGCCTGGTTCATATTCTGCATCATCTGATTTGCCACATTCATTCCCATCATCATACCTGCCATATCGGCGGCGGTGCCACCGCCCTTAACCTTACCGGAGGCGATTCCGTCAGTCATTTCGACCTGCTGATAGCGGCCCAGATCACCAACCATGCTGTGGGATGCATTTTTATTAATCATCTTCTGGATTTCCTCGGGATAGTTAAAACTCATAATATTAAATCCCGTTACTGATAATCCGCTGTCGAAGAGATTCATTCCAAGATCTGTCTTTATTCCTTCTGCAATATCAAAGGAATTAGCCTGAAGGTTGAACATATCCTTGCCTTCCTTTGATATCCATTTCATAAGCAGCTGATCAAGTACTGCACGGATACGAAGTCTTACATCCTCAACCAGATAGCTTTGTCTTACTCCGGCTATCTTATCGATTAGTTTGACATAATCAGAAACCTTAAAGGTTACCGTTCCGTTGGCACGAATCGGCATACCTCCCGGAAGTGACGGAGTGGGAATGTTGATTGCATTTTGTGTTCCCCATTTGGTCATGAATTCCTTAGTATTTACGAACAGTACCTCTGCCCTCATTCCGCTGTTGAAGCCGAATTTAAAGCCCTTTAAGGTAGATAGGAAGGGTATAATCTGTGACTCGATATCATAATCTCCCTCATCTTTAAATATACCCTCTATTTTCCCGTTAAACATGAATATTGCATCCTGTCCGGGACGGATAATCAGGCGGCTGCCTTTTTTGATTTCTTCATTGCTCCATTTGTAGAATATCATATCGTCTCGAAATTCTTTCCATTCTACGACATTTGCAAATTGTCTTGAAAATAATCCCATAATGTGAACCTCCCGTTCTTATTTATATATTTACACTAAAGCTTTCTTCCTCCTGAGCTGTGAGAACGCCCTCCTCGAGATGTTCCACCCCTAAAGCCTGCGGCATTAAATCCGCCTCTGCTTCCTGAGGATGAGCTTTGATGTGGTTTTCTCCACCTTGTTACTGTAGACCGGATGTATTGATCTCGTCTTCCTATAAGGCCATTACGACTTTTGTCCAGATAATCTCTGGCACCCACTGTCATTCTTCCGCCGGACCGATATGCCATAGTTCCGACTACAATCCCTCCGATGGCAAAAGCAACAATTAATTGGAACCAGAAATTTGAAAATATGCTGTTCTTAAAATCCTCTCTTCTATAATGTCTGTCATAATCGTAATCATCATAGCTATACTCATTAAACGGATCGAAGCCCTCCGGCGGACTGTCATAGATGTACTCATGGTCATAGTTAAGCTCGGAGTCATCCTCCATATAGTCAGCCGCCATGATGATATAGGTCTCAAAGGCATCATAGTAATTTTTGTTTCTTATATTATCTTCCACATTATCAAAGATTTTGTCTATCCTTTTGGAATGAATATAGATTTCGGCAAGACCATATCCCTCCATAAACAATTCACCATTGTATACATCATATAGGAAGTATACTCTGTCCCCTACAGGGAGTTGATCCTCAAAATCCTCTATATATCTTTCCGCATAAGTGGCTTTCCTGTCATTATGAGTCAGTATAAAGATTTCAATTCCTACTTTCTCCCCATAATCATGACTTAAGGCTTCAAGTTCCTCGATCTCATAATCGGTGAGTAACCCTGCTTCATCGTAAACCCGCCTTTCGTCTCTGTATGTAGTAACAGCGGCTTCTGCCTTATCTGAGGAAGCATATACAGCCATATGGTCAGCCTTATTACCTGGCAGGATGTGAAGAGTGGAGCTTAGTATTAAGGATAAGCAAAGGATTAATCTGCCTATATGCTTTAGCTTATTCCGAAAGATGCCTTCTTTTAGAACCATAAGAATCCACCTCCCAGAATCGAAGTAATAATACGGAACAGAAGAAAGGTTCCGCCTGATATACCAAAGAACCAGGCAGCGACCTTAGCGGCGCTTATAGGAGGCTTACCAACTATTTTGCCTGTTTGGCCGTTCATGGCAAAGGTGTGCTCTGCCTGTCTGAAATCATAGCATACCATCCATACAGGAAATAGGGCATAATCGGAACGCTTCTTTATTATCCTTATATCTTTCCTGTTATAATGTACGCTTGAATAACCGCTTATCGTAGATCTTATATAGGAATCCACATATGAATGGACGCGGTTTTTTACTCTTGGCAATAAATCATCATCGTCATAGTCATATTTTTCGGCTATATAACCTGCCAGATACGGCATTTGAAAATCTTTAAGATTATTATAATTATAGGGCTCCAGCCTATCCATCATGGTATCATCCATTTTTTTGGATGCATCACAGGGGACCCTAAGGTAATTTAAATCCACCTTACGATATACATGATAGTATTTCGTTTCTTTATAGATCCAATCTCCGGATGAATAGGTACGAACCTTGGTACAGGTAGCCTCTACCTCACCCTTACCGTTTAGGTCATATAACCAGAATGGCACATACAGGCCTGTAATATCCTTGATTCTGTCTGCGACTCTAAAGTCATTTGGAGTAAGAAGTCCTTTACGGCACCATTTTTTAAATGCTTCCTGTGCCTGTTCCTTGCTTATGGTAAACGGAATCACGCATTCCGGTGCAAGAATTCCGGACAAACGCTCACTGATGACTATACCTGCCCCGCAATAGTTACATTTAGTGGCAGTAGTCTGTATATCCGTGATTAATACAGCACCACAGTTTTTGCAATTATATTCCTTGGCCTCGCCTTCCCTGAAGGTTATGTGACGGGAGGGTTCATCATCATCAGAGGAATTCTCATAATCATACTCGTATGCAGATTCGGCTGCTTTCTTGTCATCTTCGTCCATGTTATAGGACACCTGTGCACCACCGGGAAGTTCATCCTGACCTGCCATCTGCTCGATACTGTCCATACGACCGCAGCTACTGCATTTAAGCATACCTGAGGCTGTATCAAATTCCATGTCAGCCCCGCAGTTTGAACATTTATAATGTTTTACCACATTTCTGCCCCCTTATTAGGATTTACAAGATAAAAATGTCCGCAAATGAAAGATATCAGTCTTATCGGCGGACATTTATCCAGTACAACGCATTGTATATAACAGGCTACAAATGCCGTACTAAGTTATCTTTTTTAAGTTAATTGCCCTGGTTTTTCTCTGACGAAAGACTTGCCTTCAATGCTTCCAGTTCATCGTCAACAGACATATCGGTGGTATATTTTTTGGTTAGATCCTCAATTGTTTGATCCTTCGATGAACGGTTAAGCTCAGCCATGGCATTGGCCTTATCAAGAGCCTTATCAGCCATTTCCTCGTATTTCTCGAAGCTTGATATTGAATTGTTGGCACTTACGACAGAGGAGCCCATTTTNTTAATACGTTCCTGAGTCTTGGCAACTGCAAGCTTACCCTTAATCATATCCTTCCTTGACTCGAGCTCGTTAATATCGGCAACCAGCTTATCATGCATCTCTCTCATGTGAGTCGCATTTGTCTTGGCAAGATCATATGCTTCCTGAAGACCGGGCTGCTTAGAAGCAAGTGATGCCTTCTTTTCAAGAAATTTACGGGCATCAGCCTCATTATTGGCTTCTAAAGCCTTTATGGCATACTTCTGCATTTCCTCAATTTGCTCGTTGCATTCATCCAGAACTCTTTTTGCCCTTTGCTCTTCTGCCATGATGGCCGCGGTCTCGGATTTAACCTTACCAAGGTCGGAATTAAGGTTACGTAAGCATTGGTCAATCATTTTTTCCGGATTCTCGGCCTTATCCAGAAGCGCATTGATGTTACTCGACATAATGTCTTTAAATCTTGTTAAAATTCCCATTTATAACCCCTCCTTATGTATAGCCTGTATTTCAGGCAGTTATTAATTATTAGTATTACACTATCAAGTTTATTATGAACGGCAGATAACGTCAAGTTAAAAAACGGTTAGAATTATAAGAAAAAGTTAAATATCAATTAAGGTATCGGTCATAAATCGAATCATAATTTGCCGATTCCATATATAGAGAGGTCGATAAATCCGAAAGATTACTGTCGATTTCCTTACCATAAAAATGATAATCACAATAATCAAGCAGATATACCATATCCTCATCCGTAACCATATGTCCTTCCTTATGGATATGGATTGCTATATTGTCTTCAATACCCAGAAAATCAAAGACATCCTTTGCGGCAAGGTAGGTCAGCCACATGGCAGGGGGGTTGGTCCAATCCTCATATAGATAGGAACCTGTTATGAATAAGTAACGTCCCTCCTCAGCACACAGAGCGGCCAATAAATGCTGGTCAAAGGGCAGATTATTAACATCATTGAATTCAAGGAATTTATCGTTGAACCATTGCTGTTCTCCCGAGGACTGCAGGCTGCTTAAGGGCTCATTGGCTGTCATGGTATATGGAGAGGTAACTCCTATGGATGAATAGTCATAGACATTACCTGACGTGGGATATCTGAAGGCGGCCATACCGCCGGCACCTGAACAGGACGGAGCCGTAACCTTTATACGCTTATCAAAGGCACCCGATACCGCTGTAGCCTTACCCCATCTGGAAACACCGGTAATTATATTATATTCCGGATTTATTCCTAATTCCAAACCTGCACCGTTCTCCAGAGCGTCGAGGATTTTACTGATTCCCCAGGACCAGGCAAGCAAAACGCCCGTCTGTTCCTGCCATATATCTCCGTAAGGATAAAGCTCGTAGAATACTCCCTTGCGGGAAGTGTTATCAGAGGCAATAAATTCGGTATTCAGAGTAATAACCGCATATCCATTATCATTTGCATACTGTGTCTGTGTAAGCCATAGATATGCAATCAGAACAGGATATCCACCATCAGGCATGGATACCTTATTCTTATCGGGCAAGGAGAATGATACAGGGAAGGTCACCTTTTTATCACCCTTTTCTACTGTTATATTTAAATCAGTCCCTTCAATATTATAAGTAACTCTTTCATCGGATGTATCGGGAAGGGCACCGTACATATAATATTGGTACAGCTCGGATATCTCCTTAGCCCGCTTTGCCCAATCCTCCTTTGTATTAACCTTATCACCGTTAAAGAAGGTAAAGGGATCGGGGAGATCGGGATTTGCCTCAAGCTGATTCACATTAATAAAGCCGCTGCCGTCATCCAGCTTATCAACGGCTGCTCTGAGTGTATCTAAGGCAGTGTTTATTTCTTCTTGAGTAAAGGATGGTTTATTCAAAAGCTCCTTAGCGGCATTCGTAGGCTCGATGAGTATATCGTAGTTGATATATCCCTTAGGATTTATTTCTTCTACATATTTTATATAGCTTGTTAATTTATAATGATTTACCAAAGGTTGTGCGTCGTCCTCTCTTCCTATTAATATAATTTCACCTATGCTGGACGGATTTGACCATGCCGTACCCGTCTGATCAAATATATTGACGGTACCAAGTCTCCTACCAGAGGAATCGGCTTCATTTATCTGAAGATCAAACCCCATTATTTGATTGTTGGCCGGAGTCTTACTCCATGTAAGGCTGGATTCTACAATATATCCGTTTTTGTTGCCGTTATCATCGGTCAGTGGACTCGTGGCTGTAAAGAATCTATTGGAATCTCCGGCATCGGTAGTCGCATAATTATCATAATTTACTCTGTAGTGAACATCATCACTCTGATATGAGGAGGCCTTGTCATTATCCTCGTCTAAAAACACCTCCACGGAGTCCTGTTCATAAGAATTGCTATTATCCTTATTAAGATCCGGATCGGTAACAATAAAGAGAGTATATAATGCGTTATCATCCCACAAAACCTTAAACTCTCCCGTGGCCTTTATATTTGGTGAGGAAATCCTTTCGGGAATTATTATACCTGCTTTATCCCATATAGGATCAATAATGCCGTCGATAAGAGGTGTGCCATATACGGCAATAACTCTTCCTTCCTCATCAAACGGGTCGGCAGGTGTATATTCCTCAGGAACCGGAGTAGGGGTAGCTTCCGGGGCCTTTGTCGGGGCCTCAGTTGCTTTAGTTGGTTCCCGGGTGTCTGTAGGCTTAGCATCTTCTTTTTTGCAGCCAATCAATAACAGGCTGATAATAAACAAGACAAACAGCTTCTTCATAAAATACCTCCTCCTATAATAGGATAAATGATTCGGTCCATACTATTAATAATTATAGATTTATTGTATTTATTAGTCCAGTTGCATTTGGTAATATATTCTATAAGTACAGGCTTATGGCAGCCACAAAATTTATGTTGTCAATATGACTATGCTGATTTATAATATATCAAAAAAATGCCTTCTATTATTAATGTAAATATAGAAAAAAGGAAAAGGAAAGAGGAAAGCTATGTGGATTGCCGGGGATTGGAAGGAATATGAGGTGCTGGATGCATCAAAAGGAGAGAAGTTAGAGCGCTGGGGAAGCTTTATCCTGGTACGGCCGGATCCTCAGGTCATATGGGATACACCAAAGAATAATGAGGGCTGGCGAAAAATGAATGCTCATTATCATAGAAGCTCTAAGGGCGGAGGAGAATGGGAGATATTTAATCTTCCCAGGCAGTGGGATGTTCATTATAAGGAGCTGACCTTTCATTTACAGCCCTTCAGCTTTAAGCATACAGGACTGTTTCCGGAACAGGCAGTTAATTGGGATTGGTTTTCGGAAAAAATAAGAAGAGAGAAGGGCAGACAGGTTAAGGTTTTAAATTTATTCGCTTATACCGGTGGAGCGACTCTTGCTGCAGCCAAAGCCGGAGCCGCGGTTACCCATGTGGATGCATCCAAGGGCATGGTTACCTGGGCGAAGGAAAATGCCAAGGCTTCCGGACTTGGGGACATGCCTATCAGATATATTGTGGATGACTGTATAAAATTTGTGGAGCGGGAGATTAGAAGAGGAAATAAATATGATGCCATTATTATGGATCCTCCTTCCTACGGAAGGGGACCTAAGGGCGAGGTATGGAAGATTGAAGACTGTATCCATCCTTTTATAAAGCTGTGTGTTCAGCTGCTTAGTGATAATCCCCTGTTCTTTCTTATTAATTCGTATACCACAGGATTGCAGGCTGGTGTCCTTTCATATATGATAGCCAAAGAAATAAAAAACAAATATCATGGAGTGGTAACATCAGATGAGATAGGTCTGCCTGTAAAGAACAGCGATCTTGTACTTCCCTGTGGTGCCTCGGGCAGATGGGAAAGAAATTAATAAAATAAATCTCAAAAAACAAAAAAAGTGCTTGCAAATGATATATCCTTAGTGTATAATACCTAATGTTGTGACGTTGATAGCGTAGAAGCGTGAGGTTGCTACTGGATTTCAGTAGGTTATTTACGTGGAGCGAATGTCAAGTTATGAAACTGGCGACAAGTCACTGTACAAATTTACGTTCTGCTATAGGCAGATAAAACGTGTGAAAATCTCGCTAGCATACGAAATCCGGAATAGACACTATAATATAAGCCGGGTTTTTCATATGAGAAACGAAGATACGCACGGATGAGTGTACAGTCACCACTTGTCGTACTGAACTTAAGTGCGAAAAGGAGGCGGCTTTTTTTATGTCAAGTCAAGTAATGAGAATAACACTAAAGGCTTATGATCATCATCTGATTGATCAATCTGCGGGAAAGATTATTGATACTGTAAAGAAAACAGGATCAAAGGTGAGCGGACCGGTTCCGTTGCCCACAAAGAAGGAAGTTATCACTATTCTTAGGGCGGTTCACAAGTATAAGGATTCCAGAGAGCAGTTTGAGCAAAGAACTCATAAGAGACTGATTGATATCATTACACCTACACAGAAGACGGTTGATGCATTATCCAGACTGGAGATGCCTGCCGGAGTGTATATTGATATTAAGATGAAGACGAAGTAGCATTCATCGGCTTCAATATACTAAACATTATTTAATTATTTATATTAAGAGAGAAATCCTTAGGGTTTATTATATGAATGTATAGTGACCATCTAGGATGATTACACAGGCGTGTAATCCGCTGTAGATTATAGGAGGTAAAAAATGAAGAAAGCAATTTTAACTACGAAAGTCGGAATGACTCAGGTTTTCGGTGAAAACGGAGTACTGATTCCGGTAACCGTATTGCAGGCCGGTCCTATCTACGTTACACAGGTTAAGACAGTAGAAAACGACGGTTACAGTGCAGTTCAGGTAGCATATGGCGATATCAGAGAGACTCTGGTTAACAAGCCCAGAAAAGGACACTTCGCGAAAGCCGGAGTAGAGAATAAAAGATTTTTAAAGGAATTCAAGCTTGAAAATGCTGAAGATTATCAAGTGGGTCAGGAAATCAAGGTTGATATTTTTGCACAGGGCGACAAGGTAGACGCCACTGCAAAATCAAAGGGTAAGGGTTTCCAGGGAGCCATTAAGAGACATGGATTACACAGAGGACCTATGAAGCATGGTTCCAAATATCATAGACATGCAGGATCCAACAGTGCAGCTACCAGCCCGGGTAAAGTGTTTAAAGGTAAGAAGATGCCCGGACAGATGGGTAACGTTAAGGTGACGGTACAGAATCTTGAGGTTGTAAGAGTAGATGCAGAGAAGAACCTCATCCTTGTAAAAGGTGCAGTTCCCGGACCGAAAAAATCCTTAGTTATACTGAAGGAATCAGTTAAAGCAAACTAGAGCTGAGAAAGGAGGAACAAAGAGATGGCAAAGGTAACAGTTTATAATATCGAAGGCAAGAAGGTTGGCACATTAGAGCTTAACGATGCGGTCTTCGGAGTAGAGATAAATGAGCATTTAGTTCATAGGGCGGTTGTAAGCCAGCTGGCTAATAAGCGTCAAGGAACACAAAGCGCTAAAACCCGCGCTGAAGTAAGCGGCGGTGGAAGAAAGCCTTGGAGACAGAAGGGAACAGGTCATGCCAGACAAGGTTCAATCAGATCTCCTCAATGGAGAGGCGGCGGCGTAGTATTTGCACCAAAGCCAAGAGACTATTCGATTAAGATGAATAGGAAGGAAAAGGCACTTGCGATCAAATCAGCATTAACCTCCAGAGTAAATTCTGAGAAGCTTTTGGTTCTGGATAAGTTTGGATTTGATGAGATAAAGACTAAGAAGATGAAAGAGGTACTTGATAACCTCAAGGTTAATAAGGCACTTATCGTAATTGGTGCGAAGGATGACAATGTAACCCTTTCAGCGAGAAACCTTCCCAATGTGAGAACGGTTTTATCTAATTCTATTAATGTATATGACATCCTGAAGTATGAAAACTTAGTAATTACTAAGGATGCAGTGGCACAGATTGAGGAGGTGTACGCATAATGGCAGATTTAAAATATTATGATGTAATTCTTAAGCCTATCGTTACAGAGAAGAGTATGGCCTCTATGAGCGAGAAAAAGTACACATTTTCAGTTCATCCGGATGCTACCAAGTCACAGATTAAGGAAGCAGTTGAAAAAATGTTTACCGGAACAAAGGTAGCCAAGGTAAATACGATGAATCTGGAAGGCAAGAATCGCAGACGGGGAACCCAGGTTGGTAAAACATCAAAATCTAAAAAGGCAATCGTTCAACTCACAGAAGACAGTGCTGATATTGAGATTTTCTCCGGACTATAAGATCTGGTTAATAAAGTATAATTATCACTGATACATTATTTGAAAGGAGTGCAAATTATGGGAATCAAAACATTTACCCCATATACACCTTCTAGAAGACACATGACCGGTTCTGATTTTACAGAAATTACAGCGACAAAGCCGGAGAAATCCCTGGTTGTTTCTTTAAATAGAAAAGCAGGTCGTAATAATCAAGGTAAAATCACAGTTAGACACCGTGGTGGTGGAGCTAGAAGAAAATATAGAATTATAGATTTTAAGAGAAGAAAAGACAATGTACCTGCAAAGGTGGCAAGTATTGAGTATGATCCTAACAGGACGGCTAATATAGCATTACTCCATTATGCTGATGGTGAAAAGGCATATATTCTTGCACCATACGGGCTGAAGGTTGGAACAACCTTAATGAGCGGAGAGAATGTTGAAATCAAGGTAGGAAATTGCTTACCAATCGCTAATATTCCTGTAGGTACAGAGGTTCACAATATCGAATTATATCCCGGTAAGGGTGGACAGCTGGTTCGTTCCGCAGGTAATTCTGCACAGCTAATGGCTAAGGAAGGTAAGTATGCTACACTTCGTCTTCCCAGCGGCGAGATGAGAATGGTACCGATAAACTGCAGAGCAACTATCGGTCAGGTTGGAAATATCGATCATGAACTTATTACAATAGGAAAAGCAGGACGTAAGCGTCATATGGGCTACAGACCTACAGTTCGTGGTTCTGCTATGAACCCTAACGACCATCCTCATGGTGGTGGTGAAGGTAGAACAGGTATCGGACGTCCCGGTCCTTCAACACCTTGGGGTAAGCCAGCTCTTGGACTTAAGACAAGACAACCGAATAAGAAGTCCAATAAGTTAATAGTAAGAAGAAGAGATGGAAGCAGCATTAAATAAGTTGTCAAGAAATGAGCATTGATTATTTCAATGTGCACAAATTCTAAGGAGGTTAGAATACATGGCTCGTTCACTTAAAAAGGGACCATTTGCTGACGAACATTTGCTGAAAAAAGTAGATGAACTTAATAAATCAGGTGATAAGACCGTTATTAAGACATGGTCACGCCGTTCTACTATTTTCCCACAGATGGTTAGTCATACAATCGCGGTTCATGACGGTAGAAGGCATGTTCCCGTATATATAACAGAAGATATGGTTGGACACAAGCTCGGAGAGTTTGTTGCTACCAGAACTTATAGAGGACATGGAAAAGACGAGAAGAAGTCTGCTAGAAAATAATCTTAGCATTGAATGGAAGGAGGTTCATCCATGGCAAAAGGACATAGATCCCAAATAAAAAGAGAAAGAAATGAGAGCAAGGACAATAGAGCATCAGCAAAGTTATCCTATGCCAGAGTGTCTGTTCCTAAAGCTTGTTTCGTTTTAGATGCCATTAGAGGAAAGGATGTAAAAACAGCACTTGGTATATTAGCATATAATCCAAGATACGCATCCGGTTTAATAGAGAAGCTGATTAAGTCAGCTATTGCAAACGCTGAGGTAAAGAATATGGATCCGGATAAGCTATATGTAGAAGAATGTTATGCAAACCAGGGTCCGATTATGAAGAGAATTCAACCAAGAGCACGAGGCACCGCTTATCGGATTGAGAAGAGAATGTGCCATATTACTGTAGTGCTTAATGAGAGATAAGGAGGGCAATAATGGGACAAAAGGTTAATCCTCACGGCTTAAGAGTCGGTATAATTAATGATTGGGACTCTAGATGGTATG
>JGI24709J26583_10001391_pt1 | contig 20447 bp, 17 predicted proteins | sample BioPla2DNA1_FD_26583 | JGI IMG/M metagenome (IMG submission 26583) | reverse complement strand
GCTTGAACAAAGTGAAAGCCAGCGCCTTTAGACGCTGGCCGGTAACTGCCCCTTATAGGGGCGAGCAAACCACCCGTTTGACGGGTGGTCATGATTTGACCTTGGAGTAGCTCCAAGGTATATAGTTAGAGTATAGAAGGGACTACTTCTAAATGATTTCGTAGAAAATATTAAAATCACTAGGATGGAGGGTATGTATATGGGTAAATTCTTAAAGAGGATTGGAGCACAATACCAGTTGAGCAAAGGAGGATTATCACTGAAAGAAATGGTGACCTTAGCCCTACCTGGTCCAGCATCTGTCATAGGACCTATTATAATACATAATGCATTAATAAAATTCTATACTGATATTATTCATATTGATCCTGTGTATATAGGGTGGATTTATTTCATCTATAATCTGTGGAATGCTATTAATGATCCTCTGCTGGGTATATTCGTCGATAGATTTAAGTTCAACAAAAAAAGAGGTAAGTATGTATATCTGATGCGTGTTACTGCTCCAGTCATGCTTTTGTCTATCTTTGGAATGCTTTTCTCCAGCCCCTCCTGGAATGACTGGATTATTTTTGCTGTTTTACTTTTGGAATTGTTTATCTTTGATACAGCCTATACCGTATATAGCGTAGCCTATCAATCTTATTTTCTTATTGCTGCCCCCAGTAAAGAAGAACGAGTGGATGTTGAAGTGATAAGAACCTATATTGGCAATGCACTTGGTTTTATTACAACGATTATTCCTACACTTTTATTGGTTGGAGATGGTAACAGGGCCTTAATTATTCCGATTTTTTCAGTAGTAATCATAGTGAATGCTTTGATGTACTTTGTGGCATTACGTAATTTACAGGATAAAGCCGAACTCTATGAGAGTATACCAAAGGAGTCAAGCCACCAAAGCTTTCGTGAGGTATGGAAAGAAGCCTTTACTATCATAAAGTCCAAACCTTTTATTACTTATCTCCTGTATTTTATTACAGCCAGAGGTGCCATTGCCTATTACTTCACACCCTTCTTGTATTATATGGATAAGGTAGTAAAGTCATCAGGAATAGTGGCTACCATAGCAGATGTTGTTCCCGGTATCATTATGCTAGCCATACTGCCAGTGATTGGATCATTGATTAAAAATACTGGAAGTAAAAATGTTATTATAATTTCTTATATTCCTGCTTTTTTGGGTTTTGCTGGATTGTTATTTATTAAAGAGGCTTGGCAGGCTGTAATATGCTATACCCTAATTGTTATTAGTCTTAATATGACTCAAACTGCAGGTGTTGCAATTAGTGGAGCCTTGATTGATGAAGATGAAAGGGCTAATGGAAGACGAAGAACAGGATTATTCAATGGAATATTCGCCTTGCTTACAACTACCTTTATTAGCTTTCAATCAATTATATTTACCAATATTATCAGTTGGTTTGGTTATGATGGGACTGCAGAGATTCAGACCGAGAGGGCCATTATGGGAATCCGGATAGGTGCTGGGTTAGTTCCCTTAATTTTAGGAGTAATAGGATTTGTTCCCCTACTATTGTTCCCAATCGGAAAAAAATTAGAGCAAGAGCTTTCTGACTTTAGTACGGGCCAGAGAAGGTATAAGCAAATAGATCAAGAGGCAGATGATTGTAACTAAGATATTATAAATGGAGAGGATGAGAAATATGAGTAAAAAGCTGATTAGAACCCAAGGGAATAAATTTATAGACATGCAAGGAAGGCATACAATTTTGCATGGAATTAATATGGTTTGTAAAGAAAAAGAGAGAAACTATATTGGTGATTATAAGGAAGAGGATTTTAAGACCTTAAAGCAATGGGGGTTTAATGTAATAAGGCTAGGGATATTCTGGGATGGTATAGAGCCTGTACCAGGCCAATATGATGATAATTACCTTTCAATGATCGATAAATTAATTGAGCTAGCTGGAAAGCATGACTTATGTGTGATACTGGATATGCATCAGGATTTATTCAGCTGCATATATTCTGACGGTGCACCAGAATGGGCAACAATAACCGATGGGAAGGAGCATATAAGGACGGATCTATGGAGTGAATCCTATTTACTTAGTCCCGCTGTCCAAACGGCCTTTGATAACTTCTGGAACAATCGACAGGCTTCTGACGGTATAGGAATACAGGATCACTTTATTAATATGTGGAAATATATAGCCTCTAGATACCAGGATAACAAGGTGGTCATAGGATATGACATTCTCAATGAGCCTTTTATGGGCTCGGAGGTGAATAACTTGTTACCGGCACTTTTATCAACTCTAGGCAAGATAATGTCTGAGCACGAACCAGTTGATATGGACAAGCTTATGGCACAGTGGTTGGATCCCATACAGAAGATGGAGCTCCTATCTTTGCTATCAGATAAGGATTTATATCTGAAATTGGTAAGAGAGGTTGAAAGCATACCAGGACAATTTGAAGCTACATATCTTAATGATTTTTATAATAAAGTTGGTAGAGCTATTAGGGAAGTAGACAATAATACAATTATATTTCTTGAAGCCAATTATTTTAGTAATACAGGTATGAAATCAGCTATCAAGCCTATCACGGATCATGAAGGAAGGCAGATCAAATGCCAAGCTTATTCTCCCCACGGTTATGATTTGCTAGTTGACACACAGATGTATAATCAATCTAGTAATGAGAGAATAGATGTGATTTTTGATACTCATCAATGGGTACAGGAGGAATTGCAGTTACCAATGTTAGTTGGAGAATGGGGATGCTATCCCAATGCTACCGAAGAACAGGTACAGCAGGCGAGATATGTGACAAGCATATTTGAAAAATATCTTTCCAGTGATACCTATTATGATTTTTCACATATTTATAATAATTTGATTACAAAGGCTGTTGTTAGGATGTATCCAATGAAAGTGGCAGGGACTATTATTAACTATTCCAATTATTATGGCCATGAAATATTTTCTTGTACAATCGAAGAAAATATNAGTATGGAAAGTAGTATCATCTATGTACCGGATTTTAGTCTTGTTAGTGAAATTACAGTGGAACCATATGAAAAAGGATATAGGATAGAAAAGCTTGAAGACAGTAACTCTGGATATATTATTATTCCGGCAGCAGATCGTGAAACAATAAGAAGAGTATCAGTTGTGTAACAGTATCCTTATTCTCTTGAACTAAACTTAATATGAATATATCAGTTTGTTAGATGTTATTTAATTAATTGGATAAAGACTAGACCTGATGATTGAGGGGATATAAAATCCTCCATAAGTAGATTTGGCCATTTACCTTATCTACTTATGGAGGTTTATATTACGACTTAGAATATCCATTTGCAAATTTATAAAAGCAGGATGCTATAATTTTTTGACCTGATGTATTGGGATGAGTCCCATCCTCACAAAGCAGTTCTTTTACATTTTCTGACTTTAAGAATTCTTCTCTTAAATCAATTAGGGGAACTTGTTTTTCCAAAGCTATTTTTTCTACTGTTTTAGAGTAGCTTTCCTGATGATAATATATATGTTTAATTTCTCCAAGCCACTTTAGTACATTTTCTTTATTTAAATCTTTGCAAAACCAATTGAAAAAACCTTGTGGTTCTAGTGGAGGCAATGTAGTCAAGATAGGCAAAACACCTTTCTTCTTTAGGAAATCAATGATCTCACAATAAGTTTCCTTGAAAAGATCAATCGGGGTATTGGGAGAATGTTCGCCCTCAGGATTTAATGCAATCATCTTCCAATTGTAATTGCAGTCATTTCCACCATAATCCATGATAATTGCATCATAATCGGCGTTTTTATCTAAGCTTTTTTTAAGCACTTTTATTCCTTTTGTTACTGTGCAACCAAAGCTTGAATTGTTTTTAATCTGAACAGAGTATTTTTCCCTTAGCCTATCTAAATCAATATTGTTATTAATATAATATTTTTTGCTCACAGGATTAATCTGTATTCCCTTTAAGATGGAATCACCATACACTCCTATGTTCGATATTTTCTCAAACATTAAATCACCTCACAATTTACCATTACCTTGTTATGTAGTATTCATAACTACATGATAAAGTATTCATTAATTTTTGTCAAATCTTATTTTAATTAAAGGAAAAACTAGTGGGAAATGGCTGATTTGAGGAAGGTTCAGACTTATATAATATGAGTTAGTCGAAATAATAGTAAAGGGTAATAGATTAGAAGCTTTTTGTGTTTTATATTTCCTTAGGTCTCGTGTATAATAGAAGCAATAGAGATAAGTAATTTTTTTGATGAATTTGAAATACAAGAGTATTGTTTATTATATAATAGAGTTAATCAGGAGGAAATAAAATGGGAACTAGAACAGTACATATATTCGCGGACAGCACATGTGATTTAAGCGATGATTTAATAAGCAAGTATGATATTACAATAATACCACTCTGTATTGTTTTGGATGATAAGAGTTATTATGACAAGCTTGAGATTACACCATCTCAGATATATAAATGGGCAGACCAGAACAACAAAACACCAAAAACAGCCGCAGTAACTGTTGATATGGTGTATGAGAAGCTTCGGCCACATATGGAAGCTGATGAGGACGTAATATTTTTTGGAATATCTGAGGATATGAGTACGACCTGTAATGTTGTTCGCTTGGTAAGTAATGAATTTGATACAGGAAGAGTGTTTGTTATAAATTCCAAAAATCTTTCAACAGGCATTGGACTTCAGGTCCTAAGAGCAGCAGAGCTAGTTGCACAAGGAAGTAGGGCTGAGGATGTTGTTGCAGAAATAGAAGAAGCTAGAGATACAGTTAGGGCAAGTTTTGTTGTGGATACCCTAACTTACCTAGCAAGGGGAGGACGGTGTTCTGGAGCCACAGCCTTAGTGGCTAATACCTTAAGGATACACCCATGCATTAGGGTTGATAATGGAAAGATGGAGGTTGGTAAGAAATATAGAGGCAATATAAGGAGATCATTAATGAATTATCTAGATGATCTTAAAGAAGAGCTAGTAAGGGCAGACAAGAGAAGAGTATTTATTACCCATTCAGGTATCAGCCAGGAGATACTAGATGAGGTTAATGAATATCTTATTTCTTTAGATTATTTTGACCAAGTTCATATAACAAGAGCAGGAGGAGTAATAAGCAGTCATTGTGGACCAAATACTCTTGGTGTGCTCTTCTATTCTAAATAGAAGAATAATTGGCCAATAACTGAATTTGTAAAAAATGTCTCGAAATCCACATGGTATTATGGTATAATCATAAAGAAGTAAAGGAAACAAAATGAGAGGGGCATTAATAGTCCTTGGAGGAAACATGTTAAATAATAGAAAAATCAGATTAATGACTAAATTAGCGGTGTTTGAAAACAAGACAGGCAAAGAGGACATCAGTCTGAGTAAGTACTATAAAACCGACTATGTTCGGTATCAAGTACTTAAGTCAATAATAAGCGCCACAGTGGGCTATCTTTTGATACTAGCATTGGTTATTCTATATAGATTAGAATTTCTTATTAAGAATGCAGTTTCTCTGGATTATAAAACTATCGGAGCTTATGTTCTGGGAATCTATATACTTATTATTACTGTTTATGGATTAGGATCACTTGCTTGGTTTTCGTTTAAATATGATGCATCCAGAAAGAAACTGATTCGGTATTTTAAACTTCTAAAGAGACTTAAGAAAGTCTACAGTGAAGAAATGCCAGAGTCTTAAATTTAGGAGGATTATACCATGATGTCGTTACTTGTCTTTAGAGAACGTGTCAAAAACTTTTACCAAAGAAACGATATTTACTTACTTCCAGCAATCAAATTCATATTTGCCTTAGTTGCTTTTGGAACAATTAATGCTGAGATTGGATATGATGAGAGATTAAAATCAGTACCGGTAGTAATTATTATGGCTTTGCTAAGCGCCTTTACACCATCAGCTATTATGGTGCTTTTAGCAGCTGGAATAACTATACTCCATGTTTATTTTGTATCTCCAGTTCTGTCCTTGTTAGTTATAGCAATTATGCTGATATTATATCTAATGTTTGCAAGATATACACCTAGACTAGGATATGTTGTATTGGCTATTCCTATTTTATATGTTCTTAAGATACCTTATGTAATACCTATCTTACTTGGTGTTATTTCCATTCCGATGGCTATAATACCAATGAGCTGTGGTGTTATTTTGTATTTTATATTTCAAGTTATCAAAACAGCGATAACTATGCAGATCAATAAGACCGTAGAGGATATACTCTTAGTATATACCTACGTAATTGATGAATTAACAGGTAATAAGCAGATGATTATGACTATTGTGATTTTTGCTTTAATTCTCCTAGTGACGTATTTTATTAGAAAGATGAGATTTGATTATATTTTCGAGATTTCTATTGCAATGGGAACCCTTACAGGACTTCTTGGATTTTTAATAAGCCATCTTATACTTGGAGGAAATAGTAATATTTTCATGATAATAGTAGGCATGATTGTATCTGGTGCAATTGTATTTGTAATTAACTTTTTTAGGATTACTTTGGATTACTCTGGTGTTGAGCGGGTTCAGTTTGAGGATGATGTTTACTACTATTATGTAAAGGCTGTTCCCAAAGTTACTGTTACCACACCCCAGAGAAATGTAAAGCACATTAATGCTAATAATGAGGATGTTAGTAGTCAATCTATCCCATCAGAATATAGTGATGAGGATATGGATGAATATGATGAAGATGAAGATACCTATCTAGACAACAATAATGATTTTATGTCTAATAGAAGAAATTATAATCGTAATAAAGACATAGATAGTTAGTCTAATAAGGTAGCCACAGGGGAGAGGCATATGGGTGCAATAAAAAGTTTTATAAATAATTTAGTGCGGTTGTCTTTTCCAAACCTATACCTCACTGATATTATTGAGATTATCCTATTGGCATTTATTATCTACCACCTAGTTAAATGGGTTAAGAATACTCGAGCATGGACTCTAGTTAAAGGTATAGTTGTCATTATGATATTCTGGCTTTTTGCTGTTATTTTTGAGCTGAATGTAATCCTGTGGATCATATCGAATACAATAAGTGTTGGAATTATTGCAGTTATTATAGTTTTCCAACCTGAGTTTAGAAAGGCCTTAGAGCAGCTGGGCCAGAGAAATATTGTAAAATCCATACTATACTTTGATGATTCTAGAGATAAGAATGAAAGATTTTCTGATTCAACTGTTGATGGGTTAATTCGTGCTACTTTTGAATTGGCTAAGACCAAAACAGGGGCTCTTATCGTAATTGAACATACCACCCCTTTAAATGAATATGAACATACTGGAATAATGATAGATAGCTTGATTAGCAGTGAATTATTAATTAATATATTTGAACATAATACACCACTTCATGATGGAGCAGTTATATTAAGGGGAAATAGAATAGTTGCCGCAACCTGCTATCTACCCTTGTCAGACAATATGCAATTAAGTAAGGAGCTGGGAACAAGACATAGGGCAGCCCTAGGCATTAGTGAGGTTAGTGATAGCTTGACTATAGTTGTATCTGAAGAAACAGGCAAAGTATCTATTGCTAGAGGTGGGAAGCTAATTCGTAATATTGATGGAGACTATCTTCGTGCTAAGCTAGAAGATTACCAAGGAAAAACCACCGAAGTGAAGAAACTTAAGCTATGGAGGGGAAGAATTAAGAATGAAGGATAAGTTGACCAATAATATCGGCTTAAAGGTTCTCTCCATTTTACTGGCTACTATTCTTTGGCTTGTTATTACCAATATAGAGGACCCTGTAGGAACGAAAACCTTTGATAATGTTCCTGTTACAATATTACATGAAGATGTGATCTCAGACTTGGGTAAGGTATATGATATTATTCAGGGTGAGACTATTAGCTTTACTGTAGAGGCAAGGAGATCCATTAGGGAGGCCTTAAAGGCTTCAGATTTTAAAGTTGAAGCTGACTTTAATGAGCTCTCCGATGTATATGCTGTCCCAATTGAAGTTACTAGCCCAAGATATGGTGATTCCGTGGTTGTAAAAGATATGAACGAAAAGATTATGATAGTTAGTCTTGAAGAGTTAGTTCAGGAGACCTTCAAGGTTAATATTGTTCAAAAAGGTGATATAGCTGAGGAGTATTTTGTAGGTGCCAAAATAGCAACACCTAATATTATTACTGTATCAGGACCAAAGGCAAGAGTAGATAGAATCAAAGAGGTTATTGTAGAAGTAGATGCTACTGGCGCAACCGCATCCTTTAATGCAGTTGGACAACCGAAGTTAATCGATGAAGAAGGTAATGAGATGGATAACTCCTATTTTGACTTCAACGAAAGCTATGTGTCAGTAAGAATAGACCTTTACCGAACCAAAGAGATTAATTTACAGATATTAGCCACTGGTAAGCCTGCAGATGGTTATGCCATGACTAATATTGAATATGAACCAAAGACTATTACTGTAGCTGGTAAGAATGAAGATCTTCAAAGGCTTAGATACCTCCAAGTAAAGCATTCTATTGGGGGAGCAACAAGCAATATTTCTGAGGAGATTAATATTCAAGAAAAGCTATCAGAGGGAATAGTCTTAGTAGGAGAAGATCAGACAGCAGCTATTAACATTACTATAGAGAAGATGATCACGAAGGATATTATGATATGGCCAGGTGATGTTGATTTTAGAAATAAATCTTCGGCACATAATTTGCAAATAAATACAGCAGGATCAATGACAGTTACCGTAACTGGTCCAGCAGCGGAATTGGAAAATATTACAAGAATGACACTAAAGCCCTATGTTGATATAGCAGAAAAGGGATCCGGCTCATATACGGAAACCCTGAAGTTTAACGATTTATATGAACATAGTAAAGTATCCATAAGTCCAGAGATAAGTTTTAATCTTACGCCTATTGGCTAAAAGTATTAGAATTGGAGGTGTCCCATGGTAGAAGCTAGATTGACGGTCACAATTCCTACAGGCTTACATCTAAGACCAATAAGTGTACTCTGTAGCCGATCAATTGATTTTCAGTCATCGATTTCAATCAGAATCGGTAATAAAACAGTTAATGCCAAAAGTGTATTAGGAGTTTTATCAGCTGGTGTTAAGAACGGTGATGAGATAGAACTAATATGCGATGGTCCTGATGAAGAGGAAGCTCTTGAGGTTTTAAGCAATATGATTAGAAATGGTCTTGGAGATGAATTTATCAAGAGATAAAAATTCTTGTTGCCAAAGAAAAATACCAATGGTATAATGAAAGTCACTATTTAAAAAGAAATACAAAATAGTGACTTTTTTTATATTAAAGCACGTTACTAATTTAAACTGCTAACTTACTAAAACATATAGAAAGGGATGATTTTCTTGGGGCTAGAGTAGACAATATAACATTGTTTATTATTAAGAAAAACAGTGTAATTTACCGACTCCATGGCTAATATGTATCTACAAATTAGGAATTTAAATGCTAGGCATTTTCCGTGTATCTGCTTGCAGATACGCAGCACGTATGCACTTATCCAAAATCCATGGCCTTATTCAAGCAATCTCGTATCTGAATGAAATCTAGACTATGCCCATGTTTTTGGAATAATCTGCTTTTCGTGGATATCATATTAAATGGAGGAATGTATAATGATGAATTATAAAAGATATCAAAGAAACCCGGTAGTAAATATGACGGATAGGCAATGGCCAAATAATATTATTGAGAAGGCACCTTTTTGGTGTAGTGTTGATTTAAGAGATGGTAATCAGGCTTTGATCGAGCCAATGGTTGTGGAAGAAAAGATTGAATTTTTTCAAATGCTAGTAAAATTAGGATTTAAAGAGATAGAGGTAGGCTTTCCTTCTGCATCACAGATTGAATATGATTTTTTAAGGCATTTAGTTGAACGAAAGCTAATACCTGATGATGTTACCATACAAGTACTAGTACAATGTAGAGAGCATTTGCTAAAAAGAACCTTTGAAAGCCTTGAAGGTGTAAAAAGAGCAATAGTTCATATATATAATTCAACATCCACCTTACAGCGAGATGTAGTATTTCACAAGAATAAGGAAGAAATCAAAAAGATTGCCATAGACGGAACCAAATTGGTCAAAGAATACGCTAGGGAATTTCCAGGTGAGATTATCTTAGAGTATTCCCCAGAAAGCTTTACTGGCACTGAGCTGGAGTTTGCCCTTGATGTTTGTAATGGAGTTATAGATGCCTGGAAGGATACAGCAGAGGATAAGATAATTATAAACCTTCCTGCTACAGTAGAAATGAACACTCCTAATGTTTATGCGGACCAAATCGAATGGATGCATAAAAATTTAAAGGATAGAGAAAATATCATTCTAAGTGTTCACCCCCACAATGATAGAGGAACAGGGGTGGCAACTACTGAGCTAGCACTTATGGCAGGAGCTGATAGAGTAGAAGGAACCTTATTTGGCAATGGAGAAAGAACCGGTAATGTTGATATTTTGACTCTGGCTTATAATATGTTTTCACAAGGAATTAATCCCGAGTTACATCTAGAAAATATTAATGAAATAATAGATACATATGAAAGATTATGTAAGATGAAAGTACACGAGCGTCACCCATATGCTGGTAAGCTTGTATTTACAGCATTCTCAGGCTCTCATCAAGATGCAATTAATAAAGGTCTGAAGGCTATGAGGGAGAGAGAAAGTAAGATATGGTCAGTTCCATATCTACCAATAGATCCTTCCGATATAGGAAGACAGTATGAGCCTATAGTTAGAATTAATAGTCAATCCGGTAAGGGTGGGGTTGCATTCATCATGGAAAACTACTTTGGCTACAAGCTTCCTAAGGGTATGCATAAAGAATTTGCTGATGTAATTCAGATCCTATCTGAGCAACGGGGTGAGATTGCTCCTGAACAGATAATGGATGAGTTTAAGAAAAACTATCTGGATAAGAAGGAGCCTTTACATTTTAGGAAATGTAGATTTGAGGAAGTCTCTGATCACGAAGATCCTTTCAATACAAAAGCATATCTGGTCTATACTAATAATGGTGTAGAGCATAGCTTTGTGGAGGAAGGAAATGGACCTATAGATGCAGTTGATCGGGGATTACAAAAGGAGCTAGGAATAGAGATTAAAGTTCTTGACTACTCCGAGCATGCCCTAGGTACTGGTGCTAATGCTAAGGCTGCAGCCTATATCCATATGCTGGATAGAAAAACCGGCAATACAACATTCGGTGTTGGAGTAAGCTCTAACATTACTAGAGCCTCAATTCGCGCTATATTCAGTGCCTTAAACCGATTAAATATACTTGGACAATAAGAATAATAACATATACTTTAGTAGAAGAATGCTCGTCTTTTGAGCATTCTTTTTTATCGCAAAATCATAGTTCCCAGAATAATGGTAAAACTATAGAAAATAGTTGATTTGTACGGCTCTAGGGCAGTTGTGGAATTATGGGGGTTCTTGACTTGATATTCTTATAATGCTATAATTCCTTTGCTATAGTGCTAAACAATGACCTAAGTAGATGGAGGTTTGACAATGAAGATTAGTGTTATTGTACCATTTCATAGAGGGGCAGATTATTTAAAGGACTGCCTAGACAGCTTGCAGGAACAATCCTATAGCAACATAGAGGTTTTAATAGTTAGTGATCATGCTTCCCCTGAGGAGCTTAAAATTGTTGATGAATATATTTCTACATTAGACATTAGGATGTATCACCTTGATAATAAAACTGGAGTTGCGGCAGCAAGAAATTTAGGATTAGAACAAGCAAGTGGGGATTATGTGTATTTTCTGGATAGTGATGACTATCTATACGCCGATACCTTAGAAACCCTAATGCTTACTCTAGAAGAAGAAAATTATGATATAGTATATGGTAAAAAGATCAGGACATGGTTTCATCGTGAGGTCTATCTTGCTAGAAAGCGAGAAGAAGAGCTAGAGGAAAAAGAAGAGGAAGAAGAGGATAATGAGAGTGAATCTGCTGAACTAGATGGTGATAGTGAGGCAGCAGATTCTAAGGATGATGAAAAGGAAGATACTGAAGAGGATAATGATAATTCTTCCGATGGTAATGAGGTTAAGATGCCTAATATTGATGATCCGAAATTATTATCGGCAGATGAGGCATTCCGTATATTAGTTAGTAAGCGAAAGGGTGTTCGCAACCTTTCAATACTTCATATTCTAATAAAGAGAAGCTTTATTGAAGAAAATAACATCCGTTTTTTTGAGGACCAGGTATATTTTTCAGATTGTCCTTTCCTAATAGAAGTTTTATCAAAGGCTGAAAGCTTTAGAAAATGTCTATCAGCAATATATATTAAGAGAAATCATAATGATCCTATTAATCTTCCTTCTCTGTCTCAGATTAAGGATCCAAATCGCTTTAAAGAGTTTATTGATAATTACTATCGTACTACCAATATGCTTGATATAAATGATGATTTGAAAAGACGATTTGATAAAAAATACATCAACTATTATACCAATACCTTTGCCCCTAGGATGAAGCGAAGTAAGAATATGGTCTGGAGAGAAGAGTATTTTGACAATATAAGTGACATAATCGGTGGGATGGATAGGGAACTCCTTAGAAGTTATAAAAAGTATAAACGGCGAGCAATAAAGGCATTAGTAAGGAAGGATGTTAAGAAGTCTCTAAGAGTAGTTAAAGCCCATCTGGGGTATAAGAAATTTAAAAAAATAATAAAGAATAGGATGGCATTAGGTAAGTCCTTATATATTCATTTGTTTATGAAAAGGCCAGTAAAGGATAATTGGATAATATTTGAGAGCTTTTTAGGAAAGAACTACTCGGATAGCCCTAAGTATATATATGAATACCTTGCAAAAAACTATCCAGGGAAATATAAATTTATATGGATCATNAATAAGAAAACAAGAATTCCCTATAAGCATACCAGTATCAAACGGTTTAGTATAAGATACTTTTATTACATGGCAAGATGTAAATACTTTGTATTTAATAGCAGACAGCCTGTATGGATAATTAAGAGAGAAGACACAGTATTTTTACAGACTTGGCATGGAACCCCTCTTAAAAAGCTGGTATTTGATATTGATGATATTAGTTCCGCATCACCTAAATATAAGCAACAAGTTTTTAAGCAATCTAGAGAATGGGACTATCTAATTGCACCTAATGCATTCAGTAGTGAAACATTTCGTAGGTGCTTTATGTATGATAAGGAGATGTTGGAAACAGGATATCCACGAAATGATATACTTCATGCACCAAACAAGAAGGAAATAGCTGATAAGATTAAGGATAGAATTGGTATACCAAGAGACAAGAAGACCATATTATATGCTCCTACTTGGAGGGATGATGAATATTACGGCAAGGGTCAGTATAAATTTGAGCTTCATCTAAATCTAGATAAAATGAAACAGGAATTAGGAGATGAATATGTAATACTCTTACGTACTCATTATTTTATTGCAGATAGCCTAGATGTTAGTGCTCTTAAGGGCTTTGCTTATAATGTTAGTAAATATGATGATATATCTGAGCTATACCTTGTTTCAGATATTCTAATAACAGATTACTCCTCCGTATTCTTTGATTTTGCCAATCTTAAAAGACCTATGCTCTTCTATACCTATGATTTGGAAAAATATAGGGACATCTTAAGAGGGTTTTATCTTGATATTGAGAAAGAGGTGCCAGGTCCCCTTCTTTTCACAACAGATGAGGTTATTGATGCAATTAATAATATTGATAGCATTAGCAAGCAATACGAACAAACATACAATGAGTTTTACCAACGTTTTTGTCAATGGGAGGATGGACATGCATCAGAAAAAGTGGTAAAATTAGTCTTTAAATAGAGTAGTATTTAGCTCGCATCTATGGAGGATTTGTGATGAGCAGATTATTTGATAATTTTAATAAATACCGGTTCTTACTTGTGGAGCTGATCAAAAAGGATATTAAGCTTAAGTACCGTAGATCTTACTTAGGTATACTATGGACATTACTTGAGCCACTCCTTACAACAGCAGTACTAACATTTGTATTTGGTGGGCTTTTGGGTAAAGGGGGAAGAACTTTTCCTGTTTATATTTTAAGTGGCCGCCTTTTGTATAGCTTTTTTGCCGGTTCCACAAAGGCTGCCATGAAATCTATACGAAAGAATAGTGGTATGATTAAAAAGGTATATGTACCCAAATATATATATCCTTTTTCCACTATTCTTTCCAATTACGTGATTTTCCTAATTTCTTTAGTTGTATTATTTGCATCATTGTTTGTTTTTGATATAAATGTTACATTTCACATACTGTGGGCTTTAGTTCCACTTCTTCTCCTATTAATATTAGGTGTTGGAATTGGGATGATATTAGCTACATTGGCTGTTTTCTTTAGGGATCTTGAGTATTTGTGGTCTGTATTTTTAATGATAGTTATGTATACATCCGCAATATTTTATCACGTTGATTATTCATCTTTTGGAGAAAAGGTATGGCTTTTTAATTTGAATCCACTGTATTTAATAATTATGAACTTTAGAAATGCAGTATTTGGAACACCGATAGATATAAAGGCTCTCTTACTTACAACAATATATAGCTTTGGATCTCTTATAATTGGAATTATCTTCTTTTATAAACAGCAGGATAAGTTTATAATGAACATATAATCAAAAGGAATATTGAGAACAGATATGAAGGAGCTCAGTGTGAATTAAAAAGACAATTCACTTTGCAAATATTGTGCACTACGTAACATGAAAATCAGAGATTTTCATGTAGAAAGTTTGCATGCTACGAGAAAGGCATGGGGATAGTTATGAAAAATGAGACATTAAAGGTTGAAAATGTGAGTATGAGATTCAACCTGATGGAAAAGAAAGTAGACGATTTAAAGGATTATGTTATAAAGTTTATAAAAAGGGAACTAAGATATCAGGAATTTTGGGCCCTTAGGGATGTATCATTCACCCTTGGTCAAGGAGACCGCTTAGGAATATTAGGACTTAATGGTGCGGGCAAAAGTACTTTATTAAAAATCATTGCCGGAGTACTAAAGCCTACAGAAGGAAAAGTTACTGCNAGGGGAAAGATTGTACCTTTATTGGAGCTTGGAGCTGGGTTTGATTCACAGTACACAGGAGCAGAGAATATATACTTGTACGGAGCTGTTCTTGGCTATTCAAGAGATTTCATCAATGAGAAATATGATGAAATAGTTAAGTTCTCTGAGCTAGGGGATTTTATTAATGTTCCAGTAAAGAATTACTCATCGGGAATGAAAGCAAGGCTTGGTTTTTCTATAGCAACAATTGTTGAGCCTGAGATATTAATTTTGGATGAGGTTTTATCTGTAGGAGATGCTAAATTTAGAAAGAAAAGTGAAAAGAAGATAATGTCAATGCTTGACAAAGGAATAACAGTACTTTTTGTTTCTCATTCGATCGATCAGGTACTTAGGATATGCGATAAAGCCATCATACTAGACAAGGGTAAGTTAGTCGCCCAAGGTAAGGTTAAAAAGGTGTGCAAAATATATGAGGAAAGAATGAATGAATCGTAAATATGATTTATTAATTTAAAAGGAGGAATATTCTTCGTAATTATGAAGAATAAAAGAATTATGAAAAAAGTTATTACCTATGGAACATATGATTTGCTACATGTAGGCCATATTAATTTGTTGAGAAGGGCAAGAGAATTAGGAGATTACCTATTAGTAGTGCTTTCATCTGATGAGTTTAATGCCATTAAAAATAAAAAGGCATACCACCCTTATGAAGATAGAGAGGTTATCTTAAGATCAATACGTTATGTAGATGATGTTATTCCAGAATATACATGGGATCAGAAGATTAAGGATGTTGTTGATAATGATATTGATATTTTTGTTATGGGTGATGATTGGGAAGGAAAGTTCGATTTTCTTAAGGAATACTGCCAGGTAGTATATCTTCCAAGAACAGAAGGAATATCAACTACAAAGATTAAAGAAGAGCTAAATCTTGGCAAGAAAGAGGATTAAGAATGTTGAAGAAGCCGGCTAAAAGATTAATTAAGATTATCAAAAGGATTGTACTTAAGTGGTATAGGGCTTGTATAAAGCTGTTTCCTGTTAATAAGAATATTATCCTTTTTGAAAGCAATCTTGGTAGGAACTATACAGGGAATCCTAAGGCTATTTATGAAGAAATGGTCAAACAGGGTCTTGATAGTAAATACAGATGCTACTTTATTCTAGAGGATATGAAAACAACCATCCCCGGTAAAGGAAAGAAGATAAAACGAAGTAGGTTAAGATACTTTTTTCTGTTTGCAGTAGCAGGAGTATGGGTATCAGATTCTAGACTTCCCAAATATCTTATAAAAAGGGATNAGTGTAGATATATTCAGACCTGGCATGGAACCCCCCTTAAGAAACTTGCACTTGATATGGATTCCGTCTATATGGCTGGGGTATCCACCCTTGATAGCTATAAAAGGAACTTTTTTAATAATGCCCAGACGTGGGATTATTTAATATCACAGAATCATTATTCAACGGAGATTTTCCGAAGAGCATTTGCATTTGATAAGGATATACTAGAGGTGGGATATCCGAGGAATGATATCTTGTTTCAAAAGAACAATGAGGAAGACATAAGAAAACTTAAAATTGATTTAGGTTTACCCTTAGATAAACGAATTATATTATATGCTCCAACTTGGAGAGATAATGAGTTTTATGGGAAGGGAAGATATAAGTTTAATCCAGCTTTGGATTTTTCTATGCTTCAAGCTGAGCTTAAAGAAGACANGGTACTAATAGTTAAGTATCATTACCTCATAATGGATGTGATTGACTGGAGTCCATATAAGGATTTTGTCTATTCCTATGATATCAACCATGATATAGCATCTCTTTACCTAGTATCTGATATGTTAATTACAGACTACTCATCAGTAATGTTTGACTATAGTATATTGCAACGACCGATGCTCTTTTATTGCTATGATTTAGATAAATATAAGGATACCCTTAGAGGATTTTATTTTGACTTTCTTGAGGAAGCTCCGGGACCTGTAGTTTTGACTACGGATAAGCTCATTGAGGAAATTAAAGAATATAATCCTTTAAAGTACATAGATAAGCAGAAAGCATTTGCCATGAAATATAATCATATAGATGATGGGCAAGCCTCAAAGCGTGTTGTTGACCTGATTCAGTCTTTCATGGAATAAGATATGTGGACAGAGTTCACTCCGTAGAAAGGCATGGGGATTTATATGAAGAAGATAATTGGATATCATCTTTTCGCCTTAATATATAAGATAAACAGCAGATTGCTGCCTATTAAAAAGAATAATGTCCTTTGTATTATGACCCACGATGAGGGAGAAGGAAGTAATGTAAGCTTAGTAGTCAAGGCTTAAAAAAGACGCCCTGGGGACTACACCTTTTCCTATATAACTAAAAAGGATACATCCAGGGTTAAGATAGGTCATAACCTGACCAATACTATTGGATTTTTTATCAAGAAGCCCTATCAATTAGCTAGGGCTCAGGTGGTTCTTATGGATAATATCTTTCTACCCTATGCTTACCTTAGTAGAAGAAAAGGTAGTAAAGTAATACAGCTATGGCATGGAACAGGAACTATTAAAAAATTTGGGCAGGATGTTAATACGGGTAAGCTAAAAGAGCTTGAGCAAAGAGCAAATAATAATATTACCCATCTAATTGTGAATTCTGAAGAAATGAAGAAGACTTATGGACAGGCATTTGGAGTAGATGAAAATCGTATATTCCCGATTGGACTTCCTAAGACGGATGAACTGATTAATAGGTTAGATAAGATTAAGAAGGATAAAGTAAATCCTGATAAAGATTATATATATAAGAAATATAATATATCTAGGGAAACAAAGCTGGTTCTCTATGCCCCAACATTTCGAGATGATGAGGTGGATGATCCTAAGGTAGGGGATCAACTAGAAGAGCTTCTTATCAATTTCCCAGAGGGCTATGAATTAGGTATTCGTCTTCACCCTCATGTTGCAGAAAAAATGATGGGATTAAAAGATAAAAGAGTTCATCAGCTATCCTTTGAAGAAGATGTAAACACTGTTTTGCTTGCATGTGATATACTGATAACCGATTATTCATCAATTATATTCGAGTATTGTCTGATGAAATGTCCTATGATATTCTACTCCTATGACTTAGAAGAGTTTCAAAGGAAGGGAAGAGGCTTTTATCATCCATACCAATCCTATGTTCCGGGACCCATCGCCTATAGTGGGAAAGAAGTCTGTGAGTTAATCAAAGAAAATAACTTCGATTACGATAAAATAGATAAATTCATAGAAGACAACTACCAGTATCTTGACGGCAAAGCAACAGAACGCTTATTAAACATAATAGAAGAATGACTAATCAGTCTGATAAAAGTATAAATAAAGACTGAATAGTCATTTTCTTTAATTAATAAGCGTTTTTGTTAATGAAGCCCTTAAAGAAGGTCAAAAATATTATTTTAAAATCAAGTCCTATGGTCCAGTTCTCTATATAGTATAGGTCGTGGTCGATTCGTTTGCGAATGGAGGTATCTCCCCTAAATCCATTAATCTGAGCCCATCCTGTAAGACCAGGAGATACCTGATGTTTAATCATGTATCTAGGTATTTCTTCTTTAAACTTTTCTACAAAGAAGGGACGCTCAGGTCTAGGTCCTACAAGGCTCATATCCCCTTTAAGTACATTAAAGAGTTGTGGTAGCTCGTCAATGCTTGTCCTTCTAATAAATTTACCAATAGGTGTAACTCTAGGATCACTGATTGTGGTCCATGCTTTCTTTTCCTTGCTTTCATCCTGCACTTCCATTGAGCGGAACTTATACATTTTAAATTCCTTATTATGTCTCCCGACACGAATTTGTGAAAACATAATAGGTCCTTTAGAGGTGGATTTAATAATTACAGCTACGATTATCATAGGTATGCCAAATAATATCAAGGCAACTATTGTTCCAAATATATCAACAATTCTCTTTATAAATCGGTTGTAGGTGTTGCTAAGGGGTACATTACGAATATTTATTACTGGTAGCCCATATAGGTCCTCAGTATATGGCTTAGTTGGAATGAATCCGTGGTAATCCGGCACAAACTTCGTATGAACACCGGTTTTCTCACATGTATTCACTATGGTTTCTAAATTTTCATAATCTTTAATATTTAAAGTTATAACTATTTCATCTAGGTTCATTTTTTCAAGGAAGCTATCTAAATTGGAGCAAGCTCCGATGACCGGAACCTTCTTGTACAATGTCCCTTTAGCAAGGGTATCATCTAAGATACCATGAATATAGTACCCCCATTGAGGGTTGGCCAAAATTCTATCTATATATGCCTCTGTTGCATGGCTATAGCCAACTAAAAGAATATGCTTTAGGTTGAGTCCCTTTTTTCTAATGGTTCTTAGGGTATGGTTAATAATTAATCTCCAAGTTGTGGTAAGGATTATATTTAAAACATAAAAAAGACCTAGAAATCTACGTGATATATCCCCTTCTTTAATTATATATAATGCAAATGTAAAAAGGATAATACCTAAGGTGTTAGCAGCGATAATATGGAGAACCTCAATCCATCTTAGTTTACCACGTTTTGGTGTATATAGACGGTTATAATAGTATATTATTAAATAAACTGGTATTATTAATAATAGCCAAGTGGCATATACGTCGAAAGTATAAAAGCCTNTATCCTGTTCTAGTTTAATGAAATTCATATGGGTTAACGGACTANAAAATCGAATATAATAAGCAAGGATATAAGATAGGGCGACAATGGCAGCGTCCATACCTACATGTATCCAATTAAGCATTTTTTGATTGTCTTTAATCATAGGAAAATCATACCTTTCTTACTAATGCAATATATAAAGCTAATAAACGAAACTTCTATACTATAATACATGATAATAGCTATTACAACAATAGGATTTTATTATATTANGATTTCTTCTACTGTTCTTCACAATCTTAACACAAAATGCTGTTAAAATTAAAATAAATTCCAACAGATGTTTTAAAAGTTAATTCGAAGCTTTATAATTAGTAAAACTGAAAGTTTCGGGATTAGATAAGCTACTTAGATAGAAAGGAGAGCGTTATGGCAGAAAATTGGAACAATCATAATCCTAACAATAATAATGGCAGTGAAATGAATAATAGTGGACAGGGCCAGCCTCCTAAGGCACCTGAATATAACTTCTGGGCAGAGCAGATGCCTAATAATCCTTATTCATATTATAATCCCAACACGAATTCATGGGATTATTCCCATAGTGCAGTTAGCAAAGAGAGCTTGGCTGTAAATGATAGAAAAGCAGGAAAAGGAAAAAGGGCTTGGCTTTTTATTCTAAAGGCCCTATGCTTTGGTATATTGGCAGCTATAG
>JGI24709J26583_10001379_pt1 | contig 20545 bp, 20 predicted proteins | sample BioPla2DNA1_FD_26583 | JGI IMG/M metagenome (IMG submission 26583) | reverse complement strand
CAAAACAACCCACGGACTTCAAGAATATTTAACACTACAAAAAGAAAAATGGGACAAAACCCACAGAATAAATAAAAACAACTAAAAAATGGACAAACCCTTTTTTTTTAAAAAAACCCATTTCTTAATAAACAGAGGGGAAGTATAAGAACATAATTTGACTATCCTCTCTTTTGATAAAGGTATATTCCATATAAAATTAGTAATACAACTGCAAGCCAGTACGTATATATCAAAAATTTGGGCAATGCAAAGTAGATAATAGCAAGTAAAACACCCAATGCCAACATTACAATTCCATTTATTTTGTTATTCATCATTTCCCTCCATCTGCTATCTTAAATTTATAAATATATATAGTTCCACTATTATTATTTTTTTAGTTTTAGTGGGGAACATTTTTTACATTTTCCGTTTAATCGTAGATTTTATTTATTTCTAAATAATCTAAGGCAAACAATTTATATTTTCAGAAACAAATTATTGATGATAATAAAAAAGATTTAACTAAAATAAATGGAGGAATAAGATGAAAAATCCTGTATTGGCCCTTTTGGCGATAATTCTTGGTTTATTAGTAATAGCGTTTCCACTGGCAGGCCTTGTCGCTGCTGGTGTGTTAACTGGTTTTGTAGTTTTGATGATAGCTATTTGGCTTTTGATTGTAGGCGCTTCTCAGATGGATATCAGTAAAACTGCAGGCATTTTGAACGTGATATTGGGTATAATAGTTCTGATTGTAGGCATTGGTCTGATATTCAGCTCTGCATTATTTGCATTCTTAACTGCCTTCTTACTATATATTGTGGGAATATCCATGATAGCGGCCGGTGTAATAGCTCTACTTTCTCGCAGCGCATACAAAAATGCCACTTGGGCAGGAATACTTGGAATAGTCCTGGGGTTACTTTACATACTATTGGGAACATTAGCCTTTGATCCAGTTTATTTGGGAATTTTAATAGGTGTTTGGCTGATAATTAACGGTGTTCTAGCCTTATTTGAGGAATAGGCCTAAAAAAATAGTAAAGGGGAATTTATTCAAAGATGCCCAAATAATTTTTTACCCATTTTTTACTTATTTTTTATTCATTTCAGTTAGAATGCCTTTAATCTCATTCATTTCGGCTTTTATATTTTTTAAATCAGTTTTAATTTCATCAATATTTTCTCTTTTGATTAAATTTGATTCTAAATCATTTATTTTATTTTCAAGTTCTTTAAAATAATTAATGCTAGATTTAGCCATTTTTTCACGATCTTCCCGTAATTTATCCATTAAAGAGGAAGTTGTGGCGGCAGTTAATAAGCTGGTGATGCCTATTGCACTGATCATGGCGATTATGCCAATTAAACGCCCCCATTGCGTGTCTGGCACAACATCCCCGTAACCAACTGTGGTTATGGTCTGAATAATGTACCAAAATGAATCTTCAAAGGTGTTAACTCCAGGATTAATACCTTTTTCCAACATAAAGAAGGCTACTGAACAAAATAAGAGCACTACTACAAAAAATGCAAAACCATATATCAAACGACTTCTTTCAACGAAATCATCGACATACCTACCTATTTGGCGAGCAGAAAAGAGTAATGCAAATATTTTAATAAAACATAAAATTTTGAGAATTATTGATGTTTCATTCATCCCCAAAAGAACAATTCCAATAAAGTAAAAGGGAGCGATGGATATAAAACCATTCCAATTCTGTTTCACATAAGTATTTTTTTCATGTCCTCGTATTTTTATCAAATAGCCTAATAAGAGTAATATGCTAGTTATGAGGTCAAAAAATACAATATTTANGAATAAAGTTGGTTTTATGGGTAAAAAAATGCTTATAAAAAGTAAAAAACCATCAAGAAAGATAAATATTATAAAAATTATTTCAAGTAGCAACTCCAATCTACGATTCATGATTTTCCTTTAATTCTTTTAACAAATATCTTTTATGTTTTCAATACATCATACAATTAATCAAATTATATTTCTGTACTTTTTAAAAGCCCTAACCTTGAATCCCCATTCAACTTCGTTCTGAAAGTGTCGCATATCATAAACAATTACATTTAAATAATTTTCAAGATCGTCTGGAAACTTATTATCTTCTGAATTCAATTCTAACACATCAATGTTTGCTTTGGGAAGAATAACATTTTTTTCAACTGACAAAGCCAATTCATTAAGTGCGTTTATTACTTGTTCCTTGAAACGGTCTAGATCTGGTAAATATTCCGATGATTCTAGGATAGTTGCCACTGCAGTCAGATCTGCTGCCAATTTTTTATTACATGTATTCAATCGATTATATAGGTCAACATCCATATAAACATCATCAAACGTATCTCCAATCTTTTTAATAGCTGATTCTAGATTTTTTTCTTCCAAAATATAATTTCTAAAACATGAAACTGCCAAGTCATTATTATAACTCATTTCTTTGTGGGGGATTACAGTATTAATATATTCACGGTTGGCACGGATGGTCTTGGAAATCTGTTCAGGAAGATTTATCGTCATCTTACTGGGTAATATTAAATATGCACAGATAAATGCAATAATAGCACCAATACCGACGTAAAAAAGCTTAGCAAGCGCATTCTCACATAAAAACCCTGTTGGGCAAATAAATACCACGAAAACAGAAAATGCCATAATAGAAAGGCCCATTTGGGTTTGATAGAACGTTCGAAATAAAACAAGCATCAAAAAACCAATCATGATAAGTAGGGAGTTGGGGAAGATTAATCCAATTAATATTGCTAATATAATAGCTATAAAATTAAATGAAACCCTTAAAATGAGGTTGTTGAGGGTACTAGTAACATCTGGTTTGAAGATGATTAAAATACCAATAATGATCCATATTATATCGGGGTCATGGACTAAATAGACTGTTAGAAGACCTAAACTAAGAGCTAAGGTGAATCTCAGAGCGTGGCGTATGTACATGTTATTAAGATTAAAATTTGCAGATAAAACATTTTTAAAGGAAGTACTAGCCAAATATGTCATATTTTTTTCTAAAGAAGGATATTCAGCTTGTAATAGTATATTAGTTCTTGTAAATATTTTTTGTATATCTTTAGATAAACGAACAACTGTATTTCCACTGGGATCGCTGGTTAATTTTTTTTCCATACTTTCTATTTTCTGATCCAATAATCCAAGGGGGACTGGGTTTGGATCTCTTTTTACACTGGAAGCTATTTCCTGGCTAGTTTTATTGGCAGTATCCATAAAATTCTGGAATAAATCACGAGATTTTCCTGATAATTTGATTAAAACAATTTTACTGTATTCTCTTAAGCCAACAAGAAAAGTTCCAACTTGGAATAGTTCATAATCCCTACGATCAATAGGCAAGTCTGATAATGCTTCACGTACTGATAAAACATGCTCCAGAGATGTTCTTGGTCTGAATGGTGAGGAAATCATGTTCAAAAGATCTTCTTTTCTTCCCAAGAACTTTGGTATGAAAAGAAAAGATCCAATCAAGTAGGCAAAAATTATGTAAAGTGCCAAGTCCCAAGTGGAAACCTCAGGGTTTACCAGCAGCACTGACAAGAAGTAGCCACTGAATATAAGGAATCCAAAAAGTCCCATTGTTTCGCTAAAAATGTACAGGGAAAGACTGAAAAATGCCCAAACAACCGCGAAAAATAGAAACACAGGCAAGCTGGTAAGGGCCAATGATGAACTAATAAAAGCTAAAAAAGTTATTAAAAATCCTATGAATGTTAGAGGAATAATCTTACGTAATGGGAATTGAACATCTATGAGTATAGTTGCTATAAGAGTGGTAAAAACTATTAATTTTATTCCCTGATCAAAACCGATAAATTTAGCTAATAAACAAGCTAAAACCATTAAAAAGATGGATTTAAGCGCATGTTTCCATGGTGGTTTACCAATGGGTTTTAAAAATCTTATTAAATTCCCCTTGAAACCTTTTTGTTCCAATTGCAGACCTCATTCTCTTTTCTTTTAAATTTTTTATAATTCCCTTTTCTTTTCTTAGTTATTATCCCAACAGAAACTGCCTAGATTTTTTTATTATTTGTGGATTGGTAATTTTCTTATTTATTTTTATCCAGCATTCCATGCTCCCCTAATACTTATCTCTAATAGGGATGATGATTTACACTATGCACTATTATGGCAGTTAAAATCCAATAACTTACATGGCAATTTTTATTATAATAATTGCATCAATCTATGGGGTGTATTGGAAATGGGTGAATATGCTGGATGATAAAATTTTCCAAAGGGCATTCTGGAACAAAAAGTGGAAACATTTAGATGTAAGGCTCCCAACCCAAAACACCTAGACACACAATGAATGATTTATTTACTGACAATGCGGGTGGAACATTTGAAGCATATTAGGGAGTTTTACTTATAGAACAGCAGAAAGAGAAGGTTAAAGGAAATTTGGTGATAAAATGGAAATAAAAAATACTATTTATTTTGAACTTGGTTTACTACAATTGTTGTATGGAATGTTTCATAATTCCCATATTTTGGTATTAAGTTAAAAATCGCAATTTGGCATTTTTAAAAAAATATAATATGAATCACAACATACATTTTTCGTATATTCTCATCTTTTTGAAAAAATTATTCCAGTTCACACAAGTTATAACAAGTATATTTTAGGGGCAATGATTCAATTATGAAGAAAAAAAATCCAAATACTTTAAAATACATGCAAAAGGTTCAAAGAGGCATGAATCATTGGCGCAATAAAATAGGAAAACCTGAATTCAATCATAAAGATTTCAAAGTGGAACACGTTGATGTTACAATTCAAGGATTGGATCCTTCTTTCAATGATTATTGTATTGCAAACATTTCTGACATTCATTTAGGCCAATGGATTACACCTAAACATCTTGATGGAGTTATAGATATTCTCAATAAAGAAAACCCAGATTCTATAACCATAACTGGAGATTTTATTTCATATGTTTTGGATGATGTTGCTTGGGATCTCGAAAACTCGTTAAAAAGGTTAAAACCCAAGGATTCCACTATTGCAGTTTTAGGAAACCATGATCACTGGTTGGGTGCTGAAAAAATTCGCAAAATATTGAAAAGAAGCAATATAATTGATGTTAGCAACGATTTTTATACTATTTATCGTTATGACGCTCCACTCCATATAGCTGGTGTTGATAGTGTTATGTTGGGTATGAATCGGCTGGATATGGTTATGGAAAAACTTCCAGAAGAAGGTCCAGCCATACTCCTGGCACATGAACCAGATTTTGCAGATATAAGCTCTAGCACTGGACGATTCAGCCTTCAAATATCTGGTCATTCCCATGGTGGGCAGTTTCTCATCCCAGGTTTGGGAACCTTTGTCAGAGGGCCTCATTTTCTTAAATATCCTGTTGGGAAATATATGGTGGGGGATATGGTCCAGTACACCAGCCGGGGCTTGGGAACAAATGTGTTCTGGTTGAGGATAAACTGTGACCCTGAAATCACTATTTTTAATCTTAAATGTCCAGTTAAATAATTAATGGTTGGAATAGTCCTATGGAGTAGCCTAGATGGAAAATATGGAAAAATATGTTTTGGATTGGCAAGATAATGTTCAAGATCGTTCCCGGTTTTACTGGTTAGGCCGAATACTAGTTATGTGGATTGGAGGTTTCCTTGGTTTTTTAATTATTGACTATTTTTCGGTTGGTTTGCATTTCAGTAATCGGTATATGGCGTTTTTTGCCGCAGGATTCGTTGGACTTTTAAATATTTTATTCTGGCCCCTTCTGACAAAAATACTCTTACCATTCATGGTTTTCACTGTGGGGATAGGAGCTCTCTTACTAAATGGCTTTATAATATGGTTGGCCAGTAATTTTGTAGATGGTTTTACCATTGGAGGCCCAGCTTTAATACTCACTCCCATTGCAATGGCTGCTGTCACAACATTTTTATCAGCTATTTTAACCATTGATGATGATGCCACGTATTATCGTAGTGTTATTAGAAAAGTTAAAAAAGGAAAAATCAAACTTAAAGGAAAAAAAGGAGTTATATTCCTGGAAATAGATGGACTTTCTCTTAACGTATTAAACGAAGCTATTGAAAAAGGTTGTATGCCTACTCTCCAAAAATGGTTAGAGGAAGGAACTCATAAGGTTACTGGATGGGAAACTGATCTTTCAAGTCAGACTGGAGCTAGCCAAGCAGGCATATTACATGGAAATAACCAGGATATTCCTGCTTTTCGATGGGTTGAAAAGGATAAAAACAACAAAATAATGGTTTCAACCGGATTTTCTGATGCTCCCCTAATTGAAAAACGGATTTCTGATGGAAATGGTCTTTTAAAAAATAAGGGGGCCAGCAGAAGTAACCTTTTCTCTGGTGATGCTGCTGATGTTATTTTCACATATAGTCAACTGAAAAACTTGAAAAGGTTTTACACACGTGCATGGTATTATGTATATTCTTATCCTTCAAATTTCACTCGTATTGTGGCCCTATTCTGTTGGGATGTTTTCATGGATTTTGCTTCTCAATTTGTACACTGGGTAATAAATAAAAAACCTCGTATAAGGCGAGGTTTTATTTATCCATTTGTAAGAGCTGGGGCTAACGTTTTTTTACGTGAAATAACTACTGCAGTTCTTATTGGGGATATGTTAGAAGGTGAAATTGATGTTGCTTATGTAACTTATCTTGGCTATGATGAAATAGCTCATCATTCGGGAGTTAGAGACTGGGATGCTTTTTATGCCCTTAAAAAATTAGACAGGCAAGTGCATCGTTTGGAAAATGCTAAAAAATATGCGCCACGTCCTTATGAATTAGTGGTGCAGTCTGATCATGGCCAAACCAATGGTGCAACCTTCTTGCAGAGGTATGGGTTGACTTTAGAAGATTTAGTCAGAAACTTAATGCCTCCAGATACTACCATCTATAGTGAACTTTCCTCAAATGAAGACCATTTCGGGCAAATGATTCAAAATCCCATTGAGGATAGTAAACAGTATATTAAAGTTAAAAGTGAAATGGTGGCAGATGAAACTAAGTATTTTTTTGATAAAGCTGTGGAAAAGATTGATAACTCTCCTTCGTTAAAAGAAAAGGTTTTAACTTACTTGCAACGTCATAATAATAGTAAAATTCCTGAAAAAACGCCATCATCTAGCGAAGCTCAAGTTATTGTCCTTGCATCAGGAAATTTGGGATTAATTTATCTCACAGAACACGTTGAAAGACTAAATTTTGAACAAATAAAGATTTTTTATCCAGATTTAATTCCAGGTCTGGTTCAACATGAAGGTGTGGGATTTATAATGGTAAGGTCTCAAGAGTTCGGTCCAATGGCAATGGGAAGTAAAGGTGTACACTTTCTTAAAGACGGCACAATTGAAGGTGAAGACCCCTTAACTGTTTTTGGACCAAGAGCAGATATTCATCTTTCCCGTACCGATAGTTTTAAATATGCTCCAGATATTTTGGTTAACAGCTTTTACGATCCTGCAACTAATGAAGTGGCTGCTTTTGAAGAGCTGGTGGGTAGTCATGGTGGTTTAGGTGGTGAACAAAACCAACCATTCATTTTACACCCTTCTGGTTGGGATATGGGATCTGAAAAGATAATCGGCGCAGAAAACTTATATAAGGTGCTCAAAAATCAGTTAGACAAACTATAATAATTATTCAATTTTTTCGAATAGAAACAAAAATATAACATATTCTTGAAAAAATCGATTATTCAGATGGATTGATAGTAAGAATTAAAGAAATTAAGTGCTAAAAAAAATGGAGGGGAATTATTTTCCTTCAGTTATGGGTATTTTCCACAGATAACCTACTTTTTTCCCGTTTAATTGTTTATTTTTACCTTTCTTTTTGGAAAATTGGGCTTCAGACCCTTCCCATGATTCAACGTTTTCATCAAGGTATTTGGCTATTTCATCACTATATTTTTTGGTTCCAATGGTGTAAATATCACTCTTGTTACGAATATAGCTAATTCCATCACCTTTTTCTTCCATGACCTTTGATATTTTCATAATTTTTTTGTAAAAATCTACAGACATTATTTATTTCTCCTTTTGTTCTTGGGTTAGTTTATTATTCATGAATCTAATTACGGATTTTTTGGAATTTTTAAGTTAAATAATCGTTAATCCATTTATCTTTAAACTCTGAAATTTCTATGCATATAAAAAATAAAAATGTGAAAAATAGAAACTATATTTCACACGCTATTTACTTAAAGGATTATTAAAGTGTAACACCCATATCCAACTGTTCTGTAAGTTCTTTGTATCGGTTACGAATAGTTACTTCTGTCACTCCTGCTATGTCTGCCACATCACGTTGGGTTTTTCTTTCACCCAGTAATACTGAGGCAATGTAGAGTGCTGCGGCAGCGACTCCTGTTGGCCCTCTTCCAGAAGTTAAACCTTTTTCCATGGCTTTTTCTATGATTTCTATGGCTTTTGATTGCACTTCTCCTGAAAGATTCAATTCGCTGGCAAAACGGGGCACATAGTCAACTGGGCTAGTTGGCGGTAGTTTGATATTGAGTTCTCTGGTAAGGAAACGATAAGTTCTACCTACTTCTTTCTTACTAACTCTGGATACTTCTGCAATTTCATCAAGGGTTCGGGGGACATTACACCTTCTGCAAGCTGCATAAAGAGATGCTGCTACCACGCCTTCAATGCTACGTCCTCTAATGAGTTTGTTTTCTACTGCATTACGATACACTACGGATGCAGCTTCTCTGACACTTCGTGGAAGTCCCAGTCTAGAAGAGTCACGGTCAAGTTCAGACAGTGCAAAGGCTAAGTTTCGTTCGGTTGCACCAGATATCCTAATTTTTCTTTGCCATTTTCGCAGACGATACCACTGCGCTCTGTTCCTGGCGGGGATGTCCCTTCCATAGATATCTTTGTTCCGCCAGTCGATCATGGTGGAAAGACCCTTATCGTGAATTGTGTAAGTGATGGGCGCACCTACCCTTGTTCTTTTATCACGTTGTTCATGGTCAAAAGCCCTCCATTCTGGTCCCATATCCACCAGGTTGTCATCAATTACCAGGCCACAGGCACCGCATACGATCTCGCCACGTTCATGATCATTTATAAGTTTTTCAGATTCACATTCTGGACATTTTGTCTCGATTTTTTCAATCTCGGACATGTCCTGTTTCATCTGTTCTTTTCCCGAAACTTCAGTCTTTTTGGTCATTTCGGGAACGTTTTCAATTAATTCTTCTTTCGTTTCCGTCGCCCCCATTTCTTCTTGGCTTGTTTAGGTACATAAATACTATCTCCAACTCTGTTTTCAAAGTTTTTAGAATTTTTTGCATCAATCTTTACTGAGATGTAAGGATCCTTAGTTGGTCCGAAAACGTCGTGAATAAAACCTATTTTCTTTTTACGAGAGTTAAAAACAGACAACCCCAATGCGGGGGTTTGATGTGATCGGAGTATAATTCGCCCTCGGTTAGACAGATGCAGTATATTCCCAAGTTTCTTCATGCACTAAAACCGAAAATCTTATATACTAATATTCTTACAGAACTACTATATAAATATTTCGATAGATTTATAAAAAAGATCATATTATATCTAAAATGCATCATGTTCAGTTAATTGTTTAATGGTGTGAAATTATTTTTGTTTTTGACTTTTTGACCATAATAGAGGGCTGCAATGGCGCCAATTATTGTGGGAACAATATAACTGGCTAAACGATCGATGAGGCTGGCAGCCATTACTACATCTGCTGAAACTCCCACAACAGCAAAAAGAGCGATTAATGTTCCTTCTCTTATGCCCCAAGCTCCTGGAAGGAGGGGTAAGAGGGAAATCAGGATTCCAATAGTGTATATAATCACCAATGGTACTAATGGAGGATATACTCCCAAAGCCCCAAAACATACATACATCCTTAACATATCTAAACCCCACATTGCAAAAGAGAGGAGAAAAGCTACCAAAAATACATCGCGATCTTTTAGGGCTGTTAAAAATCCAGTGGAAAAACGATTTATATAAACAACTATTTTTTCTCGAATTTCATTAAAGGAGATATCTTGTTTAGTTAATCTGATAACCGTTGGATAGATTGATTTAGCAATAGAAATTATTATTTTCTGGGTCATTTCTTTACGGAGCCCTGCATAAATTAATATGCCAAATAAAGAGATAGAAAAGATGATCATTACAATAACTAAGACTTGGGTAACAGGGGGTATTTTCCAAGAAAGCACAAATAGTGCGGCGATAATTGATATTAGTATGAATGGGAGAAATTCAAAAACTCGATCCGCGGTAGATGTTGCAAAACCAATTTCAAATGGTGTACCTTCGATTTCTTTTAAAAGATAGGCTCTAAGTGGTTCTCCTCCTGCAGCACTTGGTGTAACATTGTTTCCAAACAAGCTAGCCAAAAGCATCATGTAAAGTGTTCTAAATTTAGGGGCGGTATCCACCACATCCAGTATCATTTTCCACCGAGCAGTCCAAACTAGCGTTATTATGGCTTCTATAATAAAATTAAATATTATCCATTCGGATTTAGCTTTTTTTAAAGTTGTAATAACTTCATCAAAGCCAATTAGGAAAGTCATTGCAAAAATCAAAAAAGCAGCCACTGCAAATGTGGTTAATATTTTCCATTTATATTTTCTAATAACTTTGTACGTGTCTTGCATAAACACCTCAAAAGATTCTAAGTCTTCATTAAAAAGAATTTCGGCAACAATCACTCTGTGCTATATTAAATAAAGTTAAGTTGAAAAATTAAACNCAATTCATTACATGATAAATTGATTAGATAAATCAAATACTTAAAATATCCGATAAAAACGCGCCTTCTTCAAGTTGGCTGAGAATTTCATCTTCATTCATTTTAATTTTAACTGCCTCTTCAATTACATTATCAACTAGTTCTTTATCTATTACAACCACTCCGCAGTCATCTCCAAAAATCCAGTCCCCAGGTTTAACTTTTACCCCACTACACTCAAGATTGATGTTGGTTTCCCCATTAGCTTTTGGTTCTCCTGCATTAGGAACTATTGCACGTGAAAAAACAGGGTAATCAAGATTATAAACCGCTTCTATATCTCTCATAGCCCCAAAGATAACGGTGCCACCAAGGCCTCGTTTTTGGGAGTACTTAGAGAAAAGTTCACCCCACACTGCAATTTCATCCCCATCGCAAGATATAAAAATAATATCATTTTTTTGGGCATTTTCGATGGCCTTAAGCGGGGTTCCCCAATCATTTTGTTTAGTTTTAACAGTAACAACCCTACCATTAATTTTCAAATTCTTTTTAATTGGTTTAACCCCTTGAATAACTCCATATTTTCCAGTTAAATTCTTCAAAGCATCTGAGATCTGGGAAGTGGTTACATCGACATTTTCCGTTGTAACATCAGTTGGGTCATGATATTTTTTGGATGAGAACTTTTTTAATAGATAATCAGTGGAAACTTCAATTTTTCCAGTCATAAAATCAGTCCTGAGGTGTGGTTACTTCTTCAACCATTGTTTTCCCTGCCACAACCTCGTCAACACTGTGTATGGAGCCACCATACTGTTCAATAGCTTGACTAATTTCCTCAAAGTTTAAATCATTACCTTGCATGGTGACTTTAATGTTCTCAGTTTCCTTGTCAATTTCCATTAAGGTAATATTAACTCCTTCTACACCACTTACTCCGCTTAAAAATTTAGCAAAATAAGGTATTGTTGGTTCATGTGGTTTTAAAATATCTAAAACTATTCGAATAAGACCTTCTGCCAATCTTAGGCCCTCCAGTATGTTATAACATCTATATTCACTTACATTATTATGTATAATTCATATATAAATTTTTTATTCAAGCATCACAAATCACGATACCTACAGAAAACACAATTAATAATCATGAAGACATATTGCAAAGTGCTCGACAGTTTTTTGCTTCTTTTAATCAGTAGTTAAATCTCTATAAATTTTTTCTGTTATTTTTTTGTTTAAAACAATTTAAGTGGGAAAGATGAATGTTTTAATAACTTCAATTTTATATAGGAGATAATGTATAATATTTATTAGATACTTACTTAGCACCATCAATAGGGCTTATCATGAGTTTTATAAAGTTGTCTAGTGTGATCGAAGAGCTTAAGATCTGTGTGGAACAAGGAATCCCGGTTCTAATTGAAGGCCGAAAGGATGAAAATGCCTTAAAAGAGTTGGGGATAAATGGAAATTTTTTAAAAGTTTCGGGATCAGGACTTAAACTATTCGAGATCGCAGAGATAGCAACTCAATCATCATCACGAGTGGTCATACTAACTGACTTTGATCGAAANGGCAATCAACTTGCNAAAAGACTTNCTGAAGATATTCAAAGTCTTGGTTCGCACCCTGACCTTAGTTTCAGGAGAACNATCATGGGTATTACCCGTCGCTTTATTAAGGATATTGAGAGCCTCCCTCGGCACCTGGAGCAACTGGAACTTNAAGAAAGNCCATCTGGTGGGCAATGGTATTACTATCATTAATAGTATTTCCAGATACTGATCTTCAGGCTGCATGTATGATAGCCTCATTTTATCAGTAGTATCTATACATTGATGGAGGCCCATAATATGGGAACTAAAGAAGAAATCAGTACAACTAAATATCTTATTCATGCTCAAATAAATGCTAACGGGATCGTTGAAAAACCGGACGTGGTGGGAGCCATATTCGGACAAACAGAAGGTCTTCTCAGTAACGATCTGGATTTAAGAGAACTACAAAAAACTGGCCGAATTGGCCGAATTAAAGTTAATATTAACTCAAAAGCAGGCAGATCCAAAGGAGAAATAGTTATCCCGTCCAGTTTGGACCGGGTGGAAACTGCTATTTTAGCTGCATCATTGGAGACCATAAACCGAGTTGGACCATGCGAAGCCTACATCCAAGTTAACAAAGTAGAAGATGTAAGGGCTGTTAAAAGAAGGAAAGTAGTGGACCGTGCTAAGGAACTTTACAAAGGAATGATGGAAGAAGTCACTCCTGAAAGCCTCAAAATGATTGAAGAAGTTAAAGAAGCCATGCGCATACACGAAATCACTGATTTTGGACATGATAAACTCCCAGCCGGTCCTAATGTAGCTTCTTCTGATGCAATACTTGTTGTGGAAGGACGCGCTGATGTTCTAAACTTACTTAGATACGGTGTTAAAAATGCAATAGCAGTTGAAGGAGTTAGCGTACCAAAAACTGTGGCTGAATTAACAAAGAAAAAGACCGTAACTGCATTTTTAGATGGAGATCGTGGCGGGGACCTNATTTTAAAGGAACTTCTCCAAGTAGGGGAANTAGATTATGTAACCAGAGCTCCCCGNGGTAAAGAAGTNGAAGATCTCACCAAAGANGAAGTTATGGTAGCTTTAAGGGATAAAATACCAGTGGAACAAATTTACCATGACATGGGGATAAAACTGGATAAACCTGAGAAAAAAGCAGCAGATAAAACTCCTGACAAGATCAAGTTACTTAAAGGAATACTGAAAGATGTGGAAGGTTCAGGAAACGCAGAAATCCTGGATGATGCTCTTAACATTCTTAAGGAAGTTAAAGTAGAATCCCTTTATGAAGAACTCAAAACTTTACAAAATGAAGGTGCATATGCAATTGTCTTTGATGGTGTTGTAAGTCAAAGGCTAATTGATATTGCCAAAGATAAAGGAGTAAAACAGATTGTTGCTGTTCGAATGAGTGAAGTGGTTAAAAAACCAAGTCCTCTGAAAATTATTACAGGCAGATAATCTATATATTTTTGCCAATAATTTTTTAGAATCTTTTCATAAAATGGCTGATCCAGAAATAATTTTGGATTAGCATTCTTTTTATTTATTATATTTGATATTAACTAATTAATATTAACTATTATTTTTCTTAATCTACTGTCAAAGTTATTATTATAAAAATTATCCTATTTTGTATATATTAGATGAAGAATGGAAAGATTTAATTATTTTATTAGAAATATTCTTATATACAGAGCCTAAAGTTGGTTTAAAATTATAAAAAATTAATTATTGATAATATGACCCATTATTCTAAGGGAAACTGGAAACTATCCCATGAAGATCCAAACAATTTTGAAAAATTGGAAGGTAAGACTTCTAATTACCCCAATGAGAAGAATTTTTTGGAAGTTTATGATCTTCTGGAAATGATGGAAGATTATCTTTTTGAATTGGAAATACGAAACTACTCCCATAATACCATCAAAACATACCGCTCTATAATCAGAAATTTTCACAATTTTTTGAAGGACGAAAAAGAACTAAAAAATGAAAAACAAGTTTTAAGGGGCTTCAAACGTTTCATACGCCATTTAAAGCGTGAAAAAAAAGTGTCACAAAATTATATCTACTTGGTTACAGTCGTGGTAAAAAAATTTTTCGAATTTGGGGGGGTTCACATCCTTGAAGAGGTGAAAACTCCAAAAAGAACCAAATCACTCCCTAAATCTCTTAATGAGGATGAAGTTAAAACCCTCATAAATGCTCTAGATAGTTACCATCCCATGGACTCAGATTCCCCATCATCTGAATCTTTAAAGCTCAGAAATAAACTTATATTGGCCCTCTTATATTCTTCTGGTTTGAGAGTATCTGAATTAGTCACTTTAGAACTTAACCACGTTGATATTGATGAAAGAACCATTCGAATCAGAGGTAAGGGTGAAAAAGACAGAATTGTCCTGTTTGATGATGCTACTCGTGAAATATTGGTAGAATATATTCAAAAACGATCTTGTGACAGTGAATATATTTTTGTCAATCGTAGAGGGAACCATCTTACCCCTCGTTATGTTCAAATGATGATAAAAGACTATGCTAGGGTTGCAGGCATAAAAAAGAAGGTAACTCCTCATATATTACGGCATTCCTTTGCCACACATTTGTTAAAAAATGGTGTGGATATCCGTGCTATTCAACAACTCTTAGGCCACTCTAACCTATCAACAACTCAAATATACACCAGTGTAGATATGGAAACACTCAAGAATGTTTATGATCGTGCTAAATTAGTTTAATAATGCTTTAACATTGTTATTATTAATATAAGTTAAATCATGGGATTTACGAGTAAAAACTTATTTTAAAATATGGCAATTTCAGGGTTACGTGCTTATAAAGATTATCAAAAGTACGGTTGATGAAGGTTTTGATGTTCCGGCATTTTATGTTTTGAATGCTTGGAATGGTTTTGATCTTTCAACGATCAGTTTCAACGAATCATTGCATAAATTATCTTTAAAATTATAAAAACGCAAGTGAGGTTCAAGTGTGGTTGTTTTGAACTGTTAATATTCAATTAAATATCCCTATAATATTTATAAGAAATTTAAAGCTTTTTAATTCATTTTTAGCGGTATTAGGGGGTATTCATCAAATATTAGTGCTGTTTCGTCTTTTTAAGGAATTCAACTTATTTATATTTTAACCATTGTGTGTTTTATGATTAGAGAATATGGTTTAAAAATAGAATTTAATTATTCTTTTATTAAATAAATATAAAAATATATTAATATAATATGGCTACCAAACATATCCTTATGTTGCTTACATTTTAATTATTCAATTGAGGTTGTATGGGTTTAATTTTTTTTATGAAAAAATTAGAAAAATTTTATATGTTAATATCAATATAAGATATCTAAACTCGATATCTAAATTAAATATCGAAAATAGATATCAAAATAGTAGGGGTACAGAATTTATGTTAAATAGAAAATTCTTCCTGGGATTTATTAGGATTCACATTCTTTATCGTGCAAGTAAAAAAGAAATTTACGGAGTTCAAATGATTGATGAACTTAAAAAATTAGGTTACCAAGTGAGTCCTGGTACAATCTATCCAATTTTACATTCTCTCGAAAAGGAAGGCTTTTTGAAAAGTAGGAAAAAAAATGTTCGTGGAAAAATAAGGAAATATTATAAAATAACCGTCAATGGTGAAAAANTACTACAGGANTCTCGTAAAAAAATCAAAAAACTAATAAANGAAGTCATAATTCAATAAAAGATGGACTCATTACAATAATGCACCTTATCGTGTTGTAATAATGCGTATTAGTGAATTAGTGAATGGAGTTATGACCAATTAAAAATAATTCTGCTACGTTCAATGGGGGAAAATGCACTTAAAATAATATTTTTACTTTAAATATTTTTCAATTCAATAAATATATTATTATTAATACAATGGGAATGTATGGTGAATTTAAAATCGATAATTAGATAGATGCAATTGAATGATACAATTTTGGACCAGAATTTTCTTGTAAATCCGATTTGTTAAATTTTCTTTAATTTTTTCCATTTTTCAATTTAAATCTTTTAATGCAGGTAATTTAAACTTAGGATAAGTATATATTAATCATTGAATCTAAGTAGTAAAGGAGATTTATAAAGCTTTATTAAAAGTTGCAATGATTTTTTAAACATTTGAATTATTAAGTGATTAAAGCAGCCATATTAGCATATCTGCTATTTAAATTCTTGAAGATATAATTAAATGACTTAATAAATTTGAAACACAATAAAACTGTTAAACATGCATGGGAGTGATAAAATGGAAATCAGTATTGAAAATTATTTTCAGAAAAGATACTCGCTTTTCGCATGGCGTTCTAATACTTCACTGGTAAATAAGGTGTTCATGGCCTTTTTCATGGCATGCATAACTGGAATCATGGCACAAGTTATAATACCCTTACCTTGGACTCCTGTACCCATCACTGCTCAAACCTTCGCTGTTTTAATGGCAGGTGTGGTTTTGGGACGTTGGTGGGGTGGAATCAGCCTACTTATTTATTTGACAATAGGTTTATTAGGCGTGCCCTGGTTTGCTGGGTTAACCGGGGGTTACAGCATCTTTTTAGGATCAACTGGCGGATACTTTATTGGCTTTGTTCTAGCTGCACTTTTCTTGGGTCACTTCACTGATAAATACACTGAATCCCGTAACTTCCATTCAATGCTGGGATTAATTTCCCTGGCCAATTTCGCTCTAATTTATATTCCTGGACTTTTAGGATTGGGATTATGGATGTACATAGTTGAAGGAAGCTTTCCTACAGTTTTAACATTATTAAGCATGGGGTTTTTACCATTTGTTTTGGGTGACTTGGTGAAAATAGGCGGAGCAGTTGCTCTTACTAAAGCCATAACTCCTAAAGAAGAATATTAAAACCTAGAACTTATCAGAGGTTTTTTGTTCATGGTTAAAAACGTCGAAAATGGCGTTGGTTCTAAGCCTTTAAGGATCAGGGCCCACCACCTTCTCTGCATTCAGGGATTCCAGGGATTTGGTTACAGTAAAGAATTCACCGATAACATGGCTAAAATTACTGAACAAATCCTAAAAAACCCTTTTTCTTTTATTAAAATTGTAAATGGTGCTGATTTAATCTGTGAATGTTGTCCTCATAATAATAAAGGGATATGCAATGCTGAGTCATCATCCCCTAATAGTGTTATGTTTTTGGATTCATTAGTACTCCAAAACTTAAAAATTGAAGAAGGATCAATTGTTTCTGCTTCACAGATTTCATTGATTACTAAAAATTTAGATGGGCAGACAGTTAATGAAATATGTGGAAATTGTTCCTGGCGATCAAAATGCCTTTTTTTTCAAGAAAAAAGATTTTAATCTCCTTATAGTATTAATTAACATCTAACTATTTTTTCAACATTTTATATTTTGGATTTTTTTGTAATTCTGTAGTGTTGAAATAAAACATTTAGTGAATAGTGGGAGAGGGAAAAAATGGAATATGATCACCACTAGTTTATGATTAAAGCTCGGAAAGGGGATTTTAAAAGTTCGAATGATGAGAATTTCTGTTGGCACTGTAATGATGAAATAGTGAAATCATCAGCTTGGTCATAACAGTGGGATGAATATAACATGTTTCGGATGTTATATTTTCAAAAATTTAAAGACAAGGCTATGTTTGGTGCATCATTTCTTCACTAAATCTTCCGTAAATTTTAATATTCTTTGGATCTAAATATTTAGTGTAGTAGTAATGATGTATTTAGGTGCCAATAATTGAAATCACAAAAACAGGGGGAATGACAATGGTGAAATGGGGACCGGTAGTTGTAGGTTTTATTTTAGCTCTAGTTCTTGGCAATTTATTTGGAATATATGTTAATGAATATTGGGGTGTTAACCTTGGATTATTTATATCAGGATTTATAGTTGGATACTGGGTCCATGAAGGCATAATCGGGGGATTGTGGAATGCAACAGTTGCTGGTTCATTTGGATCCATTGTTTTGGCAATATTACTCATAATTGGGGGAACTATTTTTGCTGGGCTTGCTGGTTTTGCAGCAGGTTTAACAACCGGCATAACAATTTTAATTGCTTCATTAATTGTTAACATAGTTTTAATGGGTGTCGGCGGAGCTATTGGAGGTTTATTAAGTGGAAAAAGTTAAAAAACTAGATTTTTCTTTTTTTTGTCATGATGTTTTATGAATTTAAAATATTGGTTTAAAATTTGATTAAAGATTATCCAAGCATTCATCTAACAAAATTTGGGCATCATCATTTTCAGGGTTAATAATTAGAACTTTTCTAAAACACTGCATTGCTTTTTCAAAATGGTTTAATTCCATGAACGCAACGCCTTTATTACTTAAAAAAACTTCATTTTCTGGTTCGAGAGAAAGTGCACTATTATAACATTCTAATGCTTCTTTAAAACGATTTAACTCCATCAATGCGTTTCCTTTTCGATTCCAAGTGGAAGCATCAGGATCACTTTCTAAACAAAGCTCTAAAGAGCGATCATAACATTCTAACGCATCTTCTGCACGATCAATTTGGGTTAAAAGGTTTCCTTTGGCATTCCAAGCCTCACTGTTATCTGGATTCAATTTTAAAATTTGATCGTAACATTCCAGTGCTTTATCGTACTGTTCTAACATTTCAAAAATAAAACCTCTCCAATATAAGACCACTAAATTGCTATCATTAATTTCCATAGCTTTGTCACTAGCTTTAAGTGCATCTATTGGTTTATTTGAATTTAAAAGAGCTATTGCTTTGTTATTCCAGATATATTCATTATTTGGTTCTTTAATTAAGGCTTGATCATAGCATTTTAGAGCTTCATTAAATTCTCCCAATCGTGAAAGATTGTCTCCTTTTTTATTTAAAAGATAAACATCATTAGGGTCAATTTTTAAGGCTGCAGTGTAACATATCACTGATTTATCAAATTTTCCAATATCAAAAAAAATATCGGCTCTTTTGGTGATCATGGCTTTTTCATTGATCTGAGTTCCTTCCCACTCNTCAATAGGTAGTTTGAAAAACCTTATCACTTGATAAAGTGATTCATCATTAACATGTTCAGGATACATCTTCCGGAACTCAGATTCTAATTCCGAAGCATTTTTAAAACCTTCTTCACGGGCCAACGCATCGTTTTGAATCAGATCAGCGAACTTAACTACTTCTACATCTGTCACTTCTGCTTCAAAAAGCTTTTCCCGTTCCTTGGATACTAAATTCCAGTAGCAATGAAGACGATCCCCTGGTGATAATGGGGTTTTCCAGATCTTTCTTATGGTGGTTGTTTTGTCACCGGTTATTAAACCCAAGTGGCGGCTTCCAAATAACAAGATTGGTATTTAACACCCTCCGATTTGATGATTAGATAAATTGAGTAGGATATGAACAATATTTGAATAGTAAATGTTTACGATGGTACGAATTTGTAAGATAAATTCACAGATAATTTAATCTTCTTCTATTTTATTTATAGATTCATGGAAACAAAGTTCCACTTTTCATATTTACTTGAATTATTTCCCCATCAAATTCAGCAGTTTGAATCTTAAAATTTCTGAAAATGGGTTTGTTTTTACGGTGATATCATCTACTTGTATGGACTTCACACCATTTTATCATTCTAATATGCTTTGCAAGATGTTAATAAACTTCTCATCTTCTTTGATCGTTGCTACACTTACTCTAATCCAGTAATCATCTAATCCGCGGAAAGAACTACAATCTCTAACAATTATACCATTTTGCATTAGTTTTTCAGTGATTTGTTTGGAATTCATTCCAGTATTGAGAACGTTAACTAGTATATAATTGGCAAATGACTTAAAAACTTTCAATTCAGGAAATTTCAACATTTCATTATATAAAAATTCTCGACTTTCAATAGATAATTCGGTGGACTCTTTAAGGTAGTCTGGATCATCTAAAGTGGCTGATGCTGCTATATGAGATAGTTTTATAAGGCTGAAAACAGGTTTAACTCGGTGCATGTATTCTATGAATTTTTCTTGACCTATCCCATAACCGATCCTCATACCAGCAAGTCCCATTACCTTAGAAAAAGTTCTAAGTATAAAAAGATTATCATACTCCTCTAGAAGGTTTACATTGTTTTTACCTGAAAACTCCCAGTATGCTTCGTCAACAACTACCAGAGCATCAGTACTTTCAAGAATGGTTCTAATATCTTTCTGTTTT
>JGI24709J26583_10001378_pt1 | contig 20565 bp, 23 predicted proteins | sample BioPla2DNA1_FD_26583 | JGI IMG/M metagenome (IMG submission 26583) | reverse complement strand
ATAAACGAAACATACGCCTTTTTACAATATGGGTAAGCTTGACGATAAATTGATGCTCCACCACAGATAATATATTCTTCTTTATCATCCTTATGAGTTTCTAAAAACTGAATTAAATCTTTAATAACCACAACACCTTCTGGTTGATAACCTTCTTCCCATGACACAACAAAAATATTTCTATCTACTAACTTTCTAGGCAAACTATCATAAGTAGTTTGACCCATTAAGATATTTTTATATAAAGTATTTCTTTTAAAAAGTTGTAATTCCTCTTTAATATGCCATGGTAAACGACCATTAATTCCTATCCCTTGTTTTGGATCAAAAGCTACACTAAAACTAAACATATTTAAACGCTAACCTTTCCTTTTATTGCAGGATGAGGATCATAATCACAAATTTCAAAGTCCTCATAACAGAAATCCTCAATATTTTTGATATTAGGATTAATCTTTAATGTTGGAAGTTTTCTAGGTTCTCTTGTTAATTGCAGTTTAATCTGTTCAATATGGTCTTTATATATATGAACATCTCCTAAAGTATGAACAAATTCATATGGCTGTAAATCACAAACCTGAGCAACCATCATTAAAAGTGTTGCATATGATGCAATATTAAACGGAACACCTAAAAAGACATCTGCACTTCTTTGATATAACTGTAAAGATAACTTTTTGTTATCAGCACTAACATAAAACTGGAAAAAAGCATGACAAGGTGGTAAAGCCATATCTTCAACCTGTGCTGGATTAAAGGCAACTAGTAAATGTCTTCTAGAAAAAGGGTTGTTTTTAATTTGATCAATTAAATTTTTCAATTGGTCAACTCCAAAGAAATCTCTCCATTGTTTACCGTATACTGGTCCTAACTCGCCCCATACTGAAGCAAATTCATCATCATTTTTAATTCTTTCGATAAACTCTTCCATTGTTTCACCATTAAAATCTTGGCTCTTTTTAAACTTATCATATGGCCAATCATTCCAAATTTTCACATTATTTTTAACCAAAGGTTGAATATTAGTTGAACCTGTTATAAACCATAAAAGCTCATATAATATCCCCTTGAAAAATACTTTCTTAGTGGTTAATAAAGGAAAACCTTCTTCTAAATTATACCTGGTTTGATATCCAAAAATTGAAATAGTACCTGTACCTGTCCTATCACTTCTTTCTTCGCCGTTTTCAAGCACAAATTTACACATGTCTAAATATTGTTTCATTATTATCACCTCTTTGATTATTATATTTTATTTTACCACCTAAAGCAGTTGTTTTTAAATTCCTGAAATTTCTTTTAATTTAATCACAATACTATCAACTTTTGGTTTTAATTCTTTAGCAATTTTCAAGGAATCAAATATCTTCTTTTGAACAATTGTATCTGATGCTAACTGATCAAAATATATATCAGTAATTCTTAAAAAAGTACTAATTTCAATCTTAAAATTTCCTTGAAGTTTTACATCCAATAATTCTCTAGAAAAAGATCTCATACTATAAATAAAATCGTCAATATATTTATTGGCTTTTTCAATTGATTTGTATTTTGAAAGAGAAATAATTAGTTTGCCTCCAGTCATATCTAGTATCCCAAGGTCTTTAGCTTGTTCGAGATAATAAAGCGCTTCATTTAAAGCATTTTGAGCATTAATTCCTGCATAGTAAGCTTCTGTTATTTCTTTATTTGACATCTTTTAATTTCTCCTAAATAATTCTTTCTATTTCAAGCTTATTAAGATTTTAATCTTTTTCTATAAGCTTGAGTTTATTCATTTTTTAAGTATAAGGTTTCACTATTCAACTAATAAATAACTTGCTAGTAAAACCTTACTTTGCTTGATATATTATAGTTCTTTTTTTCTTATATATCAAATTGTTTAGGATTTTAAATATTTTACAGCAAGTATAAAAAGGAAAGGAGAATTATGGTTAATCAAGTAGTGTTAGTAGGATACATCTATAGTAATGACGAAATTAAACAAACTTTAAAGTTTAATGGAGATTGTTACATAGAATTAGATTGTAATTTTCAAAACAATGATGGGCAATATAAACGTGAAAGGTTTGAGGTACGGTTGTGGCGTGGTATACACGATACTCTTAGAGAATATCCCAATGGTAGTTTAATCTGCTTAAAAGGAAGACTTGAAAATAATGATAACAACACAATCGTTGTGGCAGAAAAAATTACTATAATCCGAAAAAACACTAGCAAAAAGGTCAATTAATTTGACCTTTAATTTTCCTTTTCACATTTTAAATAGTAAATTAAATCATCTGGGTTATGTCCATATTTTTTTAAACTTTTGATAACTTTGTAAGTCAACGCTTTAGATATTAGATAGGTAATACATTTGGGGATTGCTACTTCCGCTTTTTCATATAACTCTTTTGAAGCAGAAATTCCTTTTTCAATACAATAAATAAACTGGTCGAAAAGTGGAACAACTTTTTTATGGTTGAGATGTTTCTCAAGTGGCTGTCCATCTAATATTGCACCTCCGCCTAAAACAAACCCTCCCATCCAAGTAAGATTATTTTCTTTGGCAAATAATCTAAGATATGATAACCCATGCTCATGGGTATGAACATAAGGCATGCCTCCATTAATAATTCCATATAATTTTTGATTAGAAAATTTATAGTTTGAAGCTTCTTTTTCTAAAAGTTCAAAGAGTCTTGCAGGATAGGTATTAATATATGTAGGACCTGATACTACGATGGTTTTTGCCTTTTGCATTTTTTTAATCAATTCATCAAAACTACCTTTTTGATTTAAAAATACAATTTCACCACCAATTAAATTTTTTATTCTTTCCAATAGCATAGCACTAGTCCCTTTTCTTCGTGGACTAGCACAAATTAATAAAATATCAAAATTATGCATAAATGATCTCCTTAAATATTTTTTCAACACTATCATTATCTGAGCTGTTTTCAACTATAAATGCCTTACCCTCAACATCCATAATTTTAATATTTTCCTCATGTAGTTTTATAAAAAGTAATTCCTCTTCAAAAGTTAAGTTTTCTTTAATACCAATCATATAATATTTCAGATTTTTAATTCTCATTTTCTTTACCAATTCTACATTTTTCATGTAGTATCTTGGATCACCAACCGCTGATATTCGATCCATTATTTTTTTGATATGAAAACCAACTCCTCCATATATAATTGGTGAAACTAATATTATTTTTTCACTTCTGACAATTTGGGGTAATATTTTTTGCATGTCATCTTCAAGAACACAACGACCATAGGTTTTTCCACTACAACTTGAACAAGCAAGACAAGGTTCAACATTCAAATCATTAGCTTTAAAAATTACTACTTCATTAGTCGTTTTTTCAATTGATTCTCTTATAATATCCGCCAAATTATTCTTACTATCATCTAAGATTATTGTAATCAACACTAACACCTCCTTTATTCTATTAAATATTAAACTTTTAATCTTTATTATTTATTTTTAATTGCTAGCAACTCAATTAGTTCTCTCTGATTTTCATTATATTATTTATTAAATGGTAATTTCTATATTTTTATTGTAATTTTACTTGAGTTTTAATTGCATTTTACTATTTCATATTTTTATAAAACTTAATAAAGAAAGCGTCAATTTTTCATATCTTTTAAAATATTTATAGGAATAATTTATTCATAAAAAAACCTCGACTTAATCGAGGTTTTCATTTACTAAATTTTATTGTCTGAACCTAAAACATTCATGATTTTGTGTTTTACGATGTTTTTAATATTTTCTCTTGCTGGTTTTAAATATTGACGTGGATCAAAATGATCTGGATGTTCATTGAAATACTTTCTAATAGTTCCAGTCATTGCCAAACGTAAGTCTGAGTCAATATTAATTTTACAAACTGCCATAGATGCAGCTTTTCTTAATTCATCTTCAGGAACTCCAACAGCATTTTTTAATTTTCCACCATTTTCGTTAATCATTTGAACATAGTCTTGTGGTACTGAAGAAGCACCATGTAATACGATTGGGAATCCTGGTAATTTAGCTTGGATTTTTTCTAGAATATCAAAACGAAGTGGAGGTGGAACTAATTTACCTTCTTTGTTAACTGTACATTGTTCTGGAGTAAATTTATAAGCACCATGAGATGTACCAATAGCAATTGCTAAAGAGTCACAACCAGTTCTTTGAACGAATTCAACAACTTCTTCTGGTTTAGTGTATTTAGAATCTTCATGAGAAACTTTAACATCGTCTTCAACACCAGCTAGTGTTCCTAATTCAGCTTCAACTACCACTCCTCTAGCATGAGCATAGTCTACTACCTGTTTTGTAATTCTAATATTTTCCTCAAATGGTAAAGATGAACAGTCAATCATTACTGATGTAAAACCATCATCAATACATTCTTTACAAGTTTCAAAACTATCACCATGATCTAAGTGTAATACGATAGGTAAACCTGTTTCAATAACAGCAGCTTCTACAAGCTTAACTAAATAAGTTCTGTTTGCATAAGCTCTAGCACCTTTTGATACTTGTAAAATGATAGGTGAATTGCATTCTTTTGCTGCTTCAGTTATACCTTGGATAATTTCCATGTTATTAACATTGAAAGCACCAATAGCATAACCACCTTCATAAGCTTTTTTAAACATTTCTTTTGATGTAACTAATGGCATATTAACCTCCTAAATAATTTTAATCTACAAGTATATCTTAACATAAAATCAAATTATTATAAATGTTTAATTTACCGCAAAAATAATTTTAATGCTAACCAACTATCTACTAAAACTGACTAACTTTCTCTTTAACTGATTCAACGATTTCTTTAACAATCTTTACGCTTCTATTATATTTATCATTTAAAGGATTATACTCAACTATATCCATTGAAACTACATTATAATTATCAAATAAAAAATCAATTATTTCTCTAACTTGACTATAAGTTAAACCTTCTTCAACAGGTGTATTTACTCCTGGGCATTCACTAGGATTAATAACATCCAAATCAAGTGAAATATGAATAAAATTGATTTCCTTCTTTTGTATTTCCTTTAGAATTTTTTCAACAGAATTCTTTTGAATACAATTAGCAGTATAAAAATCTATACTATTTTCACTTAAATATTGCTTTTCATAAGGATCAAAATCTCTAACACCTAGAAAAATAAGATTTTCTTTTTTAATAACTTTATCTTCAGTTAAATCAGATAATTTCGAGTAACCATTTTTCATTAATGTGGCCACCGGCATACCATGTATTCTTTTGGTAATAGAATTTTCTGGCGTTTCAAGATCAGGGTGGGCATCAATCCAAAAAATTGAAGTATCATAATTTTGTAAGGTGGCTGAAATAGAACCAATAGCTATAGAATGATCTCCACCGATAACTAATGGAAACAGTTTTTCTTTAAAACAATTTAAAACAATTTCTTTTGTTTCTATACAACAATTATATACACTTTCAATATTGGTTTTACCCTTTAGAAAAACAACTTCTTTATCGATATTAATGTTAAATTTATTTAAATAATCTACTATTTCTGCTGAACCTTTTATTCCACAACCTTCTTCAAAAGGAACTGCAATTATTTTTGTTTTCATTTTTTACCTATTTAATACCTTTTCATTTTTCAAAATCAATGATTTGCAATAAAAACATAGACTAATATATAACAAAAAAAGAGGCTGACTTTAAATAGAATTAATTTCTATATAAATAATCTATTTTGTCGTAACCTCATAATTTATTATTAGCCTTTTAAGGCAGCATTTACTTCATCAACCCAATTATCTTTTCTCTTTTCGATTCCTTCACCTACAACATATAAGACAAATGAATCTACAGACATATTGTTTTCTTTTAAGTAAGCTGAAACTTTAAGACTGCCATCTAAAATGAATGCTTGATCTACTAAACACATCTCTTGTAAAGCTTTTGCAACTCTACCAGTAACCATTTTTTCGATAATATTTGCTGGCTTATTAGCATTGCTTGGATCATTTTTAGCAATTTCAGTTTGAACTTGTGTTTCGTGTTCAACAATTTCTTGTGGCATACCAACTCTATCAACATATTGTGGTTTCATTGAAGCAATTTGCATAGCAATAGGTTTTCCCACTTCTTCATTTGAACCATTTAATTTAACAATAGTAGCAGTCTTTCCATCGTGGTGAACATATTGACCAAACAATTGATCATCATTTTTTTCAACAATTTCAAATCTTCTTAAAGTCATTTTTTCACCTGTTGCAAATGAAACAGCTGAAATTAATTCACTTACTGTACCTTCAGTAGCTGGTAAAGCTAATGCTTCCTCTACTGTTTTTGGTTTATTAGCTAAAATAATAGCTGCAACATCTTTAACTAAATCTTTAAATCTGTCATTTCGAGCTGTAAAGTCAGTTTCAGTATTGATTTCTACTAAAACAGCATTATTGCCATCAATAGTGATGTTTGCTAAACCTTCAGCAGCAACTCTGCTTTCTCTTGATACTGATTTAGCAATTCCTTTTTCTCTTAACCAGTCCACTGCTTTATCTAAATCACAATCGCTAGCTTCTAAAGCTTTTTTGCAATCCATCATACCAGCACCAGTCTGATCTCTTAATTGTTTTACTAATTCTAATAAGTTAGCCATTTTTATTCTTCCTCACTTTTAGTTTCTTCATCTGTTGTATCTTCTTGATTATCTTCAGCTGCAGGTTGAGTTTTTTCTTTTCTTTCGTATCTTCTATATTGACCACGACTTCTTCTTTGTTCTTCGAATCTTGCTCTTCTTCTTCTTTCGTTTTCAGCTGCTTTTTCAGCAACAGAAATGATTACATCACTCATAGTAATTTCAGGTGCTTCATCAGTTTGGTGAGCATATTCTAAAACTCCACCTTTTGCTTCTACGATTGCATCATTAATAACGCCAACTAATACTTTAATTGAATTAATTGCATCATCATTACCTGGAATTGGATAATCCAATAATGCTGGATCACAATTTGTGTCAGCAATACCAAATACAGGGATATTTAATTTTCTAGCTTCTAAGATAGCATTATGATCTTCTTGTGGATCAACTACAAATAAAGCATCAGGAAGTTTTTTCATTTCTTTAATTCCGCCTAAAAAGTTTGTTAATCTTTCAGCTTCTTTTCTGATTAAAATTATTTCTTTTTTAGGATAATTATTGATTGTTCCTGTTTCTTCCATTTGTTCAATCTCAACCAATCTTCTGATTCTTCTTTGGATTGTACGGTAGTTAGTTAAAGTTCCACCTAACCATCTTTGGTTAACATAGAATGATCCACTCCTTAAAGCTTCTTCCATAACTACAGCTTGGGCTTGTTTTTTTGTACCTACAAATAGTACTCTTCCGCCTCTTTCAGCGATTTCTTTCATTACTGCATAAGCATCATTTAAACTTGCTATTGTGTTTTCTAAATTAATGATGTGAATTCCATTTTTTGCAGCATAGATGTTTGATTTTTGTCTAGGATCCCATCTTCTGGTTTGATGTCCATAATGTACCCCAGACTCCAATAGTTTACGCATTGTAACAACTGACATTTATAAATTCCTCTCTTTCCGTTGTTTTCCTCCATCACTTCTAACGATATTAACTTTTTCAAGCACGGAATATCGAATCTATGATGTGTGTATTAAGGCATATTAAAACGCCATTAAACATTCTAACATAAATGATGTTTAATATCAAATGACTTTTAATGTTTAAACTCTATTATTTTTTCATAACTATTATATTCCTTTACCCTTATGTCATAAGCTTCTTCAATGGCTTTTTTAAAGGGTAACTGATATTCAACTTTTAATTTCTTCAATAGATATTCACTAAAATGAGGATTTAAAACCAATAATGGACCAATTAAATAAGTGCCAAAGAAGTTTTTGTACATTACTCCTTCATTGTTTTTATTGTCCTTAAAACCATAACCTTTTTTAACTTTAATAAAATTATGCTTATTGTTTGAAGTATACGAGAAACATGACTTAAAGCCAACAATTTCCATATTTAAAAACTGGCCTAAAAAACATGAATTATGATGATGACTAAAGTCAATTGTTACATCATAATCGAAAATATTTAAAGCTTCGTTATCATTAATTGATTTACCAAATATTTCAAAACTGTTTCCTGTGCATAAAAATACTACTCCATTTTCAATAAGTTCTTTAATCCTTTCTCTATACGGCATTAATTCTTCAATTATTTTTTTCTGATATCTTTCCATCATTGAACCCATATAAAACATATCGATATTATTATCAACAAAATAAGGTTTTTCATTAAATGAAGAATAGACTATTTTGCAATCTTCAATAGCGTTTTTTAAATATTCAACATTAAAACTGTCGCCATATAAACTAGCAGCAGATGGATACATTACATTTATAATCATATTCTTTTCTCCCTGATTCTATCAATAATTAATTTAGCGTTTTTATGTTGATATATATCATAAATGAAGCCAATAGTTTCTACATCTTCATCTAAATAATCAACTACATTGATTTCCTTTTCTAAAGACACTATTTTTTCTTCTGGTATACCCGCAAATAACAATCTTACTTTATAATCTGCATGTCTTACTCCCGCTATTAAAATTTTATTAATATCATCTTTGTTTAAACATTCATAATCAGTGTCATAAATATATGATATTACTTCACTTCTATCTGTTGCTTTAGCATCATATAGATCATCAACAATTATTATTATATTTTTCTTACCTTTTAAGTTAGAAACATAATTAAAAGCCCTAGATAAAGATGCTGAATTTTGCCCTTTAGTCATTTGTAATACTAAATTAATATTGTTAATTATTTCAGTACGATATCTTGATTCAACAATCTCCATTTTTTCAAAATAAATATCAAGATTTTCAATACCACATTCACAAGCAATGGCAATAGCAGCTAATTGGTTATAAATATTGAAAATTGCATCATTTATTATTTTATACTTTTTATTATTAACGAACATGTAATTATCTTTAATCTCAGTTACGGTATAGGAACTTTTCTCATTAGTAAAACCACAGTTTTCACAATGTGCTCTTCCTATATTATTGTATCTAATAAAATCAAATGTTAAATCATTTAAGCAATTAGGACAAAGTTTAATATAACTGTTTATTGATAGAGATTTACTTTTTTCATTTTTTTGTTGTTGAATGCTGAAAAAGAATCTCTTATTATCCTTTCCTAATTGTGAAGAAATTAAGTCATCACTATTTAAGATAAGTTTAGCATTTTTAGGAATACCCTCCTCTATTTTTGAAAAAACATAGTCAGTATGAGCATTTCTTCCCATTGTATCCATTGATAAATTAGTGCAACAAATAATATCTGGTTTAACTGCTGTCATTAAGTCTTTTGTATGTAATTCATCAAATTCTAAAATAGCAACATCAGCTTTCGCTTTATTAAAAAGACTAGTGTTTAAAATTAAAGCTTTACTTAAACCTGGTCTATAATTGCATCCATCACTATTAAAAGCAACTTTAAAACCAGCTTTAGTAAAAATATCATTTAATATATTACATGTTGTAGTTTTACCATTTGTGCCAGTTACAGCAATAACTAGGTTTGGTTTGGCAATATGATATAAAAAGTCACTATCAAAAGTTAAAGCAACCATTCCCATTCGATCTGACTTTTTGTTTTTTTCAAAAAATTTGTAATAGAATTTACTAAATAACATTCCTAAAAAAAATTTCATATTCGCCTCTTTTTAATTATATTAGTTAGTTTATTCATTGTCAAAAGCCTTGTTATAACTCTCTTTTAGTCTATCAATTGTTATATGTGTATATATTTGTGTTGTTGATAAATTACTATGACCTAAAAGTTCTTGAACAACCCTAATATCAACTTTAGCATCTAATAAATGTGTCGCAAAAGAGTGTCGCAAGGTGTGAGGACTCAGTTGCAAAGGAAGATTATTTTCTTTTATTGTTCGATTTAATAAGTATTGCACTCCTCTATTAGATAACTTCCCACCATTTTTATTTATAAAAACAAAGCCATGTTCTTCTTTAATATATTTATTTCTAATGTTGTTTATATAATTATCAAGTAATTTTCTAATCATATTATAAAAAGGTACTAACCTTCTTTTTGAACCTTTACCTAGTATTGATAATAACTGGTTATTAAAATCAATGTCATCAATTCTTAAGTTACACAGTTCTGATAAACGCAAACCACAGCCATACATTACCTCAAAGATAGTTCTATCACGATAACCAAAATCATCATTTAAATCAAAACTATTTAAAAGCATATCTACTTCATCTTCAAATAAATAATCAGGTATTTTAGTTTTTTCATTTGGAATTTTCACTGACAAAAAAGGATTACTACTAACCTCTTTAACATCTAAAAGATAACGATAGAAAGATCTCAAGCTGCTTAAATAACGCGAAAGTGAACGATTGGAAATCTCACCAAATCTCTTGTCGGTTCGCAAATAGTTAATAAAACCTAAAACAATAGTTCTATCAGCATCATTCAAACTATTTATTCCTTCCTGTCTTAAATAATCAATATACCTTTTTAAGTCTCTACCATAAGCTTCTTTAGTGTTTTCTGAACCAGAATTAACTGTAACGATATAACTTAAAAAATTATCTAACTTTTTTTCCATAATTACCACTTTTCACTATATTGTTTCATTACTTCTAATGCTTGTTTGCTGTATGCTTGTTTTCTTTCACTTTTTTTAACATCTTCTAGCAAATTAAAAATCCCAAAATTGGCATTCATTGGTTGAAAATTTTCTGATGCTTGAGTTATATAATGCGATAAAGATCCTATCATCGTTGTATTTGGCAAAGTAATTAATGGTTGATGCTGTAAATATAAAGCCATATTGTGACCTGCAAGTAAACCAGAAGCAGCTGATTCTACATAACCTTCTACTCCAGTTATCTGACCTGCAAAGAATAAATCATTCCTAAACTTGCACTGATAAGTTTCTTTTAATACTAACGGTGAATTTATATATGTGTTACGATGCATTACACCATATCTTACTATTTCACAATTTTCTAATCCGGGAATCATTGAAAAGATTCTTTTTTGTTCACCCCATTTTAAATTAGTTTGAAAACCTACCAGATTATATAAGGTGTCAATGGCATTATCCTGTCTCAATTGTACAACTGCATAAGGTTTTGGTTTTCCTTCTTTTTGTAAACCTACAGGTTTTAGTGGACCAAAAGTCAAAGTTTGAGGACCCCTGGCTGCCAGAACCTCTATTGGCATACAGCCTTCAAAGAAAACTTCTTTATCTACACTGTGACTTTTGGCAATTTCACCATTTATTAATTCATTATAAAACTTATCAAACTGTTCTTTAGTAAAAGGACAATTGATATAATCAGCATTTCCTTTATCATATCGCGATTTATAATAAGCAATATCCATATTAATTGATTCTTTAGTAATTATTGGTGCTGCTGCATCAAAAAAGTGTAAAGAATCCTGTTTTAAATAATCTTTTATCTCTTTAGCTAATTTATCTGCTGTTAAAGGTCCAGTTGCAATAATTGTAGGTCCTAGTGGTATTTCAGTAATTTCTTCATTAATAACTTCGACAAGTGGATTATTCTTTATTATTTCAGTAATTTCTTTAGAGAAATTTTCTCTATCTACCGCTAAAGCACTTCCAGCAGGCAAAGCGTGTTTATCAGCTACTTTTATAATTAACGAATCTAACATCCTCATCTCTTCTTTTAATAAACCAACAGCGTTTGTTAAAGCATTACTCCTTAATGAATTTGAACAAACAAGTTCACTAAAATATTCTGTATGATGAGCTTTTGTTGTTTTTTTAGGCCTCATCTCATACAGTCTTACTTTGATGTTTTTTCTTGTTAACTGATGTACTGCTTCACATCCTGCTAACCCTGCACCGACAACATTTACAACTTTATTCATCTTTTTTCTTTGATACCTTCTTTGGTTTTGCGCCTTTATTTTTACTATTTACAATGTATCGACATTTTGGATAGTTTGAACAACCAACAAAAGTAGTTCCAAATCTTGAAACTCTTTCTACCAGTGGACTATTACACTCTGGACATAATTCTCCTGTTTCCTTAGCTGGTTTTTTTTCATTTTTAACAATATATGTACACTCTGGATAATTTGAACAAGCTATAAACTTACCAAATCTTCCTCTTTTTTCAACAAGTTTATTACCACACTCTGGACAAGTACCATGGTCTACTCCATTTTCACTTTCTAAATCGTGGTGATATTTACAGCTTGGATAATTTGAGCAAGCAACAAACTCACCATATTTACCTTTTCTGATCACTAAATCTCCACCACATTCAGGACAAGATTCCCCTGTTTTAACTGGCTGGATTTTTTCCATATGTTCTTTGGCATTATCTATTAATTCCATAAAAGGATTATAAAATTCATTCAATGAAGTTAGCTTGTCCATCTTACCATCAGCAATTTCATCTAATTGACTTTCCATATTGGCAGTATATTTGACATTAATTACACTAGAGAAAAATTCATCTAGTTTTCTTGTTGTTAAAATACCTTGCTGTGTTGGGACAAAAACTCTTGTTCTAGCTGTTTCAGAACTTTTTTCTAGTTTAGCATAATCTCTTTTTAAAATTGTATCGACAATAGTTGCATAAGTAGAAGGTCTACCTATTCCATTTTCTTCCATTGCTTTGATTAATCTAGCTTCAGAATATCTTAGTGGTGGTTCAGTAAAATGTTGTTTACCTTCAACTTTTTCAGGAATAATAGTTTGATTTTCAGTTAAAGTAGGAACAATTGCATCACTACCATTATCTGGATATACTTTTAGATAACCATCAAATATTAGTGTTCTTCCATTAGCTGAATATTCATATTTTCCACATTCAAGTTTAATGCTTTTATTGTTATATAAAGCATCAGCCATCAAAGCAGCCAAAGTACGTTCATAAATTAATTTATATAGTTTATATTCATCATTAGACAAATACTGCTTGATTGCATTAGGAGTATTATTAATATTTGTTGGTCTAATTGCTTCATGAGCATCTTGAACATTTTTACCAGCTTTTGAACGATATTTTCCAACATATTTTTCTCCATACTGTTGTTTGATATAATCTTTAGCATCATCAACAAAAACCTGTGAAAGTCTATTAGAGTCTGTACGCATATAGGTAATTAGACCTGTTGCAGCTGTTCCAATATTAATACCTTCATATAATTTTTGAGCAACCATCATCGTTTTTCTTGAAGAAAAATTTAGTTTAACTGAAGCATCTTGCTGTAAGGTTGAAGTAATATATGGTGGTCTACTCTTTTTATTTTTAACTTCTTCTTTAACCTCGCTAACAGTAAATGGTTGTTTTTCACAAGCATTAACAATTATATCAGCTTCTTCTTTATTGCTTATTTCAGCCTTTTTTCCATCAATTTTAACTAAATCGGCTGTAAAATTAGTTTCATCATAATTAAAATCAGCCACAATTGACCAGTATTCTTCACTAACAAAAGCATTTATTTCATCTTCTCTATCAACAATCAACTTTAAAGCTACAGATTGAACTCTACCTGCACTTTTACTTTTGATTTTACTATTTAATAAAGTAGAAAGTTTAAAACCAATAATTCTATCTAAAATTCTTCTAGTTTCCTGAGAATCAACTAAGTCCATGTCAACTTTTCTAGCATTATCAATCGCCTTTACTACTGCTTGTTTAGTTACTTCATTAAATACCACTCTATTATTTTCATCTAAATCTATATCTAAATTGGTAGCTAAATGATAAGCAATAGCTTCACCCTCTCTATCTGGGTCGGTTGCTAGTAATACTTTATCAGCTTTATCTACTTTTGATTTTAATTGTTTTACTGTTTGTTTTTTACCAGCAGGGATGACATATCTTGTTTTAAAGTCATTATCGACCTCTATTCCTAAGCCTCCCTTACCAGTTGTTGCTAGATCACAAATATGTCCTTTTGATGCAACTACCTCATATTGATCGCCTAAATATTTTTCGATCGTATTAGCTTTTGAAGGCGATTCTACAATTACTAAATTCTTTTTACTCATATATCTCACTCACTTATTTTTCTATAAAATTGTCGTATATATTAGAACAAATCATTTATAATTTGTCAAATAAATCATTTATGTTTTCTTTTGTTAGTATATTAGCTCCCTGTTGAATAAGGATATTTGTTCCACAATTTACCATTTCATTATAACCAAATGGAACAGCATATATATTCCTATTTAAAGTTAAACCTTCATTAACTGTCAGCATTGTTCCAGATTTATACGAAGCTTCTGTAACGATAATACTTTTACATAATGCAGCTATAATTCTATTCCTAAAAGGAAAATGATATTTTTTCGGTTTTACATTTAAGGGATATTCACTAATAACTAACTGGTTTTCCTGTAAATATTGATAAAGATTCTTATTTTCATAAGGATAATAATAGTTTAAACCATTTCCCAGTACTGCAATCGTCTTTTTTGCATGTTTATGAGCAATGCTATCTATTCCTTTAGCCAATCCTGAAACGATAACATAATGCTTACTAAGTCTTTCAACAATATCAATAGTACAACTTTTACCATACTCACTATAATTTCTTGCCCCTACAACAGCTATTAAATCATTATTTAATAAATTAATATCTCCCTTATAAAATAACACAAAAGGAGGATATTCTAAATCTAATAGTTGTTTGGGATACTGTTTATCTAAGATTGTAATGGCTTTTTGAATTGGTATCTTGTCATTAATCTTTTCATTGTTTTTTATTGCCTTTTCAATCTTAAAGTAATTTCCTTGATACTTTATAGCTATCGAAATTAAAAGATTACGCATTTTCATCACCAATTAATATTTGATAACAAAATTGTAATCTTCCTAAAACAATTTACTTTGCATTGCTTCTATTACTGGTTTATAGTTTTTTCTGTGAATTTCAGTAATACCATACTTATCTAAAGCTTTGAAATGTTGTTTAGTTGGATAACCTTTATTGTTTTTAAAGTTATATTGTGGATATTTTTCATCCATCTGATACATTATCCTATCTCTTGTTACTTTAGCTACTATTGAAGCTGCTGCAATGGAAATTGATTTTTGATCACCTTTTACAATATCAACTACTTCTTTATCTATATCTAATTTCAATGCATCAGTCAATACAATATCAACATTTGCTTTTTTGGCAATTTCACTCATACCCCATCTAGTTGCTTCCAAGATATTTAATTTTTCTATTGTTTCAACTTCCACAATAACAACATCATAATATAAAGCATCTTTAACAATAACCTCATATAGTTGTTCTCTTTTTTTCTCAGTTAATTGTTTTGAGTCATATATCTCTTCAGAAATATAATCTTTTGGGAAAACAACTCCAGCAACTACCAGTGGACCAGCCAAAGGACCTCTTCCTGCTTCATCTATGCCGATTACCAACTTATCTAAAGACCAATAATGTTTTTCAAAATCATTTACTGTCTTCATCCGTTTTCTCCCAACTAATAGGCCCTAATTGATTGTCACGAATATCTTTCAGTATCAAAGCATAGACCCTTTTATAGTCAATTGTTTCATCTTGTTGAATACATCCTCTTGATATCGCAATTTTATTAATCGTTTCAAATATATCTTCGCTGACTTCTATTTCATAGCGTTTAACTAATTTTTCCTTATGATTTTTTATCAAAAAGCCAATCGCAAATTCAATAATACTTTGCATTGGTAAGACATCATCTCTTATTGCACCTGTTACAGCCAACATGAAACCAACTTTTAAATCTTCAAACTTAGGCCATAATACTCCAGGAGTATCTAGTAAAGCTACTTCATTAGAAACTTTAATCCAAGTAAGAGCTCTCGTAATACCAGGTTTATCGGCAGTTTTAGCTATTTTTCTTTTACTGACAGAATTAATAAGTGTAGATTTACCTACATTAGGAATTCCAACAACCATCGCTTTAATTTCTACTCTTTTTAAACCTCTAGCTTTAAGTCTATCTATCTTATCCTTCATAATTGTTAAACAACAATTAGAAATTGTACTAGCAACATTTCTATCTCCAATTAAATTTAAAGCTACTGTTTCATGACCTTGACTTTTAAAATAGGAAATCCATTTCTTTGTTTCTTCATTTTCTGCTTTATCGGCTTTACTTAAAACTATTAAACGTGGTTTGCTGCCGATAATTTCATCAAGAAGTGGATTAATACTACTTAAAGGAATACGTGCATCACGTATTTCAATTACCATATCAACAAGTTTAATTTTTTCACTCATTTCCCTTTTGGCCTTAGTCATATGGCCAGGATACCAGTTGATAATAGTTTTATCAAAATTTTTAGTTTTGTCCAGATTATTCATAATAATCCTCCTTCTTTATTTAATTTTAAATCGAGTCGATTATAATTTGTTCTTTTTAAAAATTAAAATTTTCTATAATATATTGCAAAGTAATTAATTTTCTGCTGAATGCATATTTGATAAATCTTTATTTTATAAAAAATCTTTATATAAATGTTTAGAATTCAAATTTGATAAAGCATTATAATCAAGAAACTTCAAGATGTAAAAGATGTTTACACAAAACATTTTACACTATCCAACACCTATAAATAAAGTTTATACTAATATGAATAATAATTACAAATATGCTAAATTTCTAAGTCATAGTCATCACATACATCTAAGCTAATCTCATTAAAATATCTTTTTAGTGCCTCAATTATAAAATCCTCTATTTTATAGTCTTTTATTAAAACACTTCTGATTCGTTCTTCATTTAAAGATATTCTTTTTGATTGATTAGGTTTTTGTTTCAAAAAAATAGACTCTATCTTATCAGAGTCTAATTTATTTGTTTCATTTAATTCTCTTATTCTCTTTGCTTGATAATAAGAAGGTGTCAAATATTGATATGTTATTTTGCTATATATTTTTTGTTGTTCCTCTTCTGTTAAATACGATAACTCGACAGCTGAAAAATCACCATAGTTAATGCACTGAGCATGTCTTTTATAACAGTATCATCCACAAGTTTAATTAACTCAAAAATTAAATTATTTAATCTAATATATCTATATATTTGAGTTCTGCTATCTTTTTCATTTGTTCCCAGTTGGGATGGTTTTATTATATACTTGCATTCCTAATATGATAACCTTCCAACCATTTTCATATCCACCTTCATATTGTTCATTTAGTCTATGAATTCTAGTTATTTTATATAAGACTGCTTTATATTCAACTGAACCGCCATCTTTCAATCTCATCGGAATTGGAATTAACATCATTATAATTAATATCGCAAGTATTCTTATTACTTTTTTCCTCATTAATATTACCCTTTCTATAAAATTTAGTATACTAAATACTAACTATTATATCAAATGTTTAAAAACTTTTTTGTTGCTTTCCTTATTTTGTAAGAGTTTGCGAGTTTTTCTCACTGTATAGTATTATCCCAGTTGATATTGGTTTTATTTTACATAAGAATTACTCCTTCACTTTTCAATTGAATAATATAAAAGCCTAATTCTTAAAAATTTAGGCTTTATTATTAATTTATGTTACTAATTCAATTTTCACTATTTAGCTTGACCAAATAAATTAAATGGAAAAATAATAAATATATCTTTTGATACAATCTGCGACTGATTAAAAGCACCATATAACCTTGAATCGGCTGAACGTGGTCTATTATCTCCCATACAGAAATATTCATCCTCACCTAAGGTGATAGTAAAATCATTTGTAAATAAACCCGAATATGAACTATCTTGATATTCCTTTACAAACTCTTCATCTAAGAAAAATTGATCAATTGGAGTACCATCTACATATAAAGTATCGTTAGTGAAGGTAATAGTTTCATTTGGTAATCCTATTACTCTTTTTACTAAGTTTTCATCTCTTTCCTCTAAATAAACAACAACAATATCAAATCTTTCAATTCCTGAAACTCTTCTTGAAAAGATATTTGAAAACCCATATGAATTATCTTGTAAAGTAGGAAACATGCTTGAACCATTAACAACGATTGGCATAAAAAAGAAATTGACCAAAACTAAAGAAACCACAATTGTGATTATAACTGTTACTATTGAATCTATTATTTCATCTAAATAGATTAAAACAGATATAAATATGGTTGCTAAGAAATCTAATATTTTCAATTTCAATTTTTCAAACATATAATACTCCCTAAAAAGAAAGGCTGATTGACCAGCCCTTACTTCTATTTGCGTTTTTCTTCAATCCTGCTAGCTTTACCTGAGCGTCCACGTAAGTAGAATAATTTGGCTCTTCTAACTTTACCAAAACGAACAACTTCAATCTTGTCAATAATTGGTGAATTAATTGGGAAAGTTCTTTCTACCCCAATACCACTTGACATTTTTCTAACTGTAAATGTTCTAGCAATACCTTTTCCATTCATTGCAATTACAACGCCTTCAAAAACCTGAATACGTGTTTTATCGCCTTCTTTAATAATAACGTGTACTTTTACAGTACATCCTGGTTCAAAATAAGGAACATCCTTAATTTGAGCTTTAGTAATCTTGTCAACTAAACTTAAATCCATAAACTATCTCCTTTTCACACATTTTTTCAATAGTTCATGAACCTACTATCAGCGGAACTATCTAGCATACGCTCAACAATAATACCATATGGAAGAATATATTTCAACTCAAATATTACTTAAATATTTTATTTTCCAACTTAAATAGCATTGGATAAATAGCTATTAATATAAAACAGTTTATAGCATATCTTAAGGTTCTCAAAATAAAATAGCCTAAAGTCATTTCTGCAAATATTGGCGCAAAAATGGCTCTCAATAGTGAATTTATGCCAAAGTATAGTATTGCACCTATTATAGTACGAATAATAGAAATATATAATTTATTTGTATTTTCAAAATTAACGAATTTTTCTTCAAAATACATGCCAGCTATTAAACCAATTAATAATCCATACCCATTATAGAAATCATTTGTTTTACAAAAGAAGAAGCCTGAAGCTGCAACTGCTGCATAAATAACCAAAAAAGTATATTTACTTTGAAATAAATCAGTAATTTTAGTTGCAATTAAACAACACAAAAACCCAACAGCCAATCCGACAACTACATCTGTAGGCCAATGAGCCCCCAAATATATTCGTGAGAATGCTACTAAAAATGGAATTAGTATTCCAAAAACTTGTAAGATTTTACTTTCTTTAAACATAACCGCTAATGAAGAAAATAAAGCACCGCTACTGCTAGAATGACCACTAGGAAATGAATAACCATCAACATCTCTTAAAAGTTCAATTTTATCAGAACATTGATAAGGTCTAAGTCTTTTAAAGATATTCTTTAAATATGGTGTCATAACTGCTGCCAGCATTATAGCTGCCCCAATTTTTTCCCCTTTTCTTTTATCAATACCCCAATATATAAAACCCATCACCGCTACTGCAACCATTTCTTCTCCAAACATTGAAAAAAACTGGTTTAAATAAAACAATATTGTATGCAAGATTGTTTCTAGACCTAATGACTGTAACCAGATAATAAAATATTCTTCAAATGGGAAAAACCAAATTTCAGACATAAATTTCACCTCTACTTAATGCCTATATATTATCATAAAAAAAGAAATTATTGTTTCTTTTCTTCTTCAATAACTTCTTCTAATAGTTTTCTTTCTTCTTCTGTAAATTTTCTTTTTTTTAAAAGATCTTTACGATTTAAATATGTAGTCCTTAAACTTTCTTTTAAACGATATAATCTAATATTTTCATGATGACCACTTAATAAGACTTCGGGAACTTGTAACCCCTTGTATACTTCAGGTCTAGTATATTGAGGGTATTCCAGTAAACCATCTTCAAATGATTCTTCGATTATTGAATCTTCGCTAATGGTATCTTCTACAAGTCTAGTAATAGCATCAGTTATGACCATTGCTGGTAGTTCTCCACCAGTCAATATATAATCTCCTATGGAAATATGCTGATCTACAAAGTCATATATTCTAGCATCAAATCCTTCATAATGGCCACAAATAATAACTATTTCTTCTTTTTCCAGTAGCTTGTAAGCCATTTGCTGGTCAAATTTAGATCCAATTGGTGTGGTAATAACTACATATGACTTATCGTTTTTTACACTTTTTAAAGCATCTAAAATTGGTTGACACATTAATATCATTCCAGCTCCACCGCCATAAGGATAATCATCAACTCTTTTTGAGGGAAAATTTGAAAAACTTCTAAAATCAACAATATTTATTTCAACTAAATTCTTAAGTCTAGCTTTTTTAATAATTGAGGTGTTTAAAAAGTCATTAAACATTTCAGGAAAGATTGTTAAAATAGTTATTTTCATAACATTCCCTCAATTACATCAATATCAATACGTTTGGTTTCTATATTTACTTCTTTTATAAATTCACCTACAAAAGGAATTAAAACCTCTTTATTTTCGGTATTAATTCTAAGTATTGTTTGATAACCGTCTTCAACTGAAGAA
>JGI24709J26583_10001377_pt1 | contig 20575 bp, 18 predicted proteins | sample BioPla2DNA1_FD_26583 | JGI IMG/M metagenome (IMG submission 26583) | reverse complement strand
AACTGCATGGGGAGCTCCTTATCCAAATACATGGGCATTAAATGATGCATTTGCAAACTATGGTGGATCAGGAATGACTCTTGGATTATTAATAGCAATCTTCTTATTCTCTAAAGCTAGAGATCAAAGAGATATCGCAAAATTATCAATAGCACCAGGATTATTCAATATTAATGAATCTGTAGTTTTCGGATTACCAATAGTTTTAAATCCAATATTCTTAATTCCATTTGTATTAGTACCAGTAATTAATATATTAATTGGTTACTTTGCAATCGTTGTATTAAAAATAATACCACCAATAGCTTACGGAGTTGTTTGGACAACACCAGGACCACTAATTCCTTTCCTTGGAACAGGTGGAGAAATTATGGGACTTGTAATGGGATTTGTTTGTTTAGCAGTTAGTACACTTGTTTATGCACCTTTCGTTATTGCATCTAATAGAGCAGCAGCAAAACAAGCAGAAGCGGAAAATTCAAACGTAAGCGTATAATAAATCTGTTATAAGACAATAAATATTTATTAATTAAGGGGATAATTTATGAACGAATTAGAATTAGTAGCTTTTGAAATAATAAGTAATGTAGGAATGGGAAAATCTTTAGCTATAGAAGCTATAAGAGAAGCAAGGGCCTTTAATTTCGAAGAAGCAGAGAAAAAAATTGAGGAAGCTAAAGAATTTTTAGTTAAAGGACATCATGCCCACGCTGGCTTGATAACTAAAGAAGCTGAGGGAGAAAAATTAGAATTTTCCTTAATAATAATGCATGCAGAAGATCAACTAATATCTGCAGAAACAATAAAGGATCTTGCAATTGAGTTAATTGAAATGAATAAAATGATTAAATCAATTAACAAATAAATTAGCATAAAAAGTTTGATTGAGGATAACATAAAAAGATAATTTATCTGCTTATGTTATCCTTTTATATTTAAATTAATAAGCAGGAAAATATAACTGTGGATTTATACAAAAAATATTCTTTTTTTTGTGCTTTTAAACTATTGAGCAAAAACGATTACAGGTGTATAATTTGAATATAAATTAAATATGAATATAGTTCAGGTGTTTAATTTATAAATTTTTCTCGAAATTTCGGAAACGTTTCCGAGAATAGTATTATTTAATGGGGGAAGATTATGTATGGTCTAAGGAATTCTTTTGATAAGATACGAAATGAAATACAGATCCCATTCAAAATAAGCGAAAAGGATGGAACCGTAATTGCTGATTTCTTGCAAGGAAAGAGTAAAGGGATAATTAGTAGTATATTAGAAATGCCAACGGAAGAATTAACTTTGGAAACTTACGAGAAATACAGCCATTGTATGAGCTTGTTAAAATACTGCTTAGAACAAGAACTGAAAAATGCAGTTAAATCTAAAGAAGAGATAATTAGTGATTTAATTAAGGGAAAAGAATTTTCAGATGACCTTATTAAGGAAGTGATAAATTACAAGCCCTTTAAACTAATTCTTATATATTTAGAAAAGGAACATAAAAAGGTTCTAAAGCTTTTACAAAAAGAATATTTTTATGATGATAGTACTATAATCACTCAAGACAAATATATAATAATTGTAAGTAAAAATGATGTAAAAGATGAAGATATTAATAAAATACATTATGTATTAGAAAGTGAATTTAAAGCAAAATGTTATATAAGTTTCTGTAAAATAGATGAATATAAAGAGCTAAAAGAAAAATTTGAGTCTCTAAGAACCAATATTGAAATATGTTTAAAACACAATTTAAATTCAAAGGTTTATAAGGAAAATTCATTATTATTAGAAAAGATTATTAGAAAGTCAGATAAAAGCTTTGCTAATAGAGTTTTTAAAGAGTATAATGAGAAGTTTTCCAAACTGGATGAAGATCTATTAAAAACTATAGAAGTATTTTTTAATGAAGGATTAAAGATTAGCGAGTCAGCAGACAAGCTATATATCCATAGAAATACATTATTTTATAGAATAGAAAAAATAAAAAAGTTAATTAATTATGATATTTCTAACTTTAATGATGCTATTGAATTTAAAATACTATTTCTTTATTGGAAGGAAATGAAACTCAATAATAATTTTTAAAAAGTATCGGAAACGGTACCGGAAAGGGTAATAAACCTTATTTAAGGATTTATGAAATATATAAAAGAAAAAATAAAATTTTGGGAGGANTTTATTATGGGAAAACGTTCAAAATTACTGGCACTTTTAGTTGCAGGGGTAGTAGCTGCAACAACTTTAGTAGGTTGTGGTAGTAAGTCAGGCACAGAAAACAATGAAGGTGGAAGTGGAGAGACAAAAACACTTACAGTTTGGTCCCACTTATCTGCTGATGAAGTTGTAAAATTTGAAGAAGTAGCACAAGCCTGGGGAGAAGAAAACAATGTTGAAGTAACTGTTGTTGAAGACCAGGGAGATTTCCAAGCTATGATACAAGCAGCACAAAGTGATAATGGTCCAGATATTATTTTAGGAGTACCACATGATAACCTTGGAACTTATCAAAAAGCAGGAATAACAGCAGAAGTTCCAGCAGGAATGGTTTCAGCTGATAAATACACTTCAGAGGCAGTAGTTGATGCTGTAACTTTAGATGGAAAGATATATGCAGTTCCATTTGCACAAGAAACAAGTGCTTTATTTGTTAATAAGGATTTAGTAAAGACTAATCCAACTACTATGGAAGAATTAGTTGAAATGGCTAAGGATGTTGGATTTGAATATGATATAAACAATTTCTATTTTTCATATGCATTTTTAGCAGCTAACGGTGGTTATGTTTACAAGAATAATGACGGTACTTTAGACCCAACAGATATAGGTCTTGGAAATGAGGGTTCTGTAAAGGGATTAGAATTCCTTAATGATTTAGTAAATACACATAAATTAATGGCTGCGGATATTACTGGGGATATAGCTAAGAGTGATTTTGCAGCAGGAAATACTGGTTTTTATATCTCAGGTCCATGGGATGTTGGAACAGCTAAAGAGGGAGGAATTAACTTTGAAGTTATTCCAATGCCTACTTTAGAAGGTAAGGCTCCACAACCATTTATGGGAGTTCAAGTTGGTTTTGTTAATGGAAATTCTAAGAATCAAGAAGTAGCATGGGATCTAATGGAAGTGTTTGTTGAAAAGGGTCAAGATATTGTCTACAATACTGGACACAGAATACCAGTTGCTAAAGATTATGTTGTAAAAGATGACTATACTAAGGCATTTATGGAACAAGCTAAAACTGCTAACCCAATGCCAAATATCCCAGAAATTCAAGCAATGTGGACACCTGCTAATAATAACTTACAATTATTATCAAGTGGCCAAGTTGATGCTAAAACAGCTGGTCAAAACATGGTGGATCAAATAAAAGAAGGAATCAACCAATTACAATAAAAAAGGTAGGAATTATATGAGGTGCTGTCGCACAAGTTGAAATTTAAGATGTAGGATTAGGATCCTTCTTTATTCTACATTTTATATCAAAGGGGTCTGCGACAGCCCCTTTTATAAAATAAAGGAGGATTTTTAAATGGGCATGAAAAGAAAAAGTCGTAAAGCTTATTTTTACTTAGCTCCAGCACTTGTTTCAATTTTAATATTCACAGTAATGCCAATAGCTGCAACTATATATTATGCGTTTACTGATTATAACCTATATTCAAAGGGAAATGTCAATCTAGTTGGAATTAAAAACTTTATAGAAGTTTTGAATGGTCCTTTCAAACAAACCTTTTTACCTGTATTTGGTTGGACTATGATTTTTGCAGTAGTATCAACATTAGGTTGTTTTTTCTTAGGCCTAATAATAGCTCTTGTATTAAATAATAAAAATATGAAAGAAAGAAACTTTTATAAGGGAATATTAATACTTCCATGGGCATTACCAGCAGCTGTAGCAATTCTTTCTTTTCAAGGATTATTAAATGGAAGTTACGGGCAAATAAATAACTTTTTAATGAGTATTAATTTAATAAAAGAGCCAATAAAATGGCTTACTGACCCTACTTTAGCAAGGATAAGTATATTAATGGTTAATGTATGGTTAGGCTTCCCATATATGATGAATGTATGTTTGGGATCCTTAGCAGCAATTCCAGAAGTATATTATGAAGCTGCTGAAGTAGATGGTGCAAGCAAGTGGAAACAATTTACAAGCATTACTTTGCCATCCTTGGCTAAGACTGCTTATCCATTAATAATTTCAAGTTTTGCATTTAACTTTAATAATTTTGGTTCAGCTTATTTAATTACACAAGGAAACCCAGCTAGGTTAGATACCCAGTTTGCTGGATATACAGATATATTAGCTTCAGTAAACTATAAGCTTTCAATTCAATTTGGTAGATATGATATAGCATCAGCCCTTAGTATAATTATATTTTTAATTATAGCATCTATTTCATTTGTACAAATGAAAGCATCTGGCCAATTTGAGGAGGTTGATTAAAATGCAAACAAGTTTAAATTTAACTAATAATACACAAAAAGAAAAAAAGTATAGNTATAAGAAAAAATTAAGATCAGATGAAGTTAGAAACCTTTGGCTTGGTAGAATTTTTATATGGATAATGATTGCTATAACATTATTCCCAATTATAGCTGTTGTATCAGCTTCAATGGCAAAGGGAAATTCTTTTACACAAACAACATTTTTCCCCGCAGAATGGACATTAGAGAATTATAAAAGGCTTATTGACGAAACAAATTTCTTAACATGGGTAAAAAACTCTCTTTTAATTTGTACAACAGTAGCCTTTATTCAATTAGCCTTATCAATTCCAGCAGCTTTTGCCTTTTCAAAATTAAGATTCTGGGGAAGAAAAAATGGTTTAATGAGCTTATTGATCCTTCAAATGTTCCCAACAACAATGGCATTACCTGCAATAATTGGTATTGTATATACCTTTAACTTAAGCAATAGGCCTTGGGTCTTAATTTTAATCCTTGCTGGAGGAAGTGCTTATAATATATGGCTTTTAAAAGGAACTATAGATGGAATTCCAAATGAATTAGTCGAAGCTGCTTATATAGATGGAGCTTCAGTATGGCAAACCTTTGTAAAGATAATATTGCCACTAATAAGAAATATGTTAATTGTAATATTTTTATTCTCCTTTATAGGAGCATATAGTGAATTTATGTTCACATCAGCTTTATTAAAGAATGCAGACCTTCAAACAATTACAACAGGCTTGCAAAAGTTTATTAAAGATAATTTTGCAGCAAACTGGACTATGTATTCAGCAGCAGCCATAATGGCAACAGTGCCAGTGGTTACAATATTTATGCTTTGCCAAAAATATATAGCAAGCGGTTTAGTTTCTGGTTCAGTTAAAGAATAGGTTATAATAAAATTAGTAAAATTGGAAACGATGCCGAATATTTAGTCGAATTTTGGAGGTCGGGATGATAAACATAAGAGATATAGCGAGAATTGCTGGAGTTGGAGTTAGTACAGTTTCTAGAGTAATAAACAATCATCCAGATGTAAAGTATCAAACAAGGGAAAGAGTTTTAGAAGTAATAAAAGAAAATAATTATATTCCTAATAATAGTGCAAGAAATCTAAAGAAAAATAATACAAAAAATATAGGTGTATTAATTAAAGGGGTATTTAATCCCTTCTTCTCAGAAATGTTAGATTTAATAAGCAAAAAAATCTCAAAAGCTGGATATTCTATGATATTAGAGCATCATGATTATTTAAGCGAAGATGAAATGAAAAATTTAATATCTATAGTAAAAGAAAAAAGATTACAAGGTGTAATTTGCTTGGGAGGAAACTTTGAAAATATAAAAGATGAAGATTTTGATGATATTGAAGTACCTATAATCTTAACTTCTATAAATAACAAATGTGGAAAGGAATTTTCAAAATTTTCTTCAGTATCAATTGATAATGAACAATCTTCTTACTTAGCAACTGAATATTTAATAAAATGTGGCTGCAAGTCTATTGCTATAGTACTAGGAGATGAAAATGATTTAGGGATAGGTTCCCTAAGAGAGGAAGGATTTTTAAAAGCCTTAAAGGATAATAATATCGAATTTAATAAGGATTTAAGATTATTAGGAAGGTTTGATTATAGAGGCGCTTATAATGAAATAAANAGGATTTTAGATAAAAAAATAGATATTGATGGAATATTTGCAATATCAGATATTATGGCAGTTGGTTGTGCTAAGGCCATAAAAGATAGTAATTTAGAAGTTGGTAAGGATATTTCAATTGTTGGATTTGATGGTATGGATATAAGTGAATTTTATAGCCCTACAATTACAACAGTTAAACAACCAAAGCTTGAAATGGCTGAATTAAGTGTAGAATTATTATTAGACTTAGTTGCAGGTAAAACAGAAAATAAACATATGATATTAGAAACTGAGTTAATAAGAAGAGAATCAACAAATTTAAAAAAATAAAAGTCTATAGAAAAAGAGGTAGAATTTATGGAAAGAAGTAGCGGTATTTTAATGCACATTTCATCTCTGCCAAGTAAATATGGAATAGGAACCTTTGGAAAGGAAGCCTTTGAATTTGTAGATTTTTTGAAAAAAGGTGGACAGAAGTATTGGCAAATCCTTCCCCTAGGTCAAACTAGTTATGGTGATTCGCCATATCAAAGTTTTTCTGCCTTTGCAGGAAATCCATATTTTATCGATTTTGATATTTTAGAAGAGGAAGGAATATTAAAAAAAGAAGATTATGCTAATTTAGATTATGGATCTGATGAAAATAGAGTAGATTATGCTAAGCTGTTTGTAAATAGATATAAGGTTTTAAAAATAGCTTTTGAAAACTCAAGGAAAGAAGATAATGAGGAATTTGAAAAATTTAAATTAGAAAATAATTTTTGGCTTGAGGATTATTCCTTATATATGGCAGTAAAAAATCATTTTAATCTTGTTAGCTGGCAGGAATGGGATGAAGATATAAGATTAAGAAAAAAATCAGCTATTAAGCATTATAAAGAATTATTAAAGGATGAAATAGAATACTGGAGTTATATCCAATATTTATTCTTTAAACAATGGAATAAATTAAAGAAGTATGCTAATGATAATGGAATTGAAATAATTGGAGATATACCTATTTATGTGGCAGAAGATAGCGCAGATGTATGGAGTAATCCACAATACTTTAATTTAGATGAGGATTTACTTCCTAAAACTGTGGCTGGAGTACCACCAGACCCATTTACATCAACTGGACAGCTATGGGGGAATCCAATTTATGACTGGGATTACCTTGACAAGGATGGTTATTCCTGGTGGATAGATAGAATGAGAGAAAGTTTTAAGCTATATGATGTTGTTAGAATAGATCATTTTAGAGGCTTTGAATCTTATTATGAAGTTCCTTATGGAAACAAAACTGCAGAGTTTGGAGAGTGGAAAAAGGGACCAGATATAAAGCTCTTTAAGGCTATAAAAGAATCTCTAGGAGAAATTAATATTATAGCTGAAGACCTTGGATATATGACAGATGAGGTAATAGAAATGAGGGAAGCTACAGGTTTCCCAGGAATGAGAATCTTACAATTTGCTTTTGGTGATGGTGACAGTCACGATCTTCCTCATAATTATATTGAAAACTGCGTTGCTTATACTGGAACCCATGATAATGAAACTATAATGGGATGGTATAATTCAGTTGGAGAAAAGGAAAGGAAGAAAGCAATTAAATATTTAAACCTAACTTATGAAGAAGGAATTGCAAAAGGCATGCTTAGAGGGATTTGGTCAAGCAAGGCATATTTAGCTATTGCAACAATGCAAGACCTTTTAAGCCTAGGCAAAGAAGCTAGAATGAATATTCCTTCAACTCTTGGAGGAAACTGGACTTGGAGGGTATCTAAGAAGGATATAAATGATAAGTTAGCAGAAGAGTTATATGAAATGACTGAGCTATATGGAAGAGTTAATCGGTTCGCAGTTCACAATTCTAAGGGCAAAGTTACAGAAGAGGGCCCAGTNGAAGAAGAGAGTATCCATGAAGAAAAGCCTACAGTTGAAAAAAAGAAGGCAGCTGAAGAAAAGAAGATACTTAAGAATAAGGCACAGCTAAGTAATAAGTAGCATAAGTATGCTATAGAAACTTTTTTCATATAAAAACCCGTTATTATAGAAGAAATCTCTGTCAATGGACAGGGATTTTTTCTTTATGAAAGATTACAAATGCAATTTTTAGAAAATTTATTACAGTAATTGTAATAAATGTTAATGTAATATATAATTGATTTTATATTGAAAATGGATTTCTTATAATTTGAACTTAGGGAGGTGTGTAAATGAAATATTTTAAAAAATTAGTTGGCGAAAAAGTATATTTATCTCCTATGAATATTGAAGATGCAGAAATTTATACTAAATGGCTTAATGATTTTAATGTAACAAATGGATTAGGAAATTCTAATCTTATTTTATCTGTGGAAGATGAAAAAGAATGGATAAAAGAAAATTTCTAATAAATATCAGTTTGCCATAGTGAGACTAGAAGATGATAAATTAATTGGAAATTGCAGTATTCATGAAATTGATCAGCTAAGGCAATGCGCNGAAGTTGGATTATTTATTGGAGACGAAGAAAATCGTAATAAGGGTTATGGAAAAGAAGTTCTTAACTTATTATTAAATTATGGATTTGATTATTTAAATTTAAATAATATAATGCTAAAAGTATTTTCTTTTAATGAAAGAGCAATAAATTGCTATAAAAAAGTAGGCTTTAAGGAAATAGGAAGAAGAAGGCAGAGCTATTATTTAAAAGGTAAGTTCTATGACACTGTATATATGGATATTTTAAGAGAAGAGCGATAAAGGCTACGACAAATAGAAATGCTCCATAAGGGGAATAGCTGTGCAAAGAAGTACTAGGCTTGGAATAACTACTAGGCCAAGGGGGTTGGTTAAATTCGCTGTTATATTAACTACTTTTTTATTATTAATGAAGGCTATATTGCAATACAAAACTTAAAATATATTTTTGTTTTGCATGACAAAATATCCGAAGTTATTAATTGAATTTTGGGGGGATGGAAATGAAACACTTGGGGACTCTAGAAATAGAAACAGATAGGCTAAAATTACGTAAATTTAAAGATGGTGATGCACAAGCTATGTTTAATAATTGGGCAAAGGATAAAGAGGTAACAAAATTTTTAACCTGGCCGACTCATAAGTCTGTAGAGGTAACTGAAAGTTTATTATCAGAATGGATTAAGAATTACTCAGATAATAAATTCTATCAATGGGCAATTGTATTAAAGGAAAATGGTGATGAGCCTATTGGTAGNATCAGTGTTGTGGGTATGANGGAAGAAATTGATATGGTTCAGATTGGTTACTGCATAGGAAGGAAGTGGTGGCAGCAAGGCATAACTTCCGAAGCTTTTAAGGGAATTATTAAGTTCTTAATTGAGGAAGTAGGGGTTAAACGTATTGAAACCCATCATGACCTTAATAATCCTAATTCAGGTAAGGTAATGTTGAAATGCGGCTTACAATATGAAGGAACATTACGCAAAGCTGATATTAATAATCAAGGTATTTGTGATATTGCTATCTATGGACTTCTAGCAGAAGATTATTATGCTAATAAATAGAAGAATATTATCTCCTTTCTAAAATAAATATATAATACTATAATTGTTTTATATAGAACTTAGGCAAAAGGAGGATATAAGATGATTGAATTATTAAAAACAAGAAGAAGTATCAGAAAATATAAAGATAGGGAAATAGAAAAGGAGAAAATAGATACCCTTTTAAAGGCTGGGCTTTTAGCTCCATCTTCAAGGGGTAGAAGACCTTGGGAATTTATAGCTGTTACAGATAAGGAACTTCTTAAAAAGTTATCAGAAAGCAAGGAATCTGGAAGTAAGTTTTTAGAAGGCGCACCCTTAGGAATAGTGGTAATTGCAGACAAGGAAGTCTGTGATGTTTGGGTTGAGGATACATCAATAGCAGCAACTTTAATACAAATTACAGCCCATTCACTAGGTTTAGGGTCTTGCTGGATCCAAATTAGGGACAGAATGCGCAAGGAAGAGGAGAAGGCAGAAGACTATATAAAAGATCTCCTTAATATACCAGATAAATATGGAGTAGAATGCATTATTGGTCTAGGCTATCCAGCAGAAGAAAAGAAGCCTTATGAAGAAGGTGATTTAGAATATAGTAAACTTCACTATAATAGCTATAACAAGTAATAAATATTAGGAAGAAATAAAGTTAGAGTGGCTCTCTAACTTTTTATTTTTAATTATCTTTAATAAAACTATACTTTATAGAAGTTGGTTTATGATATAATTTACATAGAGTGTAAGGGGGTAGGAGTGTTGAATTTTAAGGGTAAAAAAATATCAGCCAAAATATTTATTTACATATTCATAATATTTATAGTTGGAAGTTATATTTATGCAAAACTAACAAGTGATCTTCCTTTAAATTTGCCTGAGGTAACTATAAAATATGAGGACAAAAAAGTTCCAACAACTCATGGGGAATACACTTGGTTATCAAGTTTTTCAAAGGATCAGCCTAAGGCAGGTAATAGCAATTTGGCAGGGCCCTCATACGATCTTGGAATGGATCTATCAAGATTTGTAGCAAAAACTAATAGTGAAATTGAGATAGTCTTTGAAGATGCTCCACCAGAAATTACTTTAAGAAGATGGACTGTAGGTGATTCTGAAAATGAAACTAGTGAAAAAATAGAATCTTTCAAAAAAGTAAATACTATAAAACTTCCAGATAAAAAGGGAGAATATATTTATGAAGTAAGGGGGCGTTGGAGTAATACCAATGTTACTGTAACAGTCTTTAGAGTCTTAGTAGAGTAAAATTAGTAGAAAATCATACAGCAATTTTTTAAGTTTATATTTCACAGTCCACGGTGCACAGTTATGGAAATAATTCAGCCATGCTGAATTAAGAAAATTATCTTATAAGCTCTGAAAGAGCATATGAAAAATACAAATTTCAGAAACTGCTTAGCAGTTTCATCCTAAACTGTGAACTGTGAACTGTGAACTGTGAACTGTGAACTGTATATAGGGGGGATGTAAATGAAAAAGAATTTCGTATTAGGAATAGGAGTATTATCACTTTTACTAATATGGTTTGTAAGTTATTTTATTATGCCAGTATTAAATATTAAATTTTTATTTAATGCTCTAATAATTTTAGCTACAATAATATTATTAATTCCAGCAATTTATTATAGTAGTAAAAAAGATAATGTTAATGATGAAGAAAATATAAAGAAAAATAAAAAGACTGCCAAGACTTTACTAAACTTATTAATATTAGTAATTCTAATAGGCTTTGCTGTTAATTTAGCAAGTTCAAAAATGGTTAATGCAAAGAAATACAGGGAGCTTGCTGGTGAAGTTAAAACAGAAGAATTTTCGGAAAATGTAAAAGAAATTGAACTAAAAAATATTCCAATAATTGATGAAGAATATGCCATACGTATTGCAGATAAGGAAGTTGGAGAAATCCCTTCTTTAGGATCAAGGACTGACTTAGGAGATATGACCCTGCAGCAAGTAGGGGATAAGTTATATTACGTTGCACCTTTAGAGCCTTCAGGTATCTTTTCCTGGTTTAAAAATAGGGGAACTGAAGGTTATGTGATGGTTAATGCAACTTCTCTAAATGATGTAAAGCTAGTAACAGAAATTAATGGACAACCTTTAAAATTAAAGTATTCTAAAAGGGCTTACTTTGGTGATGATATAAAAAGACACGCTTACAAGGATATAAAAACCATTGGTTTTACTGATTATTCCTTTGAGATAGACGATGAAGGAAGACCTTATTGGATAATAACAGCTTATGATAAGGGAGTAGGAATAAAAAGTGAAAAAGTTACAGGAATAGTTCTTATAGATGCTCAAACAGGTGAAATGATATACTATGATGATATTAACAAAATCCCTGAGTGGATAGATAGGGTTCAACCTATGGACCTTATGGTAAAGCAAATAGAGTGGTGGGGAAAATACATTCACGGGTTCTGGAATTTCTCTAAATCAGATAAATTAGAGCCAACTAACGGAACAGGAATTATCTATATAGATGATGTATGTTACTACTATACAGGTATGACAAGTGTAGGGGTAGATAATTCTAGTGTAGGTTTTATGCTTGTAAATAGTGTAACTGGCGAAAAAACCTTTTATAAAAATTCAGGAGCAACTGAAGATAGCAGCTATGAGTTCAGCAGAAGGAAAGGTTCAAAATTTAGGATACTCAGCAAGTTCTCCATGGTTAATAAATGTAAATAATGAACCAACATATTTTATTCCTTTAAAAGATAATGAGGGATTAATAAAGCAGTATGCTATGGTAAATGTAGAAAATTACAATATTGTAGGTGTAGGCAATAATATTGAAGAAACCTATAACAATTATATTACTGCATTAAATAATGGAAATAAAAATATAACAGATATAGATGCTAATGGAAATGCTAAGAAGGAAACATTAACAGTGGATAGAATTGGCAGTATAATATCTCAAAATGAGCTGGTCTTTTATATTACAACTGTAGAATATCCTGAGAAATTAATTATTGTATCTCAAGGACTATCTAAAGAAACTCCTTTAACTAAGGAAAAAGATAAAATAAGTATTTCTTATTTTGAGAATGAAAAAAATTCAATAAATGCAATTACCTTTGATAACTTAAATTTAAATCTTAAGTAATTAAGAAAAAACTCCAATCATAGTATTCTATGAATTGGAGTTTTTATATTAATATAAGTATATTTATATTTTATTTTAATATATTTTATAGTAGTGAAATTTAATATTTATTAATCAAATATTAATTAAATATTCATAAGTAAAAAATAAGGAGTTGATTGTAATGGGAGAACAATATAATAACTTTCCGCAGATGCAAGATAATGGAACTAATGCTTTAGCAATTACTGGCTTTATTTTAGGACTTATTTCTTGGTTTTTAAACTTTTTTGGAATAGTCGCAATATTAGCCATAATATTTTCTGCGATTTCCTTCTCGCAAATTAAAAGAAAAAACCAAAAAGGAAAGGTCTTTGCTATTATTGGATTAATTTCTGGAATAGCTAATTTTATTTATGCTTTCGTTATAATAAGCAGTATATTAAGTTTTCTATAATTAAAAAAGTAATAAAAGCTCAAACATTGCAATTTTAAGTGTTTGAGCTTTTGTTATTGGACAAGGGAAATAGATTAGATAAACTTAAGAATAGATATATTTAAACATTTAAATTATATTTAAGTAAAATTATATAAGATTTCTTACATAGCAAATTTAAATGTTATCTAGTATAATATTAGCAGGCTAAAAATTTGCAGAGGAAGGTTTAAAATAACATGAAAAAAATAAGTGAAATTTTTAGTGACTACGGTTTAGGGGGAAACATAAACAGAGCGGTTATTGAGGGAGTAACTTTAAGAAAAAAGACTAAAACCCTTGAAATGACAATAAGCTGCGATAAATACATTGAAATTGGAGAAATAGAATCTTTTAATAATTTTATTAAAGAAAGATTTGCTCTAAATGATTCAAGAATTATCATTAATTATCCTGAAGGAACTTCTGAAAGGCCAATGGAAGAGAAGGTAAAGGAAGTTCTTGATTTTTTAGCAATTAAGCACCCCTTTTTAAAAGCTGCAATAAATAATTGTGAATTAGAAATAAAGGATAGTCTTATTGAATTTAGCTTTAAAATGTTTATCTCAAAAATGTTAAGAGATTTAAAATATGATAAGAAAATTCAGGATTCAATAAGAGCCTTATATGGAAAAACATATAAGATTAATTTTGTTGACAGTATAACTGAAGAAGAGTTTGCTAAGATGCAGGAAGATGACCTTGAAAAGGAAAAAGCCCTTATCCAAAAAGAAATTCAAGCTATAAAAAGTAATAATAACAATGCTCAAGCAGCACCTAAGGCCGCACCAGAATTAAAACAAGAAACAAAAGCAGAAAATGATAACAAGAATAAGAATCCAGCATTGATCTTAGGTAGAAATGCAAATATAAAGGATCCTGTAATTAAGATTACTGATATTACACCAAATGAAGGAAGGGTATCTATTCAAGGTGAAATATCTAATGTAGATGCAAAGGAATTAAGAAGTGGAAAATTATTAGTTTCCTTTGATTTATATGATGGATCAAGTTCAATGACCTGTAAATCCTTTGTAAAACCAGGAGATGGTGACGAGGTATTCTCTAGATTGAAGAAAACTAAGGCTGTAAAACTTCTTGGTAATGCAGGTTATAGCAATTTTTCTGGGGAAGTTGAAATGATTGCCAATACTATAATAGAGGTAGAACCTATTAAAAAGGCAGTGAGAGTGGATAATGCTAAAGTAAAAAGAGTTGAGCTTCATATGCATACACAAATGAGCCAAATGGATGCAGTTAGCAGTGCTTCTAATTTAATTAAGAGGGCCATAAGCTGGGGCATGAAGTCTATTGCCATAACAGACCATGGAGTTGTTCAGTCCTTCCCAGAAGCCCATAAACTTTTAGGAAGAAATAACCCAGACATGAAAGTTATTTATGGAGTAGAAGCCTATTTAGCACCTGATAAAAAGCCTTCAGTAACTAATTCTATGGGACAGTCTATTGATACAACCTATTGTGTACTGGATTTAGAAACTACAGGTTTTTCTGCAGTAACAGAAAAAATAACTGAAATAGGTATTATGAAGCTTCAAGGTGGAAAGGTAATAGATAAATTTGCTTGCTTTGTAAATCCTGAAAAGCCTATTCCAGCTAAGGTTATTGAAGTAACTAACATAACTGATGATATGGTAAAGGATGCAGAAACTATAGATAAGGTATTTCCTAAAATACTAGACTTCATTGAAGGAAGTGTTTTAGTTGCTCACAATGCAGAATTTGATATAGGCTTCTTAAAGCATAATGCCAGAGTCTTAGGTTATGATTTTGACTTTACTTACCTAGACACTTTATCCTTGGCAAAAGAGTTATTCCCTGAATATAAAACTTATAAATTAGGAAGAATAGCTAAAAATTTAGGTATAAAAGTTGAAGTTGCCCATAGAGCCTTAGATGATGTTGATACAACTGTAAAAGTATTTAATATAATGCTTGATATGTTAAAGGAAAGAGGAGTAGAAACCCTTGAGGACATAGATAAATATGCTTCAGATGAAAGAGCTAAGAAAGAAGAATATAAAAAGCTTAAGACATATCATGCAATAATCCTTGCTAAGAATTACACTGGATTAAAGAATTTATATAAATTAGTATCATATTCACATTTAGATTATTTTTTTAAGAGACCTCGAATATTAAAGAGTATGTTTAAGAAATATTCTGAAGGCTTAATCATTGGTAGCGGCTGTAGTGAAGGAGAACTTTATCAAGCAATACTACTTGGAAGGTCTGATGAAGAAATTGAGGCAATAGCTCAAGATTATGATTATCTAGAAATCCAGCCCTTAGGAAATAATGATTACCTAGTAAGAAAGGAACAAGTTCCTGATAAAGAATACTTAAAGGAAATTAACAGGAAAATAGTTGCCCTAGGAGAAAAGTTAAATAAACCTGTAGTGGCAACTGGGGATGTTCACTTCCTAGACCCAGAAGATGAAATATACAGACGTATAATTGAAGCTGGTCAAGGTTATAAGGATGCTGATAATCAAGCGCCCCTGTATTTAAGGACTACTGAAGAAATGCTTGAAGAGTTTTCATATTTAGGAAGAGATAAAGCTTATGAAGTAGTAGTAGAAAATACAAATAAAATATCAGATATGTGTGAGCAAATTAGCCCTATTTCTCCTGAAAAGGCTACCCCACATATTGATGGATGTGAGCAGACCATTAAGGATATTGCTTATGGAAAGGCTTATGAATTATATGGCGATCCATTGCCAGAAATAGTTCAATCAAGGTTAGATAGGGAACTAGATTCTATTATTTCAAATGGATTCTCAGTTATGTATATAATTGCCCAAAAACTAGTATGGAAGTCAAATGAAGATGGATACTTGGTTGGTTCGAGAGGTTCCGTTGGTTCTTCTTTAGCTGCCTATATGACTGGTATAACTGAGGTTAATGCCCTGCCTCCTCATTACAGATGTCCAAAATGTAAGTATTCAGACTTCACAGATTATGGCTGCAATAATGGAATTGACTTACCAGATAAAGATTGTCCTAAATGTGGAGAAAAGCTTGAAAAGGATGGTATGGATATACCTTTTGAAACCTTCTTAGGCTTCAATGGAGATAAGGAACCTGATATAGACTTAAACTTCTCAGGAGAATATCAAGCAAAGGCTCATAAATATACAGAGGTTATCTTTGGTAAAGGAACAACCTTTAAGGCAGGAACTGTAGGTACAATTGCAGAAAAAACAGCCTTTGGATATGTAAAAAAATATTTTGAGGAAAGAGATATTTCCCTTAATAAGGCAGAAATTTTGAGAATATCAAAGGGTTGTACAGGAATAAAAAGAACAACAGGTCAGCACCCTGGAGGAATTATAGTAGTTCCTAAGGGAAGGGAAATTTTTGAGTTCTGCCCAGTTCAGCATCCAGCAGATGACCCTGAATCAGATATTATAACAACTCACTTTGATTATCACTCAATAGATCAAAACCTACTGAAGCTTGATATACTAGGCCACGATGACCCTACAGTAATAAGAATGCTTCAAGATTTAACTGGGGTAGACCCTAAGACTATACCTTTAGATGATAAAGATACTATGTCCATATTCTCATCTACAGAAGCCTTAGGAGTAACGCCACAGCAGATAAATTCAAAGGTAGGAACTTTTGGGGTTCCTGAGTTTGGTACTAGGTTCGTTAGAGGAATGCTTGTAGATACAAAGCCAAAGACTTTCTCAGACCTTTTATGTATATCAGGACTTTCCCATGGTACTGATGTTTGGCTGGGAAATGCTAAAGACTTAATTGACTCCGGAATAGTAACAAGCATAAGTGATGCGGTATGTACAAGAGATGATATTATGGTTTATCTAATAAAGAAAGGTCTTCCGCCTGATACTGCCTTCAAAATAATGGAGCTTGTTCGTAAAGGTCAGGCCTTAAAAAATCCAGAGAAGTGGGCAGAATATGAAGCTTTAATGAGAGAACATGATGTGCCAGAATGGTATATAGATTCTTGTAGAAAGATTAAATACATGTTCCCTAAAGCCCATGCTGCAGCTTACGTTATGATGGCCTTTAGAATTGCCTGGTTTAAAGTTCATATACCTATTGCTTATTATTGTGCTTACTTTACTATAAGAGCAAAGGCCTTTGATGCAGAGCATATGATTTTTGGAAAAGAAAAAGTAAAGGCAAGAATGAAGGAAATTGAAGACTTAGGCAATGATGCAGCTCCAAAAGACAAGGATACCTATGATGATCTAGAAATAGTTTTAGAAATGTATGAAAGAGGATTAAGTTTCTTGCCAATTGATTTACGCAAATCTCATGCTACAAAGTTTATAATTGAAGATGGTGCTTTAAGACCACCGTTTAATAGTATATCTGGTATGGGAAATGTAGCTGCTGAAGGTATATATAATGCAGTTCATGGAGATATTCCAATAAGTTCAATAGAAAACTTAAAGAAACGTGATAAGGTTGGTAATTCTGCCGTAGAGCTACTAAGAAAATTTGGATGCCTAACAGGGCTTCCAGAAAGAGACCAATTAAGTTTCTTTGATGTGATTTAGGCATTGAACACTTAGTGAAGTTGAGCTTGCCTGAGATAGATGTTCCTATGATTATTTAGTGAAAACTACTATGCCGAGAGTTTTGATTAAACTTGCTGCGCTCAAACAAACCAACAACTCTAGGGCCTAGTAGTTTTTTTTCACCAAGTACTTCTACATGCTCGCTATAGGCTTATTACGCAAATTCTATTTATCTTCGCTACTTATATTTATCATCTTTATAAATTAGTGAAGAAGTAAAAGCATTTAAAGCATATGGAAAGAAATTTCCATGTGCTTTTTTATGTATTTTAAATTTCAATATAGATAGATATTTAAATAGATAAAGTTTAAAAATTGATTTTTTGTATAAAAATAGGTAAAATATAATTAAGAGGTTTAAGGGAGTGAAGGTTATGAATAGAAATATCATGAAGATATTAGGTAAGTGTTTAATATTTGGAGGAATTCTTGCTGTGGCGTTATATTTTCTAGGAACTATATTAGTAAAGAAAGATATGTTTAAAGAAATAGAATCAGCTTTATTTTTTGAGGGAATGATTTCAATAATAATTGGATTATTTTCTGCAATGTCAGGAAATCCTAGTGGCTTATCTTTGCAGGGGTCTGGAAGTAGTAATGCTGGTTATATTTCTCATGTGAATATAGAAACTACAAAAAATGAAAGAGAAAAGGTAAAAGTACCAAAAGGTTTTTCTATGGGAGTTACCTCGCTATCCCTAATTCTAGCTGGAGTAATTACTGTGGCAGTTTCATATATCTTATAATGTACAATGTAGAATTAAGGAATTTTTCAATTTTTTAATGAAAGAAAAGAGAAAATTTTAAAATTTTATTGACAAATTAATTTGTTGATAGTAATATAATAACAACAAACAATTAAATATTCCGATATGTTAAATCTTATCAAGAGTGGTGGAGGGACTGGCCCTGTGAAACCCAGCAACCTTATAATAGAAGGTTATAGCTTTATGCAAAGGCATATAGCTTATTTTCTGTTAGTTTGGTGCTAAATCCTGCGGCTTTGAGCTGAAAGATGAGAGAGTAAATTTGAATGTGACTTAGGCTGCACTTAGGATTTATTCTTAAGTGNATTTTTATTTACTTAAATTATTTAAGTGCTTAATTCTAAAAGGAGGACCAATTTGTGATTAAAATTACTAATTTAAGCAAGAGTTTTGATAAGACAGAAGTTTTGAAAAATGTTTCTTTAAATATAAAAGAAGGCGAAATATATGGAATCATAGGTCATAGCGGAGCAGGAAAATCAACTCTTTTAAGATGTATAAATGGTTTAGAATCCTACGATAAAGGTACAGTTCAAGTTGGTGGCAAGGAAGTTGAAAAATTAGAAGGATATAGATTAAGAGAATTTAGAAAAGATCTAGGAATGATATTTCAGGGCTTTAATCTTCTAAAAAGAAAAACTGTATTTGAAAATGTAGCTCTACCATTAGAAGTTTGGGGATATGAGGAAGAGTACAAAAAGTATAAAGAAGAATGCCAAAAGGAAGGCAAAAAGTGCCCAAGCTATAAGAAATATCAAAAGGAAAGAATAGAAGAAAGAGTAAATGACTTATTAAACTTAGTAGGTCTTTCAGAAAAAGCAAAAGAAAGAACAACAAGTTTAAGTGGTGGTCAAAAGCAAAGAGTTGCCATTGCAAGAGCCTTAGCCCTAGAGCCAAGAATTCTTCTTTGTGATGAAGCTACATCAGCTCTAGATCCAAAAACAACTAAGGACATACTACAGCTTTTATTAAAGATAAATAAAGAATTAGGAATNACTATTGTAGTAGTTACTCACCAAATGGAAGTTGTTAAGGAAGTTTGTGAAAGAGTTACTTTACTTGAAGGTGGAATAGTAAAAGCTGAAGGAAGGGCAGAAGATTTATTCTTAAATCCAGGACTTTCATTAAAGAAATTCCTTGGAGATGATGAGGATGAGCTTTTACCTGCTGAAGGAGTTAATATAAGATTATTCTTCCCAAGCAATTCTTCAGAAAATGCTCTTATAACAAGAATGGCAAAGGAATTAGATGTTGATTTCTCTATAGTTTGGGGAAAACTAGAAAAGTTTAGAGAAAGTGTTCTTGGAAGCTTAGTAATAAATATAGATGCAAAAGATAAAAATAAGGTTATAGAATACCTAGAAAAGAAAAATATAATATTGGAGGTGATTAGCTAATGGGAGAAATTTTATTACCAGCTATTTATGATACCCTTGTTATGGTATTTTTCTCTACATTATTTGCAGTAATATTGGGTTCAATACTAGGAATTATATTAGTTTTGACATCACCTAAAGGCCTAAAAGAAAATAAGCTTGTATATCAAATTTTAGATACAATAATAAATGTTTTAAGAAGTTTTCCATTTATAATTTTAATGGTTGTAATAATACCTTTAACAAAGGCAATTGTTGGTAGATCAACAGGAACAGAAGCTGCAATAGTTCCACTAACAGTAGCAGCGGCACCTTTCGTTGCCAGAATAATAGAATCTTCCCTAAAGGAAGTTGATGAAGGTGTTATAGAAGCAGCAAAAAGCTTTGGAGCTTCAAATACTCAAATAGTCTTTAAAGTTATGATAAAGGAAGCAGTTCCTTCTATAATATCAGGCTTAACACTAACAGTAATAAACATAATTGGATATTCTGCAATGGCAGGTTCAATTGGTGGCGGTGGACTTGGAGACGTAGCTATAAGATANGGATACCAAAGATACGAAACAGAAATAATGATTGTAACAGTAATACTTTTAATAATAATAGTTCAAGCCTTACAATCTTTAGGAAATCATTTATATAAAAAATTATCTTAATAAATAAAAGAATAGTAAATAA
>JGI24709J26583_10001372_pt1 | contig 20612 bp, 15 predicted proteins | sample BioPla2DNA1_FD_26583 | JGI IMG/M metagenome (IMG submission 26583) | reverse complement strand
TTATCTTGGATTTTTTGTCTGTCTCGGCTTTTCTCTACAAATTGGGAAAAGCTTTTTATTAAAGTTTCATGATTTTTATTTGGTACTAATATCCCGCTATCTGAGTCAACAAGTTCTACCGATGCTCAATCATTGTAGGCAAATACTGGGACTCCAGCTAGCAATGCTTCTGCTGTACAAATACCAAAACTTTCTTTTGTGATATTTATCAATCATTTTGCGTTTTGTATTATTTTGCTTTTTTCTACTGGATCTTGAATTCGTCATATAAAGACAATATTTCCTTTTGCAATTGATTTCAAATATTCTTCATCTGGTCCACTTCCCATGACTATTAGTGGTTCTTGAATTTCATTAAATAAATCGATTATTTTGTCTAATTCTTTTACAAATTTNACTAATCTACCGACATAAATATAATAATTATTTGGATTNGTATTTACTACTATGTTTGAGAAATTATAGTCAATTCCTGGATATTTTAATTGAGAATCAATGTTATATATTTCTTTTGCTAATTTTGCTGTGTATTTACTATTTGCAAAAACATTATCGTATTTTGTAAATTTCTTATCTCGTTTTCTAAGTCTTGGTGTAATAAATTTGAATATTCTCAATTTATATCATTTGATTTTTTGAGTATATTCTTGGTAGTGACTCCAAATATATTGCATAGGGGAGTGTAGATAAAGCATGGTTTTTGGTTTGAATTTTCAATTGTAATCGGTTTTGCAAAAGTTTAGATTTTTTGCTACAGCAAAAGATGAAATGANTACTTTTTGTGGNTTATATTTTTTGATTTTTCTACTTAAAACTTTCATCAAAGGAATATAGAAAAACATTAGATTGCGATAATCTAGTATTGAAGCTAAAATTCATCTTTTTTTAGAAAATCTCAAAAATAACTTATTTATTCGTTTTGGTAGTGCTGTTACGACTTCTATGTTTCATTTCTTTGTTTCCAATACTTTTCTATCTGAGAATAATGTGAAAATTTTAGTTTCGGCAAAATTTTCAGATTCTATCAGATCTTTGAAAACATTCAAAACACCTCATGGCATAATTCGACAATTTACGAAAGCTATTTTCATAGTAAGTGGGGGTTTAAAGTTCATAAAGCCTGCCCCGCAGTATTGCGGGGTTCGTAAAGTTCATAAAGTTATAAAGTTCATTAAAGTTCATATCCTACCACCCGCCCCGTAGGACTACGGGACGGGTGGTTAGGAGAATGCAACTTTATAAACTTGTCACTTGTAACTAACTTGTCTCTTTTCTATTGAAAAACTAAGTAAAAACAATACAAAAAACATTGCGACTTTTTTAGTTAAAAAATAATTAGATATTATGGAAGAAAAAAACTTAGAAATTCAACAAGATGAGTATGCAGTACATACACCTCAATCTACAAAGATTATTACAAAAAGTGATAAAAAACAAATTAAGAAAAACTCAATTAAATTGATTATTTGATTAGTGTTGTTTTTTATGTCATTGTCATATATTCAAAAACATCCAGCAGAAAAGGTTAGTGTTTTTTCTGGATTTGAAGTTTTAATCCAAAAAGTAGAAATTTTTTTCCAAAATACATTTGGTAACAATTGAGAATTATTAGAAAGAAAATATAGTATGGAAAAGTACTACAAAGAATTGATTAAAATGGCTGAAAACAATAAGTGTATCGATCTTTTAGTATTACAAGAAATTCAAGATACTTATCAAGATCTAAAAAAAGAAAAGCTTAGTTCATTGGAACATTTTTTGCCTGAATATACCAAAAAAGCTTATGAGTATGATAATATTGTAAAAGAAAACGATTGCTAGATAAATTTAAACATTTCATACATTTCTAAATACAATATTTTTTATTTACGAATAAAAATTGATTTAATCATATTTTTAATTTTTTCGATTATTGTTTTTTTTTCCGAGAATTTTTTTTCAAAATCTTTATCAATTCCTTCAAATGAAACAAATCTATTTGTATCAATATACACATGAGGGCTCATAATAAAAACGAATAATGTAAAACAATTAAATCTAACTAAACAAAGAATTTATCATATAAATGGGATTTTGAGTCATCGGAAAACTGACAAATCTTTGAATATGATATAAACTCACAATGCCATCAACAATATAAAGAAAAAAGTATTGATATATCATTCTACAACGAAATGTTTTTCCGGTTTGATTTTGAATATTTTTTGTATTACAACTCATATTATTCTACCTCCGTCCAAAGCAGGAATTGGTAAAATGTTGAAAATAGCTAAAGCTAATGATATTAATCATGCAAATGCAAGATAAGAAACCCATCATCACACTTCTAGCAAATCACCTCAGAATTTGATGATTCAAATAGGTCAAGTAAGTCCTCACAATGATCATTTGATTTTTGATTTATCAAACGAAAATAGATTTTTCCCCAACTTTCATAATGCTGAAAATGTTAGATCTACTTGAGCTCATATTTCTCTTATTCATGCTCAAATTGCTTTGTGTACTGGATACTTTATGGTCTGTAACTGCAATGTCCCTGAAGTAATAAATGCTATACCTAAAATACAACTATCTTCTTCACATTTACCAATTGCTGTTTTTGCTTGTTGATCTCTGTTGTATGAGATTTGTATTTCATTTCAAATGTTTTCTTTTAGTACTAGACCAATGTTTCGAGCATTTACATCTATATCATTAATCTTGGTAATAATGTCTCATGTCTGGAATCATAAAGAGTCTGCTAAGGATCATTCTGCTATCATATCTATTATCAAAGGAACATCGGTTTTTTCTCAAATGATAAATCATTGGTCTTCTAAATATGAATATGTCGGCATCAATAAGCTGTGAGATTCTCATTTGATAGCATTTTCTGGTAGTACAGATAATGGTTTTGTTCATATCGCAAATACTGTGGTAAATATTATCCATGCAGCTATGAGATTCATTAAAACTCATCATGCTAAAATTAATAATTTATTCCAAAATCTAGCTGTAATAAATCAATCTTTTGCGAAAAAATCTTTTGTGTCTTGTGGGTCTTCTCATTTTAATCTACAAAATCATCACAAAGGGATTAGATTTAATGTATATTCAGTTCATTTTTTATCTTTGTAAAGTTTGCATATTTTTGGGGGAATTCATATTCCAAATTCTAAAACTTTTACACCTGATTTTCTTGCTGTGATAAAATGTCAAAGTTCGTGGAANATTACTAAAACCATAAACATTAATATTCACAATACTATTATCCAAAACATATTCTGTAATTTATAAAATATAAAAAACTATCCATCAAAAAGTAGTGAATTTCTTATAAAAAACAAGATGAATATTTTCGTTCACGATAAAATGCTGAAATGTTAAAACTTGTCCCGCTTAGCGGGATGAATGATAAAATGATAAAATGATAAAGTGATAAAACTTGCCCCAGCTCCACCACGTAGTACTACGTGGCTTAGCGGGGTTAACTTTGTTCGCGATGAAGTGGTAAAATGACTTTCTCCTACCACCCGGGTGCTGTTCGCGGAGCTAGCTAATTGCACCCGGGTGGTAGGATAATAAATGATAAATTGATGTAGGGGCGGTTATTAACCGCCCGTTATTACAATAAAAAATGTTTATGATAAAATGATAAAACTATGAAATGATAAAACAACACAACGATGTTGTAGGAGCACCTCGCTCGGTCCTGTAAGCCCCGCACCGTAGTCCTACGGTGCGGGATAAGGACTACGGGTCGCGCCTGCAATAGGTGGGTTTTGAAATAAATGGGGTTTTACTAATATACTTTTTGCAACAGCAGTATTCAGAATGACAATGATGTAATAAATAGACTATCTACTTGTTCATTTAATTGAAATAACATACTCTCTTGAAATAACAGTTTTCATTTTATTTTTCATCAGGTTGTGGTTTCGCCACATAGTACTACATGGCGGGGCAGACTTGTAACTTTATAACTTTTCCAAATTAGAACAAACTAGTTTGTTGTGGCATTTGAAATTTATTTTTCAACTCCTTAAGAGCTTTTTCCATAGATACGAAATTTTGTTCTTTGATTAAAATATCCTGATATTTATTAAAATCTATATCAAATCTATAATCTTCTATACCAATAGCATTCACCTCAGGAACATCTAGTAGAGAAATCAAATCTTTTGACTTGAATGCCTCCTCTTTTCATTCTAGTAATTTTTCTTTGATTCAACCATTTATGTCGTCTATATTTTGGTATATGTTTTCAATGTTTTGATATTTTTGTATCAATGTACTAGCTCACTTTGGTCATATCCCAGGAACTCATTTAATATTATCTGCACTATCTCCAATTAAAGCCAAATAATCCAAAATATTTTCTGGTTGAAACAAAAATTCTTGAATAAAATCCTTTGTTTTGTACTGTGTTCATTTACTTGGATCTGTAAAAATAACATTATCATTTAGTAACTGTTTCAAATCTTTATCAGCAGAAAAAATATTACAAAGAATTTCTGAATCTTCACTATGTTTTTTTACTATTGAGGCGATAATATCATCAGCCTCATATCAAGGGATCACTAAATTAGGAATATTTAGTTTGTTTACTAATTCTTGAACAATCGGAATTTGTGCTTTGAAGTCATCTGGTGCTTTTACTCTATTAGCTTTGTACTCCGGATAAACTTCATGCCTATGAGTTTTTGTAGGAGCATCTCGTGCTATCACAAAATAATCTGGCTTATCGTGAAATAATTTCAAAATCATACGGAAAAAACCGTAAACTACATTTATATTGTGACCATCACGATCAGGCATTTCAGGAAAAGCATAATATGCTCTATATAAATATCATGATCCGTCTATTAAGTACAATTTTTTCATTATTTAAGATTTTATTCATAAAAGTTATTTGTTTTTCCCAGGTTTGAAAGGTTGGCAGCTCCTCCCTTGGCTCGATAGATCGGGGTTCGAGAGAATTATTTATGTAATTAGGTGGGAGTTGTGGCTTTTGATTCCTCTTAATCCCCCTTAATCCCCCTTACTTACGGAGTTCTCCGTAACAGGTAAGGGGGAACAGCTTATAAACTTGCAACTTTTAACTTTTTAACTTGATAAACTTAAATCTATCTTTTATTGAATTAAAAGCAATAAAAAGTATATTATTCAAGCAAACAATCATTTTTTTAATTATACTAAAAAAAATGGAATTGATAATAAATACTCCAGAAGAGATGTTTGAATTATGAAAAAAGATAGCAAAAGACCATAAAATAATTTTACTAAAATGAGATTTGTGAGCTGGTAAAACTCTATTTACAAAAGGGTTTGCTAAATGACTAGGTATAGATGAAAACATCGTTCAAAGTCCTACTTATACTTATCTGAATTCATATGATAATAAATTATTGCACATAGATATGTACAGATTAGAAGATGAAAATGAAGTTTGGGAGAAATGAATAAATGACCAAATTTCTCAATTTGATTACATCACAATAGAACGACCAAAATTTATAGAAATACTAGATATTCAGAACTACATAGTAGTAAATATTGAAAAGAAAAGAGAAAAGAGAGTAGTGTATATTCAAAATTAAATTTTATGAAAATATTTTTTTCAGTATTAAATTTGTAATTAGTCCTATCACTACACACAATACAATAAATAAGGAATAAGCTATCGTCCAATTTTCTGGGCCTGTCATCATAGTTCGTTCGGACATCCCAAGCATTCCCACAAGAATAGTAAGAGGTAAAAATGTTGAGTTAATAAAAGTTAGTCTTGTAATGCTTTTGTTGCTTTTTATTGATAGGTATGTGTTATATGCAGAAATAAGAGAATCATTTTTTTCTTCCAAACTTTCTATTGTTCTGATAATTTTTGTAAGTTTTTGTCTTAAGTTATTAAAATATATAATCAAGCGTTTTTCATGAATTACATTCAAATGTTCTATCAATTCATCAATAACATCTTCTTGCGAGATAAAATTATGTTTTACAAAAATTTTATTTAAATCTTCACTTATTAATTCACTTACAAAATCTCGTTCATTTTTTCAAATATTTAACTCCATATTCAAAAGTTTTTTTGCTGATTTATCTAAGGAATTAAGTGTTTTATCATAAAAAACATCAATAATTTTATAAAGAATAAAATATGGAGATGATTTGTATGAGTTTTTAATGTCTTTTGATTCATGAGACATTTGATTGAATACCATATCAAGCTTTTCTGAAAACAATCATGTAGTGGTAATAATATAATCTTTTCAAATAACTATATCCAATTCATTAAAAACATATTTGGATTTAGATTTTAAGTATTTTGTAAAAGCTAATGCCATAAAAAAATTGTCATCTATAGTGCTAAATTTAGATTCAGCATTAATATCTAGCATATTTTCCTTTATCATTTCGTGAAAATTATATTGCTTTGATAATTTTTCAATATCATCTTGTTCTGGAGTTTGCCAACAAATCCATTTTGTTTTATCTATTGTTAATGTTTTTTTCATATTGAATAATTTGTTTGCCATTATAAAATCTTGAATGTTACGATTATTCTTCTGCTAAATTATATTTTATCAAATTACTTCTAAATTTTGACATATAATAGTTTGATAGATTTTGTTCACATTCATTATCATCATCTTGAACCAATTTTAATATTACAAGGAAATCATTAAATTCTTCTGTGATTTTATCTATAACTTCTTTATCTAGTCATGCATTTTCAACTCTTTCAAAAAGAACTATAGAAAAAGCACTTACCAGTTTTCTTATATACGATTTTTCTAATTCTGGCATTTTAACTTTTGCATAATATAATCAGATCGGAATATTCACACTATTAAATTTTGGTATTCAGTTTTTACAAGAATTAAATTTATCAATTTCAACTAATAAACTATCTAGTATAGATCAAGAATTTAATTTTCTGTCTTCAAATCAAACACCAACCAGCATATTTGATCCACTAATATTTTGATAATCATATATTATATCATCTCAGCTTATTGTAAAATATCATCAAACATATCAAATATTATTCGCCAAACTTTTAATTGCTATTGAGTAATTATAATAATATCAAGTTTTTATATTTTTTAATAATATGTCGTGAGACGTTCAAGATGCTGAGTTTATAGTATATCAAGTATTTGTTCAAGATAGTACATAAACAAATTCTAAATTAGTTTCTTTATCAGTATTTAATACTAATTTTACATCATCTCCAGTTCTAGTAAACCTTAATTTAGTCACTCTTGGATAATCTTTATCAAAAACGACATTTGAATATCATTCATAGTATCAAGTATTACCAGCCAAATCTTCAAATTCAATATTATATATAATGTTTCCAGTAGTGTGTCCTTCTGATAAATAGCTTATATATTCATAATTATTATTTTCTTTATTTTCCAAGTCTGCATCTATTCATAATATATTAACAACAACTCATGATAATTCTTCATTAGCACTGAAAGATACTGACACTTTTTTACCCAATCAAATGTAATTTCAACTTGTCACATCAGTATTCAATTCTACACCAGATAAACTTGGAGCTTCGTTATCTATTGTAAATTCCTCTCATTCATATAATACTTCCATGTCAGACGAATAAATCACGATTTTATGTCATGAAAAATACCTTGTATTCAATCCTATATACTCTCAAGTGTGAATTATAATAACTTCACCACTTAGATTCAATCATGTGATATCATAATATCATGAATATAATAGAGAACTATCAAAGTTTAATGAGGTTTCTCAACTATCTACTTCTCAAATTGTGACATATTGAGTATTTGCATCCCATAATTTTACTATAAGTGGAATTTCTTCACAAATAGTTTTTTTATAATTCCAAGAAATTTCAAATTCTCCTTTTAAAATATCTCAAGATAAAGGAGAAAATAACTCAATATCTCCCAAACCACAAACTTCTGGTTCTATTTCATTGGCAGAATTTAGTTCTTCATCAACAGAATTTGAATTTTCTGTTTCATTTGAAATATCTTCAAAACTAGCCTCACTGTCTAAATTTTCCTCTGAGTTGGTCGCTTCTATATTTTCATCATTTGTAGCCAAAACATTTTCCATTTCTGTATTTGTTGGAATTTCTGTGTTATCAGCAAAAGACTGATGTGCACCAAGATTGTTTAGGAACACACTAGCTAAAAGTAAAGATAATGTTTTGTACAACAATGCACCAGAAATTAATCCAAAAACATATTTCTTATGATGTTTTTTGAAATGATGTCCAATGTTTTTAGAAGTTAAATTAAGTTGATGTTTTATTCATGCCATTTTAATTACGATAACATATAAATATATTACAAGTATAGTTGAAAAACAATTTATTGTCAAATTTTGAATAATTTTTTTGATAAGAGGTTTGACTTTTGTGGTTTTTGATAAAAAATTTGTTTTTCTAAATAAAAACTGTAATGAAAAATAAAATTAGTTTAGTTTTTATACTGAATTTTTAATTAAGTGTTTGATTTCCAAAAGTTTATTTTCAATGTCCTCTATTAGAGTTATTTGATTTTCTATTTTCTTTATTTTTTTAAGAAATATTTCTTGATGTCTTTTTATTGCCTCATCTCACAACCTTAATGTGTATGAAGGAATTTGATCTTTTTTCGTTTTTTCTACTTGTTTCATGTTTTGTAATCTTGCACTTTCATTAATTACTTGTTCTAAAAGATAATCTATATTTTCATAACTTTGTGCAAATAAAAGGGCTATTTTTTCTTTATTTGTTTTGGTTCACATAATATCTGATAAACTAATTCTTTTAGAATTTGTAGAAATATTTTTTGCTTTCTTTAGAATATCTTCCCTATTTTTTCCACCTTTTATCCAGGATTCAGGGATATTGATTAGAGAATATATTGTTTTCCCCTTTTCAATCATTTTAACTTTTTCCTTTATTTCTTTATTGATTTTTTCAAGCTTTATGTCTTCTTCTGTTTTTGTTAATGTTTTTATTTTTAACAAAATCTCTTCATCTTTAGGATGAATTCCGACTAATTCTCATTCTTGTTTTTCATAGATTTGTTTGTCTGTTAATTTTGCATGCTTTATATCTATAGATTTTCAAAAATCAATTATATATATTTTTTTATTATCTCACAATATAATATTTCTTGGGTTTGATAAATCTCTATGATAAAGTCATTCATTGTGTATTTTTTTTAAAAAATCATCTAAATTTTTTATATATTCTTTTCATTGTTCTGGTTCAAATAACTTAATGTTGTTTAATTCATTATAGTATAGTTTAGAAGCTCTTTTCCTATCTTCTTGATTTAAAGGATCTAGATCAAACATTCTAAAAAAAATATTTTCAGATTCTATATCATTATTTATTGTTCAAATATGTATTCATCTTTTTTCTAAAATTTTCTCAATTTCTAGTTGATACAGTGTTTTTCATTTTATAAACTCCATAATTATAAAATTATCACCATTGAGGTTAAAAACAGCCTTTAATTCCGGTACTCAAACATTGTTTGTATTTTCTTTATCATATTTTAATGTTTCTAAAATTCTTTTGTGAATATGTCGTTCATTAGAGGGATTATTATCATATCTCTTTTTTGCTACCAAATATTCTTTACGGCTTCAATCATCATTTTTAATCGTTATTTTGTAAACACTTCATTCGCTTCCTTTTGAAAATCGGTCCTTATTTAAATCTAATAATTCCAATTGAGAAATTATTTGATTTTTGATATTTTCTCAAACAGAGCAGTATTCAATAGAAACGCAACTTTTTAAAGTATCAACTATTTTTTTTATGTTGTCTTTTTTTTGTACTTTTATCCCATTATTAGAGTTAATATGTCCTTTTTTATTAAAACCGTCAACAGAGTAGTTCCCTTGGTTATCCATATTTTTAATATAAAAAACTAAATCATTATTAATGATATCCTAACTTCACTTTTTTTACAAAAATATTAGTATTTATTTATAAATTAGTGTTGACTTATGCTTGGTTTTATTTATAAATATAGTCCTTGTTAATAAAAAAAATATAAAAATTATGAAAATGCAATTGTTTAAATGGGGATATGATGAGTTTGAAGAAACAGATACAATTTTTGTTATAAAAGGATCAGAAGTTGAAATAAAAGCACTTGCAAAAAATATAATAAGGATTATTGATGCAAGTAATGCTGATTCTCCTAAGGAGTTTTTTGATAAACATAAATTTTGTTTTTTAGCAACTCCAGAAAATTTTCAAAAATTTATTGTTTCTGTAGAAACATTGTTAAAAACTCCCCCAGAAAAAATTAAGAATTAAAAAAGTCTGCTATGTTATCTAGCAGACTTTTGTTTATTTTAGGGATTTTTTTATCTTCCATACTTAGCATTTCATCCTAGTCTTTCTTCGATTCTCAATAACTGGTTATATTTTGCTATTCTATCAGTTCTACTAGCTGAACCAGTTTTGATAAATCCAGTATTTAATGCAACAGCCAAATCAGCGATGAAAGTATCTTCAGTTTCTCCAGATCTGTGAGAAATTACCGCTCTCATACCATTGTCGTGAGCCATTTTTACAGCAGAAATAGTTTCGCTAACAGTTCATATTTGGTTTAATTTTATCAAAATACTGTTTGATAATTTGTTTTCTATTCCCATTTTAAGTCTTTCAATATTTGTCACCAAAAGATCATCTCATACTGTCATTATTTTGTCTCCAAGTTTTGTATTCAATTCTTTCCATCCTTCAAAATCATCTTCAGCCATACCATCTTCTATAGACATTATTGGATATTTTGCACATCGGTCTTGGTATAAGTTTACTAATTCACTTGCTGATAAAGTTTTCCCCTCTCCAGATAATTCATATTTCCCATCTTTGTAAAATTCGGAAGAAGCGACATCTAGTGCTAATTTGATTTTTCATGTATATCCTGCTTTTTCAATAGCTTCTACTGTTACTTGTAAAGCTTCTTCATTACTTCATAGATTTGGGGCGAAACCTCATTCATCTCCTACAGAAGTTGCTAGACCTTTTGCTTTCAAAATCGCTTTCAAATTATGGAAAATTTCAGTTCATCGTCTCAATCATTCTTTGAAGTTTGGAGCAGAAACGGGAACAATCATAAATTCTTGAATGTCTACATTATTGTCTGCGTGACTTCCTCAGTTCAAAATATTCATCATAGGATAAGGTAATGTATTTCCATTATCCAAGAACTCATAAATCCATTTTCATTCGTTTTTTGCACAAGCATTTACAAAAGCCATACTTACTCCTAAAATAGCATTTGCTCATAGTTTTGACTTATTTTTTGTTCCATCAAGCTCTATCATAAAATTGTCCAATTCCACAAAGTCAGAAAATTCTTTGTTTTCTATGTTTGATTTTAATGTGGTGTTTACATTATTTACAGCATTCAAAACTCATTTCCCTAAATATCTACTTTTGTCGCCATCTCTCATTTCTAGAGCTTCGTGAACTCAAGTACTAGCTCCTGATGGAACTATAGCTCTTCACATTACTCAATTTTCTAAAGTTAATTCTACTTCTACAGTTGGATTCCCTCTACTATCCAATACCTCTCTTCCGTGAATTTTACTAATTTTTACCATTTTGAATATTTATTTAATAATTTAAAATTTGCTTTTGAATAACCATTCTACTGATTGCTTACCGTTTGTCTAGGGCAAGTTTTTAAGGGTAATTTAACTCCATCTTTCCATTATTAGCTTAAATCGTGGAGTATACTTTTCAGGCTCAGATTTTATATCTTTTTTCAAATTTTCAATATTAATCCATTTGTAATCCATTATTTCTTCTGGATTTGGCTTTACAGGTCAATCGTAGTATCAAATAAAAATTTTGTCTAATTCGTGTTCTATCAATCAATTCTCAAATGAAGCTTTGTAAGGCATATCAAATTTATGTTCTATATCACAGTCAAATCAAAATTCTTCTTTAAGTCTTCTATGAGCAGCTTCTTCATAATTTTCTCAAGGTCTTGGATGACTACAAACAGTATTTGCCCATAATCATCAGCAATGATATTTGTTTTTTTCTCTTTGTTGAAGCAATAATTCTCATTTTTTATTGAATACTAAAACTGAAAAAGCCCTGTGTAAAAGTCACAATTCATGTGCTTTTAGTTTTTCTTCTTTTCAGATAATATTGTCATTTTGATCTATCAAAGTCACATATTCTTGCATTAGTTTTTGAGTTAAGATAGATAAATTTATTTTATTAAACTTTTACCTGTCATTTCGCTTGGTTTTTCAATTCACAATAATTCCAAAACAGTCGGTGCGATATCTACCAACCCACCACTAGATTCCAATTTATATTTTTTATCACTTACAAGTATAAATGGAACTGGATTTGTGGTGTGAGAAGTTTTTTGTTCTTCACTTTGGTCTTCTACATTACCATGATCCGCAAAAACCAATATTTCGTATCAGTTTTTTAATCAACATTCAACTAATTTTCAAACACAATCGTCTACAGTTTTTACAGCTTTGTGAATAGCATCAATTACTCCAGTATGTCAAATCATATCTCAGTTTACTAGATTTGTTATTATCAAATTATAATTGTCGTTTTCTATTTTTTCGCATATCACATCAGTAATTTCATAAGCTGACATTTCTGGTTTCAAGTCATAAGTTTGAACTTTTGGAGAAGGAATTAAAATTCTGTCTTCATTCCTAAAAGGTGCTTCTACTTGTCAGTTAAAAAAGAATGTCACATGAGCATATTTTTCAGTTTCTGAAATTCTTAATTGTCTCAATCAAGCATTACTTACTATTTCTCCAAGTCAGTTTTTGATTTCTAGCTCAGGGAAGGCTACTAGTGCATTCATACTATCGTAAAATTGAGTCATTCACACATAGTAAACATTCAAAGGACTTCTATTCCAACCCTCAAAAACTGGCTCAACGATGGCTTTTGTTAATTGTCTTGTTCTATCTGTTCTAAAATTCCAAAATATTATTGAATCATGCTCTTTGATTCATTCGTATCCTTTGAGTACTATAGGTTTTATAAATTCATCTGTTTCTCAGTTATTATGAGATTCTTTTACTCATTCAATCATATTATCAAANACTTTATCAGTTTTTGCATTACAAATGGCGTCGTAAGCGATTTGNGTTCTGTCCCATCTTTTGTCTCTATCCATAGCATAAAATCTTCACATGATTGTGCATATTTTACCAAATCATAATGTTTTTAGTTTTTTTTCTAAACTTCATAAATATTCCAAACTTTTTGTCACAGGAGAATCTCTTCAATCAGTAAATACATGGATATTTACATTATGAAAATTTTCTTTATCACACAAATCCAAAAGAGCAAATAAGTGATCTATGTGAGCATGTACTCATTCTCATTGCAAAATTCACATCAAATGTAGAGTAGAGGAGTGTTTTTTGCAGTTTTCAATTGCTCATTTTAGAGCATCTATTTCAAAAAATGATCAATCTTTGATACTGTGATTTATTCTTTCTAATGATTGAAATATTATTCTACCACTACCGATTGTCATGTGTCAGACTTCAGAATTTCATTGGTATCAAGCTGGAAGTCAAACATCTTCTCCGCTTGTGTTGAGTAAAATATTTGGATAATTTTTCATCAAATTATCTGTGAATGGTGTCTCTACTTGTGCAATTGCATTGTTTTCTGTTTCTTTGCGATATCATCGTCAATCGCGAATTATTAACATGACTTTTTTCATGGTTTTATTTTTTTAGGATAAAATTTTATTACTTTATTGTTTTGGAAATCGTATATTTCGTTGTGAATAAAGTAAATTTTTTTGCTCTGTAAACTCTATGAATATATTTGTAAAATTCAAATAAAAAATTTTTTTACTTTTCACTTTTCTAATATTCAGATCATAAATTAATGTTTTTGTCAATCACTTTTTTTTCTAAATCCCCTTATTTTTTGTATTTTTTATAACTTAGTCTTATAATTGAAAAGACAAAGATTTTATTTTATATTATTGTGAATCCTGATATGTACACAACATTAGAATATTTAGAACATCATATTAAAGTTCAAAACTCAAAGAAAAGTCCAAGAAATTTTTTTAGAGAAATAAAATTACTTGTTGTTATTTTTGTGATGTCTTTTGTTTGAATGCTTTTGTTTACCAATGCTCAATTGTTTTTTTGAATTAAAGATGATGCAGAAGTTGTTGATTGGAATCAAAAAACTATAACTACAGACAATAGTGTTTCTTTGATGATTGAATGAGAAAAAGAAGCAAAAGAATCTTTTGAAAAAAAACAAAAAGAGCTTGATTTGCTAGTTTCTCAGTATGAAAATAATTTTAATATAATAGAAAAATCTCCTAGTTTAACTACAGAACAAGATTTGAAACAAAATATGAAGTCTTATGATTTTGATTTTAATTTACTTCCTCCGATGGACAGATTGATTGTGTCAAAGATCAATTTAGATGTACCTTTGGTTGATAGTAAATACAAAAATGAGGTAGATTTTACTCAATGAAATTTCAATGAAGAATTGGAAAATGGGGTAGTGAAGTATCCTACAACTCCACAACCTTGAACAGAATGAAATACTTTGATTTTTGGGCATACCTCTCAAGAATGGCGACAAAAAAATCCATATTGAACGGTTTTTTTAAATATACCAAAATTAGACCAATGAGACACAATACAGATTATATGGTGATGAAATATTTATGAGTATAAGGTTGTAGAAAAAATAATCGTAGTTCCATCAAAAGTAGATTCTCAATTTCAAAAGTATCAATGAATATGATGAGACTATGTTACATTAATGGGTTGTTATCCTTTAGGTAGAACAGACAAAAGGATGATGATCACAGCAAAAAGAGTAGAATAAGAAGTTTATAAAGTTTGTAAAGTTCATAAAGTCTTAGCCCCCTTTAATTACGGAGTTCTCCGTAACGAGCAAGGGGGATAACCACTTGTAACTTTATAAACTTAGCTTCGCGGGTAGCACCCGGGTGGTAGGATGGAATTATAAACTTGTCACTAATCTATAAGTATCTTTTGCGATCATAAGTTCTTCGTTTGTAGGAACTACAATAACTTTAACTTTTGAGTCATCTGTTGAAATTATTCTTTCTTCTCCTCTGAAATTATTTTTGTTTTCATCTAATTTTATTCCTAAATATCCTAGATTATCTACAATTAGTTTCCTTTGTAATGCAGAGTTTTCTAGTGTCCCAGCAGTGAATACAATCACATCTACTCCATTCATATAAGCAGCATAAGCACCGATATATTTCAAAATACCTTTGGTATACATATTTATTACAAGTGTTTCTCTTTCTTTACCGGCATTGTAACCATTTTCAATATCTCTATGGTCGCTAAAATTTCATGAGATTCCTAGCATTCCCGATCTTTTATTAAGCATTTCATCTATCTCATCTATACTCATATTCATATTTTTTATCAAAAAAGGTATAATTGCAGGATCAATATCTCCACAACGAGTTCCCATAATAACTCCTTCAAGTGGAGTAAGTCCCATAGAAGTGTCTACTACTTTACCATCTTTGATAGCAGTAACTGATCATCCATTTCCAATATGACAGGTGATTATTTTTTTTGTATTATAGTCTCGGCCAAGAATTTCGCAAGCTCTATGACTTACATAATTATGAGAAGTCCCATGAAATCCATATCTTCTAATTCCATGTTTTTCATACAATTCACGAGGTAGAGCGTACAAATAATTTGTAGCTTCCATAGTTTGATGGAAAGCAGTATCAAAAACAGCAACATTTGGTACATTAGGTAACAATCTTTCCACTGATTCTATTCACATAATATTTGCTGGATTATGTAAGGGAGCTAGAGAAACTAATTTTTTTACTTCTGCTTTTACCTCTTCGTTTATAATTATAGATTCTGAAAATTTTTCTCATCCGTGTACAACTCTATGTCATACAGCAGAAATTTCATCTAATGATTTTATTACTCATACTTCCGTGTCTACTAATAGATCTAAAACCATTTTTAATGCTTCGTCATGATTTCTGATTTCGATTTCAATTTCTTTTTTTTGATCGTTTGAACTTTTGTGCTTTATGGCACTTCCACTTATTCAAATTCTATCTACTAATCATTTTGCTAAGACATTGTTGTTGTCCATATCAAAAATCTGGTATTTTAACGATGAAGAACCAGAATTTATTACTAAAATTTTCATTGTATAATATGTTTAAATTTTAAAACTGAATTACTTAGTTATAAGTTATAAAGTTAAAAGCTACAAGTTATAAAGTTAAAAGTTGCGAGAAAGTTATTAATACTTTATAAACTTTCAAACTTTTTTATCTTAATTCGACTATAATCAACTGACTACCACCAGCTAAGCTAGCCATCATAATATTATTGATCATTTCTTGATATTGTTGGATATTGTTTTGTTTTAGTGATGAATAAAGATTGATATACTGTATCAAAATAAATCTTTCATCTTGGGTCAATGTGGAAACTATAACTGGAGTTGATTCTGGTGTTGATAAGAACACATTCACAGCATTAATAATTTTTGCTTCATCTACTATTTTTCCATACACATCAGCAATATCTCATACCGCTTTTCCATTTAATATTCTAGAGTTGAAGATTTGTGCTATCATATTTACTAGCTCATTGGAATTTGGTAAGAATCTTGCTGCTGCTAATTGAGCTCTAAGATAATTTAATTCATCTTTTGATTTTGTTCATACAAAAGGAGTTAATTCTTCATCACTCAACCCAAATCCATATTTTGCTCATAAGTTGTTTGAGTAAAATAGTTTTCCATATCACTGATCTACTAATTGAGCTAACATCAACATAGAACCTTTTTCTATAACCTTACCACTTATAGGATCTGTTTTTGCGAAGAATCTGTGGAATAAAGATTCATTACCTTCTCACATAACTACTGTTGCTATGTTTGGGTCTATTACCAAATGTTTTACATTTTCAGATTTAATTCTTTGATACATCTTACAAGTGTTTTCATCTGATCATTGTTCCCAAAACCAAGCCAATCAACCATCAAATTTTAAGTTTTTTTGATTATCCAAAAAGTATTGCAAATATGTACCAGCAATCAAAACACCATCTTTATCATCTCTATCTTTAGTATATTCTATAAATTTATTGTAATGAGGGAATTGTAGATCAAATACATCTTTTTGCGAATATCATATTTTTATTTTTTCTTCTATTCTCAAATCATCTGTTACTTCTGTTACTTGACCGACACTTTGCTTAAACCATAAAAATGGTCAGCTTGCTCATTGGCTAGATATTCTGATTAAATTAAAGAACATCTGAACTAGCATCCAAAGTCCCAAAGCTCCAAGAGTTAGTACAAGTAATAATTTGTGACCCTCATCGTTATCTTTGTTTATCAAGTCTTGTATAAACATACTAAGAACTAATATTGTTCGCATTATAAGTCCAATTCCATACCAAAGAATAGCTCATCAAATTACTCGCCAAATAGCCCATCCAACAACAGTGGCAAAACTTAGGGCAAATAGTTTTTGGTTTTTTCTGATAATAGAATAGATTAATCCAAATGCTGTAAAAATAAACACAAACATCCATATAAATCCAATATCGGTATAATAACTACTCAAGTTTTGTAGTGATCGGTTGAATGTTATATTTCATGGAATAATATATCTATATGGAACATTTATTTTTCATTTTTGTGTATAGATACTATGATTTTCGTAATATTGTTTTAAGTTTACTATATTTGTTCTCAAAGAGTCCGGATTTTCTTTATATTCATCTAATGTTTTTATGATCAATTCTTCTGCTGGTGATCAGGCTTTTATTTTACCAGATTTCAAAATCTCTTCCAGTTTTTCTACATTACCAGCATTTATATAGTCCTTGTTTTTACATAAAAATCTAGCAGAGGAGTTTGCTCCATAACAAGTGTTATTTTTCGGATAAATGAGTCTTAATAGTCAGTAGGATAAAGCTCTTTTATCAGTAAATTCTTTCCAGCCATATCATACATATCTACCTACATCTTCATTTCAAACAACAGCCTCTTTCTTTCATTCTTCCAATTCTTCTTTTGTAAATTTTGTGTTTAAACATCGCTCCATAGATCATTCTTTGTTTATATTATCGCTTCTTAATAATATTTCGCGATCAGTTTCATTTTGTGCTTCTAAGTTTTCAAAATCATTTGTAGCTAATAATACTTTATTTTTTAATTCAATATTTTTATCTTCTTTATCATTGTTAGCTAAAAACAGTCCTTCTACGAAATTTTTTATTCAAGTGTCTTCTGCTAAAACTTGTTTGTACAATAATCGTGGTCATTTAAATATCAGCAAACTTGCTAACAAAGATATTCACCAAACAACTATATAAGAAAATAATTTTCTTTTTGAAAACAGTTCTTGTTTTGTATTTTTTATAAACATTTGAACTAATCATATTAGAGTAATTATCGCTCAAATGATCACTACCCATTTTCACATAGCAACTCACATAAAGTCGACTGCATTTACTGGTTGAAGTATTCACATCATACCCAAAGCTATTGTTCAAACTCCAATTCCAACTAGTGAATTTATCCATAACAGCAACAACAGTACTCCAAAAACTACAACATCTATAAATGCACTAGGTTTTGACATACTTGCTAGAGCAAAGAAAAATCCAGACAATATGAGATATTTCAACGATTCTTTATCAAACAATTTTTTACTTTTATTTTCTGATATATAACGAATAAAAATAAATCCAGAAAGTATTGCTAATATTGTTAAAGCCATTACTCCAAGGTCTGTTTTGTTGTCTACGAATACTAAGAAAGCTCCCATACCACTAGTTAACCAAAGTAATAATGTCATCCATCCTGTTCAAAAAGATAATGATTTAGTTAGTTGTGAAAGTTTTAACTTTTCTCCAAAATATTCTATAGCTTCGTTTATCAGTGCTAAACCAAAAAACAATACAAATGGTCCAGATAAAAAGTTCATACTAACAGCTACAGTATCAGGAGATAACCAAGATCAAGTAAATATTTTACCAATACTAAACCAAAATGCTATAAATGAATGTCGTAAAAATGGCATTGCTCCAGCTGTTCAAACATTACCTCGAATTATTCCAAAATTTTCTGCTATGACTTTTGGTACATATAGATATTCGTGATTTGCATCCCAAGCTGTAGAATAAGGTATAAATGATAATTGAAATCCATAAAAATAATATATTATAGAAAATATTATTAAAACTAACATAATCCATTGCCATCGATTTTTTTTCACATTTTCTAATTTAAATCCAGATAATAGATCGCTAATGATGTTTTTATCTTCTTTCAATTCATCTCTCATAAGCCAAATTATTCAAGATAATCCTAAGAATATTATTCGAACTACTACCGGATGAAATAGTCCAAATCACATTAAAAGTTGAGTAAGTAATAGGATAATTCCCAATCCTAAGCCAAAATTTAAAAACAATTCTTGAATTCTATTTTCTTTGAATTTTATTATTAATTTTGATATAAATTTTCCTAAAGCCAATGTTCATACTATAAAATATGCTCATAAAACGAATAATAATAGGTTGTTTATAATGTAGATTATAAATCCTGATCATACTAAACCATCTTTAATTCGTATGTGTAATAAACTGAACAACAGTAGTCCAGAAACCAAATAAATTATAAACTTTTTTAACGAAAAGCTTTTATTGATTATTAAGTACAACACGGGTATTCATGCTGCTATGATTGCAGCAATAACTGTTTTCCAATTTTCCCAAGATGCAAACATACTGTTGTAGTAAGTATGATTTACCATAAATTCAGAGTAGATTTCCACTCAAAATACAACTAAAACAATCAACATAATAATCAAAAAGATTTTTTGAGTTAAATTTTTCATAAATTTTTTTTAAAATAATAAAAACATGAACAAATTATGGCAAATAAACTTTTATAAATATTGTGTAATATTGCAACACAAATTCAAAATAAGTTCATAAAGCCCATTCCACAATATTGATAGGTTCGTAAAGTTTATAAAGTTCATAAAGGCCCCCTTGCTCGTTACGGAGAACTCCGTAATTTAAGGGGGTAGGGGTTTTGTGATAAATGAGGATTTTTACTTAATCCCCCTTACTAAAGGGGACTCACTTTACAAACTTTCCAAGCTTTGCTAACTTGTTTACTTGTTTAACAGTAAAATATGTTTTTTTGCTTTGATACAATTCATTCAGCCAGAGAATCAAAAATATAGATAGAATCCGGATCTAACTTTGGTTTGCTGTGTAAAAAAGATATTGAATCCAATTTGTTCAAATCAATTTTTAAAAAATCTATTTCTCCAATTTGCAAAAAATCTTCTAAAGATAATTCTTGTGTTAATAATTTTTGGTATCCCTCAAAAATAAAACTATATTGATGATAAAAAAATATTTTTTTATCTTTATTGTCATCAATAATTTTTAATATTTTTACATAACTTTGATCTTGTTTTATATCCAGTAAATCTAATAATAAATTGAAATATTTTTCCATAAGCCAAAATTTATTGCTAAAATAAATAAAACCATATTAATCATCTATAAAATTTTTGAAATCT
>JGI24709J26583_10001360_pt1 | contig 20671 bp, 18 predicted proteins | sample BioPla2DNA1_FD_26583 | JGI IMG/M metagenome (IMG submission 26583) | reverse complement strand
CAGAGGAATTTAGAGAACTTATAATGACTAATGTTTTTATAAGCAATAGCTTAATGATTCCCCTAGCTACTGTATTTGTATCCTATTCAGCAACATTTTCACAAGAACTTGAAAAGAGAATTCCTCTTCGTTTTAGATTATTTGGATATAGAGAAAAAGATCTAATTATATCCAAGATAATAGCCTATTCAATTTTTATGACAATGGCTTTAACTGTTTATGTAATTGCATCTTTTCTAGCATTAAAAATACAAGTGCCTTCCTTAAGTTCAGCATTGATTTTAATAGGCTCTTTATATCTTCTTGCTATAATATTTTTTGTATTGGCCCATGGAATCTCCTTATTTTTTAAGAAGTTTGGTCCAACCTATGCTACAACAATGATCCTTTACTTTGGAATAATGATACTAAGTGGAATGTTTGGAGTACAAGCAAAAGATTTCCCAGAACCATTAATGAAAGTAGCTTATTTACTTCCAACAACTTATATATGCGGTGATTTTATTGACTTTTGGCAAAAGGGAAGTTATAATTTTATGCCATATATACAATCCTTAGTACTGCTTACTGCAGTAGCATTAATAGTTTTATTCTTAGCAATAAATTATGATTCAAGATACAAGCACCAGAATTAATGTAGAATGTACAATGATTGTACATTAAAAAGTGATAAATAAAAAGGCTACGATAAATGGGATATGCTTATGGAACATATCCCATTTATCTTCGCAACTTAATAGAATATTACTTGAAACTTGAAATCTGATAACTGAATTTCGCTCCACACTCCAAACTTCACACTGCCGAAGCTGAAACCTGAAACCTGAAAACTGAAAACTGATTTCTACTCCATACTGAATCAAGCATTTTCAATTATTTTAAAGAATAAATCTTCCATACTTGACTCATTATATTTTTCTCTTAAGTATTTCTTACTTCCTGACTCTACTATTCTGCCTTCCTTCATTAATATCATAGTATCACTAACTTCTTCCATTGAAGCTAAAATATGAGTACTAACTAATATTGTTTTTCCAAGGGACTTTATTTTGCCTAGTATTTCTCTAAATTCCTTTATTCCATTTGGATCTAAGCCCACAAAAGGCTCATCAATCAAGATTATATCTGGATCGTGAATTAGGGCCATTATAATTGAGACCTTTTGTTTCATACCTTTAGATAAATCCTTAGCAAGGGAATTTTTTCTATCAGATAAGTTGAAAATATTCATTAATTCTTCAGCTTTGCTTGTCCAATTTTTGATTTTATAGGCCAATGCTATAAATTTAAAGTGTTCCCATACTGTTAGTAAATTATATAAGTCAGGAGTTTCAGGAATATAGGCTAGGGTTTCCCTTACAGTTCTATCTTTAGTTGATTTTCCATCTATTAAAATATCTCCTGAATCCTTTCTCAGTAGGGAAAGGATACATTTTAAGGTTGTTGTTTTACCAGCACCATTAGGACCGCATAGTATAGCTATTTCTCCAGTATTTAATTTAAAGGATATATTATCAATTGCTTTATTTTTCTTAAATGATTTAGATAAGTTTTTGACTTCTAACATAATGTCCTCCTATTAATTATCAATATTCTATAAGATCAAATAATTTATTACATAATAACACTTGTAAGCTTATATAAATTCCTATAATAATACTTAATACTCCAAAAGCTAAATAAGGATTATTACTTATTACATAGGCAGCTGTGGTGGCGGAAACTGGAATCATTATAACTATCATTAATATAAAAGTTGAAAGGAATCCAAACCCAACTTCACTATCCTTTGGCAAAAGGAGTATCATAATCAAATTAAATAGCTTGACTACAAGTGAAAATGCTAATGTTAGAATATAGCAACCTATTCCTAAAAGTAAGTATTTTGTATCTAAAACAATTGAAGGGAGAAGCATTATACTCACTCTAATTAACAATACTAAAAGTTCGTCTAAAACTGTAGAAAGAATTTTAGCAATTGGCTTTCCAGGAATAAGATATATATATACATTTTTTAATTCTCTAGATAGTTCAGAAAAATTAGAGGAAACAAGGGAGGCATAAACTATTAGAATGCTTATTCCAATTATTGATAATAGTTGCTCTCCTTTTAGTGTTAGATAAGCACCTAAAGCTCCAATTATAATATTGAGTAAATACAATAAATATTTTTTAACTGGAGTTTGTTTTCTTTTTCTAATAACAGAAGCTTTCCAATATAAAGATAGAACTCCCCATCTTTCTTTAGAGTTACCATTTATATTAACTTTTTTAATTTCCTTTTCCATTTCTGCATGAAAATCTACTTTAGTATTTTTTAATTGTTTAACTCTCTCATTTCTGACAGAAACCTTTTCTGCAATTTCTTCATAGTATTCAACATTAAGAACAATAAATAAGAAACAATTGAAAACAATTAAGGCAGATAGGTATAGTAAATCGAATACTGGTGGCACAACTGTTTCTGTTAATAGCAAAGAAATAAAGTTAATAATGGAATATACTATTGGTAATTTTGCTATAAAACTACTTAAAATATAATTTGATAATGCAGTAAAATCAAAGTTTAAACTCCAAAATTTATATAAATAAAATATAAGAATTAAGCAGGCAATACCTTGTAATATACGTGAAATAACCTTTAAATTTTTTGCTAATCCTGTCTTAACTTTTATTGCAAAAAGCAGATAGGATAATGAAATAAAAAACAAAAAAATAAAGAAAAAGCCTAAAGCTATTGGTAATAAACCAATCAATGATAAATCCGTTGTGGCTAAAATCATAGATATCATAAAAAGGCCACTAATAAAGAAATTAGATACACCGCTAATGGCGCTACGAATCATTGAATAAAGTAATATTAAATTATTATTCAATGGTGAAGGAAATAAATAGCTAATATCTGAAATAGAAAAATTACTTGGNGCATAATCATTTAAATAATGAGCCAATACAAATAATATTATAATAGTAGAAATTACAGCTATTATTCCAAGGGAAATTTCTTGTGTTTCTAAGGTAATTGAAGTCTTAGCTTTATTTGTAAATAATGAAATTATATATGAAGAAAAGATAAATGCCAAAAGCATAATTATGGTAAATAGCCTCTTAATAAAAATTATAGGATTTTGGAAAATTTGAAAAAATAGATTCTTAAGCTTCAAAAAATCTAAATATATTAAAATTTTTAAGTCTTTCAATTAAAAACCCCCTTTATGTCTTTGATAAATTATACCATAAAATAGCATTTATAACAAGAAATTGATTAATTATGGAAAAATTTAAATTAGTAAAAGTCTAAAGAAATAAGTCAATATTTGTAATCAATCCTTGCCTAATATATAATAAGAAATAGATTAGGATTATAATGTAATAAATGTATTAATAAGGGAGAGTTGTATGGAGTTTAATGGTTTTACTTTAATATTTATAATTATATTAGCAATTATAGTAACTGGGATTTGGGAATACATTCAAAGGTTAAAATATATAAGAGAAAAAATAAAGAATAATTGGGGGAAGGTAGGAAAAGAAAATTATAAGGATAAGGATTTAGAATCAATAGCAAGTTATTATAAGAATGTAGAAGACAAAGGCTTTTATATTGATGATATAACATGGAATGACTTAAACATGAATATAGTATTTAGCAGAATTAATAATACTCAATCATCAGTAGGAGAAGAGTTTTTATATAATACTTTAAGAAGACCAGAATTTAATGAGGATAAATTAAAGGTAAGAGATATGGCATAAAATTTAATTAATTGAAATAATTGTATCAAAAGAACCCTTTAGCAATATTTATATAGTAAGAACAATTTTAAGGAGATATCTTATGGAAATGATGAATATGCTATTCCAGGGTTTAATGGGTGGCGGAATGCCTAATATGAATGGCGGAATGCCTAATATGAATAATGGTATGCCTAACATGGGTCTTGGAAATCAAATGAGTAATCAAGGTGGAGGAAATTCACTTATTAATATGCTATTAAGTTCTATGATGGGTGGAAATCAAATGAATGGAAATCAAATGGGTGGCAATTCAATGAATGGAAACCTTAATTTAGGCAATTTAATGGGAAGCCTAATGGGAAATGTACAAATGGGTAATAATCCAATGCAAAACAACCCAATGGCTGGACAAAATATGATGAATAACCCTCTTTCACTTCTTATGAATGGAATGGGTGGAATGAATGGTGGAAATTTATTAAGTAGTTTAGGTCCTCTTCTAAATATGTTTATGGGCGGTATGAATACACCTAATAATCAGCAAAGCAAAAAATCAAGTAGTAAAAGAAAAAGCGCTACAGTAGATATGGATAAATTGATGAGTATGCTTTCCTCATCGGGAATAGATTATACTAACACTAACAATTCAGTTAATAACGATTTAAGATCTTTAGCTATGCTTCTTAATGCTATGAATGGTGGAATTAATAATAATCCTGATAAAAAACGCCGTAAAAGAAAATAATTAAAAAGTTTAGCATTAAAATAAGTATTAACTCAAAATGAGCTAATACTTATTTTTTTAGACTTTACATAATATTATATTTTAAAATCCTCTTTTCTTTGCTTCTATGCCGCTTTCATTAAGAGCAGGTTCCTTAATAGTGAAATTATAGCTATTATTTGCCTTTTGATTTTGTGTTTTATTTGTATGTCTTAGACCATTTTCCTTTGTATATGTTCTTCTATTATCATTTTTCATAAGCTTACCTCCTAAATAGTAATACAATAATAGTATTAGGAAATAATCAAAAATTATTAAAAATATTTATATTGACTGTGGAAAATTATTGCACTATATTTATATATGAAATATATAGATGGTTGTCTATATAAGGAGGAGATATGATTAAAGATTATGAAAAGAATATAAAAGTATACAAAGCTATTGGTGAAATAAATAGAGCTAAGATTATTGATATGCTTTCTACAGGTGAAAAATGTGCATGTATGCTGTTGGAGGAGTTTAAGTTTACTCAGCCGACCTTATCTCATCATATGAAGGTATTAATAGATTGCAATATAGTTAAATATAGAAAGGTAGGAACATGGATATATTATAGTTTAAATGAAGAAGTTTGTGAGGAGGCTATAAAATTTTTAAATGGTATATTAAACCATAATAAAGATTGAAATAGGAGATAATATGAAAAAAGTAGATTTAACAGAAGGAAAGGTCTTAAGTGTATTAATAAAGCTAGCACTACCTATTATGGCAAGTTCTTTTTTGCAATTTGCATATAATATACTTGATATGATTTGGGTTGGGAATCTTGGAAGCAATGCGGTAGCTGCTATTGGGTCTTCAAGTTTTTTTGTTAGTCTTGGATATTCAATAAGTGCCTTTATTGCAATTGGAGCTGGAATTAAAGTTTCCCATGGAATAGGGGAGAAAAATAATAAACAGGTTAAGGAATATATTTCTTCAGGAATAATTTTAACCTTATTTCTTGGAATAATTTATAGTATTATTATTATTGTTTTTGGTAAAAATTTTATAGGTTTTTTAAATATAGAAAATTCAATAGTAAAAAGTGAAGCTTACAAATATTTAGTTATAAATGCACCTATTTTATTTTTCTCCTTTTTCAATACCTTATTTATAAGAATTTTTAATAGTTTTGGAAATAATAAGAGCGTTTTAATAATAAATATAATAGGTATAATAATAAATTCAATTTTAGATCCAGTATTTATCTATATATTAAAATTAGGTGTAAGTGGTGCAGCCCTATCTTCTTTAGTAGGAGCATTTATAGTTTTTGTATCCCTTTTATATAAGGGAAGATCAGTTTTTACAATAGATAAAGAAAATATCTTAGATTATGCAAAGTTAAAGGAAATAACAAGACTAGGAATTCCAATGTCTCTTCAAAGAGTATTATTTACAATAATAAATATTCTTCTTGCTAGAATAGTTGGAAGTTTTGGGTCAGATGCAATAGCTGCACAAAAAATAGGATTACAAATTGAATCAATAGTTTATATGGTTGTTGGGGGATTAAATGGAGCTATAACGGGCTTTGTAGGTCAAAATTTTGGAGCAAAGAAATACAAAAGAATCAATGAAGGTTATAATAAGGCAATAGGCATTGGAATTACTTATGCTTTATTTGTAACAATTACTTTTATTTTTATTCCAGAGTTTTTAGTGAAATTATTTATTAGAGAAGAAAACACCATTAATATTGCAAGTAGTTACTTAAGAATATTGGGGGTATCGCAAATATTTGCAACTGTAGAAATGATATCAAATGGAGTGTTTACAGGAGTTGGATTACCTAAGATTCCAGCTGCTATAAGCATAATCTATACAAGTTTAAGAATTCCAATGGCATTAATACTTATAAGATTTTTTGATGTAAATGGAATATGGGCAGCAATAACAATTTCAAGTATAATGAAAGGAACTACATCATATGGAATATACAAACATAAAATATGGAGGAAATATAAAGATGCTAGAATTAATTAAAAAGCTTAATTATAAAGAAAAATTATTAAAAGGAAGCTTTGGTATTGAGCGCGAAACACTAAGAGTAACAAAAAAGGGAGACTTAGCTTTGACAAAGCATCCAAGGGCTTTTGGAAGTAAAATTTCAAATCCATATATAACAACAGATTTCTCAGAGAGCCAAATAGAACTTATAACTCCTCCATTAAGTACGGTAGATGAAGCGCATAATTTTTTAACGGCTCTTTATGATATGACAGTTTTAGAATTAGATAATGAATACCTTTGGCCCCAGTCAATGCCTTGTAATATACCTGAAGAGGATAAAATACCAGTAGCTGAATATGCTATAGAAGATGATTACAAAGGAGAAAATGCAAGTAATTATAGGAAACATCTTTTAAAAAAATATGGAGGGAAAAAGCAATTAATTTCTGGAATTCACTTTAATTTCTCTTTTAATGAAAATCTAATTAAAGATTTATATAAATTGACTGAGGATAAAAGAGAGTATAGGGACTTTAGAGATCATATATATTTAAAAGTAGTGAGAAACTACTTAAGATATAGATGGCTGCTTATTTATTTATTAGGTGGAACTGCAGTAATGCATGAATCCTTTGGGGATAAGTGTCTTATTCAATTAAATAAAATAAATGAAGGTAGCTTTAGTAATGAAGGAGCTATTTCTTACAGAAATAGTGAATGTGGATATAAAAACCCAATAGACCTATATCCAAATTATAATTCTGTAAAGGAATATGTAGAAAGCGTAAATAAATTTATAGATGATAAAGTTATAGACAGCCACAAGGAACTATATACGCAAATTAGGCTGAAGGCTTATGACAATGATAATTTCTTAGAATCACTTTTAGCAGAGGGAATTAATTATTTAGAAATGAGAAGCATAGATATAAATCCTTTTGACAAAGCTGGAATATCTAAGGAAGATTTAAACTTTATAGTATCCTTTTTAATATACTTATTAGTTAAAGAAGAAAGCGGTTTTGAAAATTGGCAGGAAGAGGCTCAATATAACCAAAATATAATTGCATTATATGGTCAAAAGGATGTAGCTTTATATAAAGATGGTGAAGAAGTTTCTAAAAATAAATGGGCAGTTGATATTTTAGAGGAAATGAAAGAAATCCTTAAAGTCCTTTCTATAGATAAAGATAGAGTTATGGATAATATGATATCAAGGGTAAAGGATCCATCCTTAACTTATGCAGCTAAAATTTCAGAAATAGTAAAAAAAGAGGGATTCTTAGAAGGGCATATGAATTTATCAATAGAATATAGGGATGATGCCTTTAATAATAGATATAAATTTCAAGGATACGAAGATTTAGAACTTTCTACTCAAATTTTAATGAAGGAAGCCATAAAAAGAGGTATTAAGGCTGAAATAATAGATAGAAGTGAAAACTTTATAGCCTTAACAAAGGATAATCATACTGAATATATAAAGCAAGCTACTAAAACCTCAAAGGATAATTATGCAACAGTGCTTATAATGGAAAATAAAACTATAACTAAAAAAATATTAGAGAAGAATAATATAAAGGTTCCAAGGGGATTTGAATTTTCCTCCTTAAAAGAAGCTATTGAAAATATAAATGAATTTAAAGATCATCCAATAGTTATAAAACCAAAGTCAACTAATTTTGGTATTGGCGTGTCAATATTTAAGGATAAGGTAAGGGAAAAAACAATAATTAATGCACTAGAAAGAGCCTTTAAGCATGATAATGCTGTTTTAGTAGAAGAATTTATACAAGGAAAAGAGTATAGATTTTTAGTAATAGGAGATAAGGTTGCTGGAATACTTCATAGGGTACCTGCAAATATAGTTGGTAATGCAAATAACACAATTCAAGAATTAGTTGAAATAAAAAATCTAAATCCTTTAAGAGGAAAGGGCTATAAAAAACCTTTAGAAAAGATAGAATTAGATGAGGAAGTAAAAACATTTTTAAGAGAAAAGGGAATGACTATAAACTATGTNCCAAATAAAAATGAAATAGTTTATCTTAGGGAAAATTCCAATATAAGTACTGGTGGAGATAGTATAGATTATACAGATTTAATTCCAGAAAAATTCAAGAAAATAGCCATAGAAAGTGCAAAGGCTGTTGGAGCTTCAATTTGTGGAGTAGATATGATAATAGAAGACTATACAAGGTTTAATTCAAATTATGCNATAATAGAACTAAACTTTAACCCAGCTATTCATATTCATTCTTATCCATATGAAGGCAAAGAGAGAAAAATTGCAGAAGAAGTTTTAGCTTTATTAGGGTTTATTTAGTTGGAGCTTAGGATAGTGTGGAGTTTGGAGTTTGGAGTGTGGAGCTTAGGGTAGTTTGGAGTGAAGATTAGTTTTCAGGTTTTAGTTAGTTTAGGAAGGTTGAAAATTTAGAGTAGAGACTATATTAAATTGAGGTTTTAATAAATTTGATATAGTCCTATTTTTATTATATTTTCTTGTTAGCAACTTAAAAGCTGATTTTGGTCAAAGTATATGAAATATTAAGAAGGGGTAAGTAAAATATAAAAATCAAAGATTTATTATATTTTAAATTATGATGAAGATTTTTGATATTAGAAATAAAATGAAACTAAATATAAAGGATATAACTAGAATTTCTTTATTTGTAGCCTTATCATCTTTATCACGTATAGGAATGAGCAGTCTTCCCAATATACAATTAACTACAATAATAATAATTTTAATTACTGTAAATTTTGGGTTAAGATACGGATTATTAGTTGCAATATTAACCCCAGTAACATCAAACTTGATTTTAGGAACTGGAGTATGGACAATTTGGCAAATGATTTCTTGGTCTCTAGTTGCTATTTTTTCATTTATATTTAAAAAGTTTAAAAATAATATTTATATAATGTCTTTAGTATCATTAATAAGCGGGTATATTTTTGGCTTTTCAATCAGCATTCAAAGTGCATGGACATATGGATTAAATATGGAGAAATTTATAGTGTATTATCTATCTGGATTAAGCTTTGATACATTACATTCAGTAAGCAATATGGTATTTTGTATCCTTACTTTAAAAAAAATAAATAATATTTCAAGTAAATATATAAAAGGAGAGATTAATAATCATGAAGATTAAGGCTAAAAAAATAATAATAAGCACCTTTATATTAGGTTTACTAATTTTTAATTTTGTAGCTTGTACTAATCAAAGTGAAGAAGAACAGAACCAAACTCACCAGATCACAATAATAGTGAATGAAGAATCAAAAGTAGTTCAGGTTGAAGAAGATGATACTGTTATGGAAATTATGAAAAATAATTACCAAGTAGAAACAGAATTTAATGATACATTTATAACTGGAATAGATGGCCTTGTAGCTGATAGCAATAAAGAGTTTTGGGCCTTTTATATAAATGATGAAATGTCAAATGTAGGAGCAGCGGAAGCTAGAACTCAAGCAGAGGATATAATTACTTTTAAATTAACAGAATTACAATAGATCTTATTCAATTTCTTTTGCTAAAATATTAAAATATAGAAATAATAGTAGTATAATGATAAAATTAATTTAGAAAATTAATGCAGAAGGAGAAAAATATGAATTTTAAAATTAACAAAGATTATGTATTAAATACTGCAAAGAGAATATTAGAATTTGATAGTCCTACAGGTTTTTGTTTTGATATTATAAACATAATAGAAGAAATAGCAGTAGGTTTTGGTTATAAGTTTGAAAGAACTAATAAGGGCTGTGGAATAATTACTATAGAAGGGCAAGAAGAAGGGAAAGTAATTGGTCTGGCTGCTCATGTAGATACTTTAGGTGCTATGGTTAGATCTATAACTAGCAATGGAACTTTAAAATTTACATTAGTTGGAGGACCAATACCAGCAACCTTAGATAGTGAATATTGTAAAATAAGAACCAGGGAAGGAAAAATTTATACAGGTACATTTTTAAGTACAAGTCCTGCAGCTCATGTTTATGAAGATGCAAAGGATAAGAAGCGTACTCCTGAAAATATGGAAGTAAGAATAGATGAAAAGGTCTTAGCAAAGAAAGATGTAGAGGCCTTAGGTATATGTCCAGGAGATTTTATATTTATAGACCCAAAAACAACTATAACTGAAAGTGGATTTATAAAGTCAAGATTTATAGATGATAAGGGAAGTGTTGCGGCCCTAATGGGATTATTAGAGTTGTTTAGCAGAGAAAAAATAAGTCCTAAATTTAAAACAAAGATATTTATTTCTACTTATGAGGAAGTAGGCCATGGTGCTTCATATATTCCACAAGATATAACTGAAATGATAGCTGTTGATATGGGGTGTATTGGAGAGGATTTAACTTGTACGGAGTATGATGTATCAATTTGTGCTAAGGATTCTGGAGGACCNTATGATTATAATATGGTTACTGACTTAGTAAACTTAGCAAAAGAAAATAATATAAAATATGCTATAGATATTTATCCTATGTATGGCTCAGATGTTGGATCAGCCTTAAGGGGAGGAAATGATATAAGGGGAGCTCTTATAGGCCCAGGAGTTCATGCTTCTCATGGAATGGAAAGAACGCATTATGAAGGCTTAGAAAATACAATAAAGCTATTATTAGCTTATTTATTGAAAAAATAAATTAATAATTAATAAAAATATAGGAAAACTATATGGTCAAACTATACAGTTGAACTATATAGTTTAAGGTTAAATTTATTAAAAAGCAAATGAAAAAGGTAGTAGCTAGATTTTTACTGCCTTTTTTTTCTTCCATATTAAAAAATTAGTATGTATAATATTTGTAAGAATATATTAAAAAAAATAACGAACAATAAATTATAAAATGATGAAATAAATATAAGTAAACAGCTAGTAAAATTTAGTAAAGTTTAAGATTTATATAGAAAAAATATAATTTATATTAAGAAATATAAGCTATAATAATCTCATAATTTGATAACCATGAGGTGTACTACAATGAATAACATACAAATAATAATAGACTATATTTCAAATTATGGTTTAATATTTTTATTTATAATAATATTTTTAGAGTATTTAAATTTTCCAGGATTGGGGGCAGCAGTAGTAATGCCAGCAGCTGGCATAGCTATTTCTAAGTTTAATATTAATTTAATTTTGGCAATTGCTATTTCAATAGTTGCAGGAGAATTAGCAAGTTATATTTTATTTGCTATATCTTATTGGTTTGGAAAACCTATTTTAACCAAGGTTTATAATAAATTTCCTAGAAGCCGTAAGCCCATAGATAAGGCTTTTCATTATATTGAAAACTATGGATATAAGGGAATTTTAATTGCTAGAATAATACCTGTTGCAAGAACCCTAATACCTTTTGTAGCAGGAATATTTAGAATGAATTTATTAAAGTATTCTATTTATTCAGTAATAGGAGTAACAATTTGGAATACAGCACTAATCTACGCAGGCTATGCTTTTGGAAGTTATTTTATATAAAGGTCATGCAAGTTCACAATTCACAGTGCACAGTTGCGGATGAAACTACTGTATAGTTTCTAAAATCAAAACCTGAAACCTGAAAAATGAAATCTGAAAACTGTAAATTGAAAATTGAAAACTGAAAACTGTAAATTGAAAACTGAAAACTGAAAACTGTAAATTGAAAATTGAAAACTGTAAATTGAAAACTGAAAACTGAAAACTAATAATGTGGGGGTAAAAATGTATAAAAATATAATTTTTGATATAGGAAATGTTCTTTTAAGCTTTGAGCCTAAGGAATATATGAAAACAAAAATAAAAATAAGGGAAGAAAATATAGAAAAGTTATTTAATGAAATTTTTCTATCTGAAGAGTGGTTGATGCTAGATAGAGGTACTATAGAAGAGCCCATGGCTATAGAGAGAATAATAGAAAGAAATGCAGAGCTTTCAGAAGATATAAAAACTGTCTTTAAAGATTGGTATAGTATATTGGTACCAATTCCTAAAACGGTAGAGCTGCTAAAGTCATTGAAAAGTAAGGGATATAATATTTATTATTTATCAAATTTTCATGATTTAGCATTTAAGGATGTAACTAATAAGAATGAATTTTTCAACTTATTTGATGGAGGAGTAGTATCCTATGAGGAAAAACTTCTAAAGCCAGAAGAGGAAATTNACAAGAGATTAATAGAAAGATATAATTTAATACCAGAAGAAACAATATTTGTAGATGACACTAAAGTAAATGTAGAAGCAGCAAAAAAGCTAGGTATAAGAGCTTTTGTATTTGAAAGTCCAGAAAAATTTGAAGAAGATTTAAGAAAATTAAATATATAAATCAGTAATTTAATGTACAATGAAGAATAAGCAATGTAAAATGAAGGATGTTTTACATTGCTTATTCTACATTGTAAATTCTTCATTATTTATAAGTGAATTATGAAAATAGAATAGGGAAAAAATAATAATATTAAATTATGGCAAAGAAAGTAGGAAGTATTAATGAATAAATTTGAAAATATGAATCTAGATTCTAAGATCTTAAAGGCTTTAAGTAACTTAGGTTTTGAAGAACCTTCAGAAGTTCAAAAGGAAGTAATACCTAAATTTTTAGAAGGAAGGGATTTAGTTGTAAAATCCCAAACTGGTAGTGGTAAAACTGCAAGTTTCGGTATTCCATTATGTGAACTTATAGATGGGAATGAAAACAAAGTAAGGGGGCTTGTATTAGTTCCAACAAGAGAACTTGCAATGCAGGTAAAGGAGGATATATCTAATATAGGAAGGCTAAAAAAGATAAGAGTAGCAGCTATATTTGGGAAACAGCCCTTTAAGGAGCAGGTTTCAGAATTAAAACAGCGTGTACATATAATTTCTGGTACTCCTGGAAGAGTAGCAGATCACATAGAAAGAGGTAACATAAATTCTGAGGATATAGACTATGTAGTTATTGATGAAGCAGATAAGATGCTTAATATGGGCTTTGTAGATCAAATATCTGAAATATTAAATAAGCTTCCAAGGATTAAAAATACTTATTTATTTTCTGCTACAATCTCAGAAGAAATTGAAAAACTATATATTAATTATATGAAAAATCCTGAGATACTATCTGTAAAGTCTAAGGTTTTTAATAGAGATAAAATAACTGAAAAGTACTTAGAGCTAGATTATGATGATAAGTTTAAAAGCCTCTTAAAACTTCTTTACACTTATACTGATGAATCGGTAATAATATTTTGCAACACTAAGGAAGCAGTAAAAAATCTTTATAACAGTTTAAAAAGAGAAAAGATAAAAGTAAAAGAGCTTCATGGAGATATGGATCAAAAGGAAAGACTAAAAACTATGGAAAGCTTTAAAAATAAAGAATTTAAGGTATTAGTAGCAACAGATGTTGCAGCAAGAGGAATTCATATAAATCATATTACAAATGTTTTTAACTATGATATTCCAATGGAAAAAGAAAGCTATGTTCATAGAATAGGAAGAAGNGGAAGAGGGGATAAGGAAGGATTAGCCATTTCCTTAGTTACAAATAGAGATAAAAGATTTTTAGAAGATATAGAAGAATATATTGGATATAAGATAGAAAAAGTTGACTTGCCGCCTTATGAAGAAATTATAGAGGGAAGAAAGAAGTTTTTAGAAAATCAAAGATCCTTTTACGCAAATAAGGCGGCCATAAAAAAAGTTATACATGGGGAAGTAACAAAAATACATTTGTCAGCAGGCAAAAAGAAGAAGATTAGAAATATAGATATTTTGGGGGCCTTAAGCAATTTAGATATTCTTACAGGTGAAGACATTGGAATTATAGATATACAGGAGGGGCATTCTTACGTTGATATATTAAATGGAAAGGGAAAAACTTTATTAAAAAAATATAAAGAGATTAAATTAAAGGGTAAAATTGTAAAAATAAGTTTAGCTAAAAGTAAATAGTTTTTTAACTTTAATAGTCTAAATTATTGGTAAAAATAATGAATGTTATGACTCAAAGAGAAAAGTTATAACATTCTTTTTTTATCTAAAAAATTATAAATCTTGAAATTTATAGACAAAAAAGCGTATAATTAGAAAAGGTGTTATTTAAGAGTAGGATGGTGAAAAGATGACGGTTTTAAAAAAATTAACTACCTTTATAGTATGTTTAACCATTACAGTGTGTTTTATGACTTCACTAGTATTTTTGCTTATTAATCCTTTAAAGATAAATGATTTGTTTTTAATAATAACTATAAATTTATTGATTGTTTTTTTAGTTTTGCTAATTTATTTATATATAAAAGATAAAATTATTAAGAAAGTAAATTTAATTTCAAAAGCTGCAAAAAACTTAAGATCTTATTTAAAAAAATACGATGATAGTACAGAGTTACTTGAAGAAGATATTATTAAAATAGATCAACTAGAAGAAATCTTTTGTGACATAAAAGAAATTGAAGAAAAACTGGAAAATGCAGAAAATAATATTTATCAAAGGGAAAGTGATTATAGCAACATTTTAAATGCTATGACTAATTCATTCTTTCATTTAAAAGCAATTGAAGATGAAAAGGGTGAATATATTGATGGAATTGTTAAAGATGTAAACTATGCAGGAGCAGAACTTTTAGATACAACTAAAGAGGAACTTATAGATAAAAAACTTTCAGAAATTTATAAGGATTTCAATATATACAGAGATGAAATACTTCAAATGTTAAAAAGAGTTAAAGAATCTAAATCAGAATGTATAGCAAAAGAAATTAGCGTCTTTAAAGAAAAATGGGGAGTAATATCTGTATATTCTTTAAGAAAGGGTTATTTTTCAATAATAGTAAATAATGTAACGGAGATAAAAAAATATGCTGAGAAAATGAGTTATATGGCTAGTTTTGATAACCTAACTGGTTTATCAAATAGACATAACTTAATAGAATATTTAAATAGTATGGTAAGTAAAGAAGAAGAATTTAGTGTTTATTTTTTAGATTTAGATAATTTTAAAAGCATAAATGATACCTTGGGGCATAGTACTGGAGATGAAGTATTAAAGATAATTTCTAATAAGCTGAAGAATATATATTCGGAGGAAATAAATATTGGAAGGCTAGGTGGAGATGAGTTCATAATAGTAAGAAAGGGAAAAAATATCTATGATGAAATAAAAAAATTTTCACTAAGCATATCCAAAATGCTTAATGAAACCATAAAAATCAATAGATTTTCCTTTAATACAGAAGCAAGTATTGGAGTTAGTTATTATCCTCAACATGCAACAGATGCAGAAACCNTATTAAAATATGCAGATATTTCTATGTATGAAGGGAAAAAAGCAGGAGGAAATAAGTTTAAAGTTTTTTCCTATGATATGTTAGAAAATGTTTATTTAGGTGCAAAATTAAGTAATGCTATTAAAAATAAGGAATTAGAAGTTTATTATCAACCAGTATACGATGTAAATAATAATAAAATAGTATCAGCAGAAGCTTTAATAAGATGGATAAGCCATGAGGAAGTAATTCCACCTAATAAGTTTATTCCAATTGCTAAAAAAAATGGAGACATTTTATTTATAGATGAAATTGTAATAAGAGATGCTGCAAGGTTTTGTAAAAGGATGAGAGAAATGGGGGAAAGTAATTTTATAGTATCTATAAATATTTCCCATGCTTTATTAAAACAATCTTATTTTATATCTAAAATAATGAGGATAGTTGAAGAGGAAGAAATAACACCAGATTTTCTTAAATTAGAGATTACTGAAGATGAAACTATAGATGACACTGAATTTACAGTAAATGTTTTAAAGGAATTAAGAAAATTAGGATTTGGAATTTCCCTAGATGATTTCGGTGTGGGGTATTCCTCCTTTAATCATATTAAAACATTACCTTTAGATACTTTAAAAATAGATAGAAGTTTAATTTTTAGCATAGAAAACGACAAAAGGACATTTTCAATAATAGACACTTTAATTAATTTATCCCATAGTTTGGGTTTAGATGTGGTTTGTGAAGGTGTCGAGAAGGAAAATGAAATGGAATTATTAAGAACTTTAGGCTGCGATAGGATTCAAGGATATCATATAAGCAAAGCTATTACTAAAAGTGACTTTATAAAATTTTTAATAAAGTTCAACAAAATTAATAATAAGGATATGTTAAGTAGTTAAGTTACAAAATAAATTTATATGTAAAATGCCTTATGATATAATTAATTTTATTACTGTATAAATGGAGGAAGATTAATGTATAAATTAGTAGCAATAGATATGGATGGGACTTTGTTAAGAAGTGACAAGTCAATATCAGAGAGAACAAAAAGTGCAATAAAGAAAGCAAGAGAAAAGGGTGTAACAGTAGTTTTAGCAACAGGAAGACCAATTGAAGGTGTTCAAAAAACCTTAAAAGAGCTTGAAATGTTTACAGATAAGGATTATGTATTAACTTATAATGGTGCTTTGGTTCAAAAAACAAAAAGTAAAGAATCTATTTCAAAGGTAACTATAGAGGGTAGGGACTTACACTATTTACATGGATTAAGTAAAGAATTGAATGTTAATATTCATGCCTTTGTTGAAAATAAGGGCTTACTAACACCTAAAAATAGTAAATATACTCAAGTAGAAGCAGATATTAATGACATAGATATAAAGATAGATGACTTTAGTACTATTAAAGATGAAGAGGTTGTTGTTAAGGTAATGTTTATAGATGAGCCAGAAATTTTAGGGCCAGCCTATGAAAAGTTACCTAAGGAAGTATTTGAAAAATATACTGTAGTTAGAAGTACACCATATTTCTTAGAGTTTTTAAATAAGAAGGTTAATAAAGGTTTAGGAGTAGAGCTTCTTGCTAAGCATTTAGGAATAAAAAGAGAAGAAATTATAACNTTAGGAGATGCTGAAAATGACAGACATATGATTGAATATGCTGGTCTAGGAATAGCAATGGGCAATGCCTTTGAATCAATAAAGGAAATAGCAGATTATATTACTGATAGTAATGATGAGGATGGAGTAGCTACTGCAATAGAAAAGTTTGTGCTATAGNCAAACTTATCTATTGNAATGCACAATTCAAAATTCAAAATGCACAATGAAGNAAATAAAAACCCACTGCATGCAGGGGTTTTTATTTCTTTAACTGTCCATTGAAATATAGTATAAGTGGCGAATATACTATTTATCGCAGCTTTTTATTCGCACTTTTAACTGGGTTATTACATTTGATATTTTATGTCCACGGTATTTGAATTTTTTAAGTAAATTCTTGGAGCTCTTCTTCCAATTAGGCAAAGAATTTCATAGCTTATTGTATTTAGAATTTTTGCCATATCATCGGCATCAAACTTAAGATCTCCAGAGGAGCCTAGAAGAATTACTTCATCTTCTAATTTAACATCCCCTATATCAGTTACATCTACCATAAATTGATCCATGCATATATTACCAATGATAGGAGCAAATTTGCCATTTATTATAACCTTCCCTTTATTTGAAAGCCCTCTAGAATAGCCATCGGCATAGCCTACTGGAATAGTAGCAACCTTAGTTTTTCTTTTAGTTTTATAGCTTTGGCTATAGCCTATATATTGATTTTCTTCAACTTCTTTTATATATATAACCTTTGTTTTCCAAGTTAAAACTGGCTTAATTTGAAAATCATTCTTTCTAATTTCATCAGAAGGATAATAGCCATATTGAATTATTCCAGGCCTAATATAGTTAAAGTGGGTTTCTTCTAAATCTATTATGGCAGCACTATTAGATAGATTTTTCTTTGGAGGTTTAATTTTTCTTTCCTCTAATTTATTTAGAATCTCATTATAGATTTTAATTTGTTCATAAGAGTAACTTTTATCCTTTGAATCAGCAGTAGAAAAGTGGCTAAATATGCTATCCACATTAATGTTGCTAAGAAGAAAGATCCTTTCTATTTCTTCAACAGATTTTTCTTTATTTCTAAAGCCAATTCTACCCATTCCAGAATCTATTGCAATATGGATATTAACAATTTTATTTATTTTTCTAGCTTCTTCATTTAGGATAGAAGCAAATTCATAAGATGAAACTGTTGGCTCAAGATCATATTTTAATATGGAAGGAATTGCAATATTTGTACTTAAGCCAAGTAACATAATACTAGCAGCAATACCGTTTTCCCTAAGTTCTATAGCTTCAACCACATTAGCAACTGCTAATTTTTTTATTCCATTTCTAATTAAAATTTTAGATATATCTATAGCTCCATGACCATAGGCATTTGCTTTAACCACTCCGATTATTTCACTATTTTTTGCTTTTTTCTTGATTTGATTTATATTAAATAAAAAATTATCTATATTAATTTCTGCCCACATTGGGTTAAGTAAATCCATAAAAGCCTCCCTATTGCTTATTACAAATATCATTGATAATATTATATATAAAAACTGGGTCTTTGATAAGTGCCAGTTTAGTTTAAATTAAGAGTATCAGTTTAAATTAAAAAAGTGCTTCNCAATCTTTAGAGAGGGAGAAGAGGATGGATATTGTAAATATAAATTTAGATATTAACAGTAGTGTTCCTTTGTATATACAGATTTATGAATTTATTAAATCAGAAATTCAGAAGGGAAATCTTAAAGCTAATACTAAGCTTACTTCTAAGAGAAAGTTATCTGCTTATTTAGGTATAAGTCAAAATACGGTAGAGGCTGCATATGCTCAGCTTGTTGCAGAGGGGTATATAACTGCAATAGAAAAGAGAGGATATTTTGTAGCTGAACTTAGCGGTATTATTTGTATTCCAGAGAGAAGAGAAGAGGGGAAAAGGAAATTAAATAATAAAAAGAAATATAAATATGAATTTTTATCCAGCAGGGTAGATTTGGAAAGCTTTCCTTATAATCTTTGGAAAAGGATAAATAAAGACATAATAAATGAGGATAATAGGGATATTCTTCAAATAGGTCATTCCCAGGGAGACTATAATTTAAGGGAAGTAATAAGTGATTACCTAAGATATTCAAGAGGGGTAAAGGCAGAAGCAGAAAGAATAGTTATTGGTGCAGGAACGGAATATTTAATTCAANTATTATTAAACTTAATAGGCAAGGATAAGTTATATGGAATGGAGGAACCAGGCTATTATAAAATTAGNAGAATACTAAAAAATAANAATATAGATGTAAGGGGAGTAAAGATAGATGAGCAAGGAATAAGTATAGAAGAACTATACAAAAGTAATTGCAATGTTATTCATATTACTCCATCTCACCAATTTCCAATGGGGATAATAATGCCTATAAAGAGAAGAATGGATCTATTAAANTGGGCAAGGGAAGATAAAAATAGATATATAATAGAAGATGACTATGATAGTGAATTTAGGTTTGAGGGGAGACCAATTCCTTCCCTTCAAAGTTTAGATAATGATGATAAGGTGATATATTTAGGTACACTTTCAAAAGCTTTTGCTCCATCTATTAGGGTTGCCTATATGGTTCTACCAAAATCCTTAATAAAAATATATAGGGAGAATTTTAGTTTTTATGCTTGTACAGTTTCAAGACTTACCCAGCAAGCTTTATATAAGTTTATTTCAGAAGGTCATTTTGAAAGACATCTAAATAAAATGAGAAATATTTATAAGAAAAAAAGGGAGTTTTTAGTTTCACAAATTAAAAGCAACCTAAAGAATACAGAAATAATTGGAACAAAAGCAGGACTACATCTTCTTTTGAAAGTAAATAATGGAATGAGGGAAGAGGAGCTAATAAAAAGGGCAGCAGAAAATGAAATTAGAATATTAGGATTGTCAAATTCCTATTTAGACTATAGCAGTAAAGAAAGCATTGTGTTTATAGGATACGGTGCATTAAGTTTAAAAGATATTGAGAGAGGAATAGCTTTGCTAAAAAAGTCCTGGGAATTATAGTTCGCAGGGCACAGTTATCAAAAATTCAAAAACTACTCAGTAGTTTTTCCTTAACTGAAACTTGAAACCTGAGCCCTGAAACCTGTTTAAAGTATGTTGAGTTCANATTTCCAAGTAAGAACTCTAAGAACTGCTTCATTAATTCTANCTTCAGATATTTCTCCCTTTTTTACAGCTTCTATTACTGATGGAATTTGAAGTTCAAAGTNGGAAGCTATTATTAAATCATTTCCTGCCTGTACTGCTAAAACTGCAGAAGAGGAATCTCCAATATATTCTTTTATAGCATCCATTTGAAGGTCATCAGTCATAAC
>JGI24709J26583_10001359_pt1 | contig 20673 bp, 23 predicted proteins | sample BioPla2DNA1_FD_26583 | JGI IMG/M metagenome (IMG submission 26583) | reverse complement strand
TTTATTTTTGATTTCATAATAGAACAAGCCTATAAATGTCATATATGGTATAACACTCCTGTACATACAACTATTGTTTTGAGATTTACCTCAATATGGTTCCGATGCAATTAATTACATGCCAAAAAGCAAGAATCTTTGTATTATTCTCTTGATTTTACTGATATAATTATTATGTTAAATATTATACTAAAGGGGTGACCTGATTGTATATCATGCGGTCTTTAAGAACTAAAGCCACTTCAGCAAGCGAAGAGGATATTGAAATCATTTATAACCTGATTTTCAAGGATGCTCTATACAGCTTGGAGTGTATCAGAGTGGGCGGCAATGAAGAAGAACAAAATGATTACTGCCTTGCAGAGAATATTACTGATGATGAGACAGAAGCAGAGGTATTTCTGAAACATTTGAGTAAGGGAATTGCATTTCCTGTACATATCAAAGATTTGGTTGATGATTATTTCAATTAATCCAAAATTTACGAAGGATAAATTAATCAAATAACAGAAGTTATAAATATGGGAATCCATACAATGCATATATATTACATATCTGTTGTATATACAGTCACAAATTCTCGGATATAATAATCCCTGATACAGTTACAGGGGTACATAAATATATATGTATTGTATGGATTCCCATTTAGCAACTTATTATCCGGTCTAATACTATCCACTATTTCGTATTTTCTTTCTGACGCTAACCGCAAGCATAAGGACACCGACCCCCAACGACACCGGTCCTGCCGGATTCATATCCTTTTCCTTTGCGTTGATATGGGGCCAGAAGGGCAGATGGCGCACCGGTATAGTCTGCCTTAAGTGGCTTCCGCCTGAGAAAACCCGTGTCACTGAACCGGTGTTTGACCTTCAAAGAGGAATGCAAGCAGCCATGAAGAAAACAGGGAATGGAAGGACAACCGGCTTTGCTGCCACTGCATGATTTTATAGGACATATTATAACAGATAATATTCAAGCTTACAATAAATTATGTGTCTTTTTTTGCATATTATCGGTACCGTTAGGAAAATATAGATATATGGTTGGAACTCATTATGAGAGTATAAATAGAGATTATATAAAGAGATTATATAAGGAAATCAAACGGAGAGCAGACATGGAAAACAGAATAAATTCAGCATGGCTTAAAAAACTGTTTGAAAAAAGTAACGATATAGTAGTCAGACCTATTAAAATAAATCAGAATAACATAACCGTACATCTTTTCTGTGTAGATGGATTGATAAATCAGGCACTGTTTGATGAGGCCGTATTCAGATCTCTCAAATTTGATCCGTATCTGGCTCAATGTAAGACCGAGCGTGAAACGATGGATTATCTGCTGGAAGGCGGAGCATATCATGTATTTACAATAGAAGAAGCTGATTATCAATTATTAGTAAAATATGTTCTAAGCGGTATGGTGGCTTTGATTTTTGATTCTGAAGAAAAAGCCATTGTATATGACATAAGAATGTTCGAGAAGCGGTCAATTCAAGAACCGTCGGAAGAAAATGTTATGAAAGGCTCTAAAGAATCCTTCATAGAAGTACTACGTATGAATACTGCATTAATACGAAGAAGAATAAGGTCTGAGTATCTGGTTATAGAGCTTCTTACAGCCGGCAGGTTATCTAAAACAGATATTGCATTGGTGTATCTGAGTAATATTGCCAATACCAATACGGTAAACAAGATACGAAGCATTATTAACAGCATTGATATAGATAATGTGTCTACTCCTGCATTTATAGAGGAGTACTTAATAGAGAACAGGCATAGTATTTTCCCGCAGATTATGTATACTCAAAGACCGGATCGTGTTTCTGCAAATCTGACAGACGGAAGAGTTGCATTGCTGGTTGACGGCATACCATTTGCATATATTCTTCCCTGTCAGCTTCCTATGCTTATGCAGTCACCGGATGATTATGCCAATCATTTCTTAATTGGGTCGTCTTTAAGAATTATCAGATATATGTCTATGATTTTAACTCTTTTTTTGCCGGCATTTTATATAGCAGCAACCACATATCAAAGCCAGATGCTTCCGGTTCAATTGGCTTTATCGACTCAGGCTGCAAAACAGAATGTTCCTTTCTCTTCGGCATCGGAGGTGCTGGGGCTGCTGATATCCTTTGAAATAATTATAGAGGCAGGACTACGGCTTCCTAAAGCGGTTGGCACAGCAATGTCGATTTTGGGTGGATTAGTTGTAGGTCAATCGGCTGTCACAGCCAATCTTGTTTCCCCGGCGGTTGTAGTAATAGTAGCATTGGCAGGAATTGCCGGATTTATAATGCCCAATCAGGATCTAAGCAGCGGTATAAGACTAATAAGATTCATTATGGCTGTATTGGCAGCGGTAGTCGGCTTTTTCGGACTTACTGCAGGAGTGATATTATTAATTACACATTTATGCAGTCTGGATAATTATAATACTGCTTATATATCACCATTTGTTGATGTGGAGAAAAGAAATATTAAGGATACTATATTCAGATTTCCGGTGAAATATTTCAAGAAACGGCCAAAAGACGTGACCGGCAATAAACAATTCAAGCAATGATTCGGATAGGACGGATAGAATGAGAAAATCATTAATCATTATAATCATTATGTTGTTTTTTCAATTATACGGCTGCAGTCATGATATGAACAGAAGAGAAATAGATGAGATAAATCTGATTCATGTAATGGGAATCGATTATAAGGAAGGAGAGTATGTCCTGACAGCAATATACAGCTCAAGTCAGGGAGCGGATCCTGAAAAAGGCTCTGAAGGCGATGAGGAAGTCTCAGAGGGAAGAGGTTCCACGCCATTTGAGGCTTTTCAAAACCTAAAGCTTAAGAATAAGAAATCGGTTTCTATAGCTAACACAGGTTATTTTCTTATCGGAGAAGATGCCGCAAAAAAGAATATAGAAAAATGCATAGATTTTCTTTCAAGAGATGAGACTGTTAAGATGGAATCCCTGATATTTGTTACACAGGGATCAGAAGCATCATATTTTATATCAGAAGGTATAGAAAAAGGACAAATTGTGCATGAGGACTTGGAGGCCGTAGAGCAAAAGCAGCAGGAACTTGTTACAAGAAACGATAATACCCTGGTTAATATCCTAAATGAGATTGAGAATATCACAACAGGCGTAATTATACCTTATCTGAAAGCTGAAGAGAACTCATTCCTGCTTGGAGGATATGCCGTATTTGATAACCTTTCCTTAGTTGATTATCTTGATTTGGATACCTCAGCAGGTATAAACATAATAAAAAATATTATACGGGCTTATCCGATTTATCTTGATGACGATGTTGCTCTATCTCTATCCTATTCAAAAAGTCGTATAAAATCAGAATTGGACAATGAGCAGGTAAAGGTAGTTATTCATGTTGATTTTGAGACTATGGTTAAAGAGGTTAATGTAAATGAGGATATATTTAGAAATGAAGCATTGAATAATATTACCGAAATGCAGAATGATTATATTATAAATATCATGAAAAAAGCTACAAACTATTCAACTTCTTCAGGAAGGGATATTCTTCAGATTGCAAGGCTTGTGCAGAATCAGCATACAAAAAAATGGAGTGAGATTGAAGGTGAATGGGATAATATGATTTCAGATATTCAATATGAATTTGATGTTAAATCAAAGGTTACAAAATCTTTTATTCTGGGTGTCGGGAGCGGAGGTTTCGAATGATGTATGTCTTTGGAGGGTTACTCATAGCATCCTTTATTAAGCAGAAGGATGTATTATTCAGCAAGAAGAGAAATCTGATTCTTTTTGTATTGCTTTCAGCAATTGGTATCGCATTAGGAGCCATCAACATGATAAGACCATATATTCCAAGTATTGCATTTTCACTTGAGAAATATTTTAAATAAGCCGGAGGCTTTTTATGAGCGAGCAACTTACTATGAGGCAAATAGTATATATGTATCTGTTCATATCACTATCACAAATACTCAGGCAGATTCCTTCAGCATTAGCAAATGAAGCAGGAAGAAGCGGGTATTTGAGTCCGTTTTGGTCTGTATTAGTGATATTACCGTTAGTTCTGGTTATCCTTCATATAATCAGATCATTTCCGGGTCTTAATATATATGAAATCATGCTGCATCTTACCGGAAAGATAATTGCTAAGTTTATCCTAATTCTATATATGCTTTGGATTTTTCTGTTTCTTTCAGCCAAGATAAACATATACTCACTTACTTTACAGTTTACACTGATGCCTAAGACCAGAAATGATTTTTTTATGCAGATAATGCTTATATTGGTCTTTTATGCACTGTATAAAGGCGAAAAAACAATCTTCAGGTTTTCTGAAATTTCATTAGGTCCAATAATTCTGGTTATTGGGGTGCTGTTTGTATGTGCACTTACCAGATTAAGAACGGACTATCTGCTGCCTGTTTCGACAATCAATCTGCCGCAGACCGTTAAAGCTTCAAAGTATGTAATAACAGTCGGCGGCAATATGATAATAGCTTTATTTTTTGCAGACAGACTGGGAATATCCCTGACGAAAAATCAGGTTAGAAAGCTATGGCTCGGGGCTCTGATTTTTATTGTCCTTAGCTTTATAATAACAGTATTTACATTCGGAATAACAGGGGCAAGTCTGACGGCGAAGCTGCCGTTTCCGTTTTATATAACAGTAAAGAGCATATCTTTTTTTAACATATTTGAACGGTTTGAAGTAGTTGTAACCCTGATATGCATATTATCCGATTTTATAACCATATGTATAATGTTTTTGATTCTAATGAAGCTTATCCGCTGGCTGTTCGCTCTGGAGGATAAGTGGTTTTTGTTCGTGCCTCTGGCTATGATAATTTATTATCTTTCATACCTTGTAAGCTCTACGCAGTTTGAGCATGATTTCATATACAAATATGTAATTGTAAATGCAAATATTATATTTCAATACATTATCCCTTTGCTTCTGGGTGTAATCTGTCTGCTGAAGCGAAAACATATAAAGAAGCCGTATTAATATAAATATTAACTGTCTGTATATGATCAAAATTAAAGGTAAAATGATACTGTTTCTATAATTTTTATCATTTATTATTTTATACGGTCACAAAAACAACTTGTAATTAATGATGCCGGAATAATTATTGGATATAAAACCCAATCATAAATAAACTTATTCTCAAGAATATCTGTTCAACAGCGTTAATTGTATAATTCCTATTCATAAATATGTATCCCTATATTCTCATCATTATAATCATAAATCTGATGTTTTATATACTCCTGAGCCGCGGGGTCAATGAACTGATAAACCCTGTGATGTTCCTTGGTTTCGGGGTCTTTAACCGTTTCACAGCGGTTTTTATAAAGGAATAAGATTAAATCATAGCAGTCAATCCAAATTTCATTTATGCTTTCTTTTTGAGATTCGTCAAATATCAATTGAAGACCGAAATGAAGATGGGGTGTACGTATGTTATTGGCATTTTCTTTGCTGCTATATCCTGTCCGTCCAAGATAGCCTATGACATCACCTGCCTGTACCACGCTGCCGACTTCCAGTGATTTATTGAAAGGGAAGTTTTGCCTCAGGTGAGCGTAGTAGTAATATCTTTTCTTATCGAAACTTCTGATTCCTATTCGCCATCCGCCGTATTGATTCCAGCCAAGAGCTTCTATATAACCGGATTCAACCGCTATTATGGGTGTGCCGACTTGCCCCATCATATCATGTCCAAGGTGCTTCCTTTTAAAGCCATAGCTTCTTGACACTCCAAAGTCATCAAAATGGCTGTAGGGATAGAATTTTGCTATCGGCAGAAATGCCTTAAGACCGTACTTTTCCTCCCATCGCTTACCGCCCGGAGCACTATCGTCTTTAACTTCTATTTGATATTCACCTACCATTCCGCTTAAAACAGCGGTATAAGCTTCAAGATAATAATCGTAATATTTCATATCCTTAGTCAGCTCTTCCATGGTTTCTTTCTTGGATGTAAGCTTATTAGCCAATTCTATCATGTGTTTTTCTTTGTATCTTGAGAAATCTCCGCCGTATTTTGCTCCGAGATAAGCCAGCAATTCTATCCAGTTAAGGTGTATCTCACTGTCCTTGGTTTCCACATCATAGAGATATGCCCTATCAAGTGCCTTTTGACTGACATCAAAGCTTACCCATTTAATAAACTTCTTTTCTGTATCATTAATGTATGTGTACATAGCGGCTTCCTGATCCAAACCCTGCTTGACCAAAACCGATGAAAAAATCAATAAAACAATAAGTTCGCATATAATTATGTGCTTCGCTTTATGTTTTGATAGCATAGACAAGAATTCCCCAATTTACAACTCGTAATATTTTATGAGTATTTCCTGCCTTTCATTCCCCTACATGCTATTCAAAAATGTCATTTTTATATTTCTTATGATATTTCAGGTATATGTTTATATCATCCTTGGTCTTGTCGAATGTAGCAAGTATGATTTCTCTTATATCTGCGATTTCTTTTTGTTTGAGTTTTTTATTAAGCCAGGCTTCATCCTTTCCTGTGCTTTGAAGATTTCCCTTCATTATCCTGCCGTCGATTATTATGTTTGCCATCGGGACTGTTTGCTTCGGATCAATATTAATGTCATTTGGTGTGACCGGTCTTGTGGCCGCCATGGGAAGAACACTTATCTTTCCGTTACTTTCAAGAAATATCGTATGGATATCCTCAAGATTGTAATAGCCTTTAACTCTGCATTCGGCAAGCAGTTCACCTATATCGAGCTTTGCATACAGAAGATTTTTTTCAAATATTTGTCCTTGCTGATAGAGCAGTAGTGCCTGTCCCTGAAAGAATCTTCTTAGAATTATAGATTTACAGGTCAGATAATTTATACTTAGTGTAAATAACGAAAGAACGGTCATAGATAATAAAGGCTCGACCAAATTATCAGTAGACATTGCTGCCATTTCGCCTGCAATGGAACCGATGGCAATGCCGCTGATATAATCAAACATACTAAGTTGTGCCATTTCTCTGTTACCCATCAGCTTTGTAAGTATAAAAAGTGCCCCTAAGGATACTAATGATGAAATCAAAACTCTACCAATCTCCATACATATTTCCTCGACTCATTAAAATATTTCAAAACACACAATAAAAATATTAATTTCCTCTGCACCGCCGGAGGATACTCCCCATCTTAGTGCTGTCAATTAATACATCATATAAATATAATTAACAGATTCAAAAGAAATATTTATTCAAAAAGTTTTTATATGAGAATATTATCAGCAAAATTAAACATAATATTTTTGATAAATGTAAATATTTAAAAGTATTGCGGCTCAGATTAATTAAATATGAATAAATATTACTTATTAAACGTTGTGAAAGGAGAAGAGCATGAAGGCATATGTAGACCAAGACGGCTGTATAAGCTGTGGCTTGTGCATAGATGTCTGTCCCGAAGTATTCAGCTATAATGATGATGGTGTATCAGAACCGATAGAAGGAGATATTCCAAAGGATTGTATTGAAAGGGCAGAAGAAGCAAGAGATGGTTGTCCCACAGAAGTCATATCTCTTGAAGAGTAAATGAAGATTAAGCAAAAAGCAGAGAGAAGGTTCATAATACGTGTAAGTGATATTTGGATGGCTATGCGATATTATGAGCCTTCTGCTTCAATATATACTCTTCAATACTTACGGGACCTTCCAATACCTCTCTGCCCACATAGAGAGAGCGGTCATGTCTTGTCATTACAGCCCATTTAATTAATGACAGGCTTCCGTTTGTAATCTCAATTCCTGTTATGCATCTGGGATGAATACAGCTTCCGTCATTAAAATACAGAGTTTCACCGGGCTTGGGGAACAAAGGTCTATGGGTATGACCGGTAATAATCATTTGATTGTTTTTTTTGGACCAGTCGGCAAGCCTGCGTTCCACTTTGCTTTTTCGATCAATATTTTTTGAAGCACTTGTCGGATCACGGATACCGATTAATTCTAATGGTCTCCACAGATATCGCACCATGAATCTTGACAAACGCCAGAAGGTGTCATTTAAAATGTCTGCCTGATGACCGTGGGTAAGGAATATCTGATATGGTACAGGTTTATAATCAAGAATTAATCCCTCGTGTACTACTATATCCGGAAAAAGTGGTATTTCGGAGTTGATGCTGTCACAAAAAAATGATTTGCATTTGGTCTTAGAGTATTTCGGATCCTTTTTTACTACGTCATGATTACCATAGAGCATATAAAACCTGCCTTCTTTATAAAAATGCGACATAAGCCAAAATGCATCGCTGTGGCTGTTTATAATAATATCGATATTTCTGTTTTCCCATAATTCATCTCCGTCACCCAGTTCAATATAAGTAAAGTCTCTTTCATAATAGTATAAAAGAGCTGCAAAGAATATATTTTGATTATTGGAGAAATTATCTGAAAAGCCGGCATCTCCTCTATGGCAATCACTCATAATTATGAATCTTGAATAATCATCAAAGGGTATTTTGACAGATGATAAAAAAACCTGAGATAACCGTGTGCTGACACTCATGATATCATCCCCCCCATATCCGAATCCTGTTTGTTAAGAAATTTCTTAATTTCATAAAATGCTTCAAAGACCGGATAAGGTTTACCCATATTCAAAATCTGATCATACATACTCGGGTATTTATATTTAATAAATGTTAATTTGTCAAGTGTATCGGAATAAGCATATGTCAGACTGTTATATGCATCGCACCAGGTTTGGTTATTGTGCTGCATTAGGTAGATGGCTATGGGATTTTTCGTAACAGGCTGTTTTGTATGGGGATTCTCAAAGTGAACATATACCCGCCTTCCCCGTACCGCATATTCGTTTTCAGTATAACCTGCATCTTTTAAGCCTTTTACAAAGGCATCGACCATCTGCCGGTCATACAGATCCAGAGTAATATCCATTGTAAGCTCGGAAGGGTATGAAAACTCAGCAAGCTTAAATCCTGTAATCCACCAGTGGTATGCACTTCTTGTAAATAACAGATTACCGTTCTTTTTGAATGCAAAGGACATATTAATCCGATCTTCATCCTTAACACAATGATAGAAGGTGCCGTTGAACACACCGGGAATGTTAAGATCGGGACCTGATGTGTAGTATATTCCAACCTCACCTCCGGTTGTCATCCCATATTGCCCTTTCCAGAATTCTATCATCCACTTCTTGCCGTTATAATTGAAATATATTGGCTCACAGTCAATTATCATACTGAATGCAGCACAGGCTTCATCATAAAGACGAAAATAACCGAAGTTTCGTTGCCAGCAATCCATTATCGAATAAAATATATCCTGTGTGTAGTCATAAGCAAAACCAAAAGGCTTCAAATCACGGTTTAATTCTTCTATTCGTTCAGGCTTGTTTCCAATAATATCGGTTAACGGTGGGGTGATTTTTTTCTCTTTTATTTTTTTCTTTTTCTTCTTAATCCGCAATCTGACAGATATTGATATAATCAATAACAAAAGCAGTATGCCGAATATAACAAGAACCTTATTTTCTATATAAAAGCTCCAAAAAAACGAAGCATTGATAATATTAGCAGTCAAAAATGCAGATACTAAAATATACATACTTTTACTCCTTTCAAATTGCTATATACCATCATATTCGCAACAGGAGTAAGATGTTAAAGCCAAATGAAATATTATGTAATATTTTGAAGAATATAGATGCAAAGGAATAAAAAAATAATAATTGGGCATAAATGATACCAAATTCGCATGGTATTACTTGACATATTCACTTGAGCGTATTATGATATTTTAGATATGTATGAAATATATACAATAGCAGGAGGGCTAGAATTGAAACATTATTTTCATGGCGGTATTCATCCGGCTGACGGCACCGACAAACAGCTTAGTAATCAAAAGCCAATTCGTATATATGCCCCGAAAACAGTAGAGATTTCTATGAAGCAATCACCCGGCAGCATATGTGAGGCTGCAGTTAAGGTGGGTGATAAGGTCTCAAAAGGTGACTTAATAGGCAGACCTGTAGAATTTGGCGGAGCGAATATCCATGCCAGTATTAGTGGAACTATTATTGATATTAGAACAGATTCTGACTTCTCCGGCAGGAAATCGGAGATTATAGTTATACAATCTGATGATGCGAATGCAGACGAAACTAATTCAATAAGTGATTATGAGGAGAGTCTTGTTGACCTGTCCGGTTATACTAAGGAAGAGATTATAATAAAGATGAATGAAGGCGGTATAATCGGTCTTGGCGGTGCAGGCTTTCCTACACATATTAAGTACGAGACAAAAGAAAGAATTAAATACATCCTTATCAATGCTGCTGAATGTGAGCCATATCTGACCTGTGATCATATGCTTATTATGGAGCATGGGTATGCTGTCATTAATGGCGTATTGCTGTTAGTAAAAGCTTCAGATGCCGATAAGGCTATTATTTGTTTTGAGGATAATAAGCAGGATGCAGCAAAGCATCTGGAAAGCATTGTTTCAGATAAGGAGCTGCCGATAGAGATAAAGATTCTTCCGACCAGATATCCACAGGGTGGAGAGCGTCAACTGGTTGAAGCGGTACTGCGTATGGAGGTACCTGCCGGAAAATTACCTGCGAGCATAGGTGTTATTATAAATAATGTAGGTACGGCAAAGGCTGTTGCTGATACAGTAATAGGAAGCATACCTTTGATTACTAGGGTTGTTACTGTTACAGGTGAGGTAAAGGAACCGTGTAATTATATGGTCCCTATAGGAACGAGATTTTGTGAACTTATCGAACTCTCAGGCGGATATACGATAAAAGACCAAAGAGTAATCGAGGGCGGTCCCATGACAGGTATTTGTCTGCAGATAGGCGGTACTTATGATACCCTGTCAGGAAGTGTGACAAAGGCTACGTCCGGGTTGGTTGTTCTGAAGGATGTTCCTAAGGACGAGACACCATGTATTCGCTGCGGGGAATGTGAGAGAGTATGTCCTGCCGGACTTGCTCCGTTTAAAATTGATTTTGCCGCAATAGAAGATGATATAAGCTTGTGTAATAAGCTTTATGCTACAGAATGTATAAGTTGCGGCTGCTGCTCATATGTCTGTCCGGCAAAAAGAGAGCTTGCATACCGGATAACAGAAGCCAAGACTGAGATATACAGACTTGGAGCTTGAGTACGAATGGAGGATGCAGATGAAGCTTAAGACAGGAAATGAATTGCATGAAGTCAGTCCACATATAATGATTAACAGATCTACGAAGGTTATAATGCAGGATGTAGTTCTGGCAATGATACCTGCACTGCTTGGCTCGATATATTTCTTTGGAATAAATGCATTGATNCTGGTAGTTTCCGCTGTAACAACCTGTGTTTTATCAGAATATATATGGCAGAGGATAAGAAAGGAACAGCTGACTACAAATGATTGGAGTGCTGTAGTAACGGGCATATTATTAGCTTTTAATGTTCCTTCGACTACTCCGATATGGGCTGTTATGCTGGCATCTGTATTTGCAATAATTGTAGTAAAGCAGTTTTTTGGAGGAATAGGAAGTAATTTTGCCAATCCAGCTTTAATGGGCAGGGCATTTCTTCTTTTTCTGTGGCCGGCTTCGATATCGGGTTATGTTACCACATATCATTCAGGAGTCGATGCGGTTAGCTCGGCAACGGTTTTGGGCTTATATAAATCCGGTTCGGATTTTAGCATGTTCTCAAAATGGGACATGTTCATAGGAAACATACCGGGCTGTATAGGTGAAACGAGTACACTTCTTTTACTTATCGGATTCGCTTATCTTTGCTATAGGAGAGTTGTTAATACGGCTGCCACAGGAGCTTATATTGCAACAGTACTTTTAATGACCTTTGTATTTTCAAGGGATGGTTTGTTTAAAGGAGATATATTAACCAATTTATTATCAGGCGGATTAATTCTTGGAGCATGCTTTATGATGACTGACTATGCCTCCGTAGCTCCAAGAGTCAAGGTGACCCTAGCAGTCATAGCCGGGCTGATCACAGCAGGTATAAGGCTGTGGGGAATGCTGCCTGAGGGGGTAAGCTATGGAATCCTTGCTGCAAACTGCCTGTCCGGTCTGGTTGAAATAATAATCAGACCACATATATATGGCGTAAGATTGAAGAAGCAAAAAAACTGAATCTGATTTTATACATTATTAATAAAAATAATAAAAAGTGAGGAATATGTTATGAAAGATAGTAGATTAAAAGGTATAATAGCTTTAGCGGTTGTGACTGTTCTTGCTTTTGGAGTGATATATGGAAGTAAGATATTAGTCAAGGATGAAACAGATAATAATGCAGATAATAGCCAGACAGCTAATGATCTTCCCGGTGCAATAGACGTAGAAGGTGCTGAAGGGATAGTATCTGCAAGAGAAATAACAGATGACGTCGGTACTGTTACCGCATATTCGGTTGTTGCTAAAGCCAAAGGCTTTGCACCGCCTACTAATCCTGTAACTTGGGAGATAATATTTGAACCTGATGCTAAGACTATTAGAGAAGTAAAGATTGTCAGTCATGGTGAGACACCCGGTTATGGAGCTGCTATGGAAGAGGAAAGTTACCTTACGCAGTTTAACGGAATGTCCGCTGAAGACAGCAGTGAGATTGATGCCATTTCAGGTGCTACGGTAACTACTGAAGCAATTCGGAAGCTTGTTAACAATGCTTATGAATTTATCAGTAATTACGCAGGTAAATAATAAGTACTTAGAAAGGAAAGGGTCTATGAAGGCAAGATATCCTATTGAAGCATTTGCATTGGCCATGGTGGTTTTTTCACAGAATATGAGAAATGCTCTTATAACCGGCATTCTAATTTTGTTTATTACCACATTAGGTCTTGTTATTGACCGTATATTCGGAGATAAAATACCAAAATGGAGTAGGATTTCGTGTAATATAATTTTAATGGTTGCCCTTACCTATTCAATCTTTCAGGTTGTATTGTTAGCCATATTAGGATTTGAGACACAGAATACGGACTATATTCTTCATGTTTTCTTAGGTTTATTAATAGCTAAGTATATTATAGATGTTGAAGGCGATCCGGATTACAACCGTCTTTTTCTGGAAGGTGCGGGAGCATATGCCGTATTGCTTATTATATCGGTTATCAGAGAATTCATGTCGGCGGGAGCTGTCTTTGGATTTAAGATTGCAGAGTTAAGCTTTAAGTCTAATGGTTTTTCAAATGTAATTATGGGATTTTTACTGACAGGTATCGGACTTGCCATATTAAACCGCATATTTAATATAAGCGGTAACTTGGCTATGTCTGAAAGCCTGCTTGTAATAATACCTGTAGTATTGGCCATACAGCCCTTTACTGTCGACAGTGTAAGTCAATCGGTAAGCATGATAATAACGATAGCCACAGCTCTGGTTTTATTTTATTCTGTGAAAAAATATTTGGTTTTTTCAAGACTGAGTAAGGATATTAAGAATTTACCTGTGGATATGGTATCGATGGGAATTATTTATATGATACTTTCGATGTTTTGAGTTTAAATTTATTGTTATAAAAGAAATAATTTGATATGATAAAATCATATTCCGGAGCAGGTCTAGCAAACTAAGCCATTAGAACACTGCTCCTTATTATTGTAAGGTATGGCATTATGAAAAAAAATGATATCTATTTAATATGTGGAATTATATTATTGATTGCATGCAGCTTTCTTTTGATACGTATTTTTCGGTCTGAAGGAAGCCGTGTGCTTATTATGGTTGACGGAAAAGAACATAAAGAATTTGACTTAAATGATAACATTACTTATGAGATACTGCATGATGATGGAGAATTTAATGTAATTGAGATTAGGGACGGATATGTAAGGATGGTTNAGGCAAGCTGCCCCGATAAACTGTGTGTGAAGCATAATAAGATACATTATAACTACGAATCCATTACATGCCTGCCCAATAGAGTGTATGTCCGCATAGTCGGCGGTGAGGAAAGCGAATTGGATGCCGTCGCAGAATAATATTTTATGGTACTTAAAGGAGTAAAGATGAAATCTAAAAAAATTGCGTTATACGGTCTGTTTATTGCGCTTGCATTTATATTCAGTTATATAGAAAGTCTGATACCAATTCCTTTTCCGGTACCCGGAATAAAGCTTGGGCTGGCGAATCTTGTGGTTGTAGTTGCAATGTATGGCATCGGCATGAAGGAATCCTTTGTCTTATCCATGGTTCGGATTCTTCTGGTGGGATTTACATTTCGTGATCCGTCTACACTTTTATTCAGTTTTGCAGGAGGGATATTTAGCTGGCTGATGATGGCGGTATTTAAGAAACTTAGGCTTTTTAGCATGGTAGGAGTCAGCATAATAGGCGGTATAGCACATAATATCGGGCAAATAATCGTGGCAGTCATATATGTCAGTAATACAGGAATCATATATTATCTACCGTTTCTGATGATTTCCGGTCTGGTAAGCGGTACATTAATTGGGATTCTTGCCGCTCTTGTACTCAAAAGGCTATATAAGTATTTATTAAATGAGAAATAACTGTAATAATTTAAGCTCCAAACCCATGCTCCGGCATTTCTGCCGACGGTGAGGTAACTCAGGACAAATATGGTGTCAGACTTGACACTGTGGAATAATTAAAAGGAGAGATACGATGAACTATAACGAAGAGAGTTTAAAGCTGCATGAAATTCACAAAGGTAAAATCGAAGTGAAATCAAAAGTTAAGATTAACACACGGGAAGACTTAAGTCTGGCTTATACCCCGGGTGTGGCCGAGCCGTGCAGAATGATTGCAAAAAATGACGAGGATATATATAAGTATACTTCAAAAGGCAATCTTATTGCTGTTGTAACCGATGGCTCTGCAGTACTTGGTCTGGGGAATATTGGACCAAAAGCAGCACTTCCTGTTATGGAAGGCAAGGCAATTCTTTTTAAAGAGTTTGCGAATGTTGATGCTATTCCTATTTGCATTGATTCGCAAGATATTGATGTAATAGTAAATACTGTAAAGCTTATATCTCCGGGTTTTGGAGGAATAAACCTTGAAGATATTTCTGCACCGAGATGCTTTGAAATTGAAGAGAGATTAAAAAAAGAATTAGATATTCCGGTATTTCATGATGATCAGCACGGTACTGCAGTTGTTGTGCTTGCAGGTGTTATCAATGCATTAAAAGTAGCAGGAAAAAGACCGGAAGACGTCACAGCCGTTGTAAATGGTCCGGGAGCAGCCGGCATTGCCATATCAAAGCTTCTTATTAAAGCCGGAATTAAGGATATTATTTTATGCGGCAGAAGAGGAATACTCAATAAAGATGATGAGCAATTAGATCCCGTCAGAAAAGAAATTGCTGCTGCAACAAATAAAACCAATAAAAAAGGGTCTCTTAAGGATGCCATGGTTGGCTCTGACATATTTATAGGTGTTTCCGCACCGGATGTTGTTACTAAGGACATGGTAGCCGGTATGAATGAAAACGCAATCGTATTTGCCATGGCAAATCCCATACCGGAGATTATGCCGAATGATGCAAAAGCCGCAGGTGCTAAGGTGGTAGGAACAGGGAGATCGGATTTTCCCAATCAGATTAATAATGTTTTGGCTTTCCCCGGAATATTTAGAGGCGCACTGGATGCCGGAGCCAAAGAAATCAGCGAGGAAATGAAACTGGCAGCCGCATATGCAATTGCAGGAATGATAAGCGACGACGAATTAAATGAAGATTATGTAATTCCCGGTGCCTTAGATAAAAATGTTTCAGGTAAGGTAGCACAAGCTGTCGCTAAAGCAGCTAAAATATCCACAACTTGACTTATAATATTTTTTAAATTATAATAAATTGATAATTTTAATAGTATAAAAAGATTATGAAAGCGTGTGGATAATGATTAAAAGCATGACAGGCTTCGGAAGAAGCGAGATTAGTAATGATGAACGTAAGATTACTGTGGAGATGAAGTCTGTTAATCACAGATATTGTGATATTTCAATAAAGCTTCCCAAAAAGCTAAGTCTTTATGAGGTTAGCATCAGGAATCTTCTAAAGAAATATATCAGCAGAGGTAAGGTGGATGTTTATGTCACCTATGAGGATTATACTGAGAATACAGTCTGTGTGAAATACAACCCGAACCTTGCTAAGGAGTATTATGAATATCTTAAACAGATGGGTGAGGAATTCGGTATAGAGAATGACATACGAACCACAGTACTTTCAAGATATCCGGATGTATTTACTTTAGAAGAACAGACAATTGATGAGGAAAAGCTTTGGGAACTGGTTGAGGAAGCAGTTAAGAATGCGGCTGAGGCTTTCGTGGAGACGAGAATAGTCGAAGGGGAGAACTTGAAGAATGACATTAAAGAAAAGCTAAATGCAATGACATCACTGGTTGATTATATTGAAGAAAGATCTCCTCAGATTGTAAGCGAGTACAGAAGCAAGCTGCATGCAAAGGTTAATGAGCTTCTGCAGGATACGAATGTTGATGAAAGTATACTTCTAACTGAAGTTACTGTATATGCTGATAAAATCTGTGTAGACGAGGAAACAGTCCGTTTGAAAAGTCACATAAAAAATATGATTAATACTCTGGACGAGAGCGATAATGTAGGTCGAAAGCTTGATTTTATTGCTCAGGAAATGAACAGAGAAGCCAACACAATATTATCTAAGGTTAGTGATATTGATATTACCAATATAGCTATTAATCTAAAAACAGAAATTGAAAAGGTCAGAGAGCAAATTCAGAATATTGAATAAATATATGTGAAAAGAGGAATAGCTTTGAACAGATTGATAAATGTCGGATTTGGTAATGTGGTAAATTCCAGCAAAATTGTTGGTATTGTCAGTCCTGATGCCGCTCCGATAAAGCGAATGGTGCAGACGGCTAAGGATAACGGCATGGCTATAGATGCAACCTGTGGACGAAAAACAAAAGCTGTAATTGTAACTGACAGCGGACATCTTATATTATCATCATTGCTTCCGGATACAATTACAAGCAGAGTCAATCATATTTTTGATGAGTACAATGATATGAATTCTAATAAAAATGTGCAGTGACAAATAACTGCCATTTATTCAAATAAATCATATTGGAAAGAAGGAGATATAAAATGCTGCATCCATCCTATTCAGACTTAATGAAGGTAGTAAACAGTGAGATAGAGCCTGGAGAGCATCCTGTAGTCAATAGCAGGTATTCAATCGTTATAGCAACTGCAAAACGGGCCAGACAGCTTATTAACGGTGCTGAACCATTTGTTGATGCTAATAATCATCCTAAACCTCTTTCAGTAGCGATACAGGAGTTATATGAGGGTAAGGTTAAGATAATCGGTGACGATGAATTAAGTGAAGAAGGCTTGTAATATTTATATGACATTATTATTTCATCAGCACTTTCATATTTGGATTATATGAAGGTGCTTTATCGTTCTAAGATAAAATGCTATCATTTCATTACGAAAGGAATTTACTGATGGAATATAAACAAGAGGACGCTGTTAATTTCATGGCTGATATTGACTTTGATATAGAAAATGATTCATATGATTATGGCAGGGTACTTGATGAAGAACTTTATGACGCTGCAGATCAGGTAAGTAACGAACCTTATAAGAAGTCAAAGTTAAAAAGCTTTCTCTTTGATTTGATTTTTTATGTAATACTAATATTTGTAAGCTTATATGTTATCCCTAATTTTGTATTACAGCGTACAATTGTGGACGGTGAATCAATGGAGAATACTCTCTCCGACGGAGACCATCTCTATGTAGAGAAAATCTCATACAGATTAGGTATGCTGAAACGATTTGATATTATTGTGTTTTATCCTTATGGCCGAGATAATGAAGAGTATTATGTTAAACGCATAATTGGGCTTCCGGGAGAAACAATACAGATTACTGATGGTATAATATACATAGACGGCAATGCTCTCGAAGAAGATTATGGCAAGGAACCTATTCTCGATCCCGGAAGAGCAGCAGTCCCTATTAAGCTTGGTGAAGATGAGTATTTTGTAATGGGAGACAATCGGAACATAAGCAAGGACAGCAGATATGCCGTTGTTGGCAATGTTAAAAAGAAGAACATAGGCGGCAAGGCATTCTTTAGAATAAGTCCGTTAAAGAATTTTGGTCCAATTGATTAATAAAAGACAGACGCTTTATACTTGCATTTTATATGAACATTAGGTAGAATATGAAATGTTCCGAAAGGAGTCTTGATATACTTATGAAGATTATTAAAGAGCATATCAAATCAGGAAGATTCAAGCAGTTCTACCTTTTGTACGGCAGCGAATCATACTTAATTAAACTCTATAGAGATAAATTGAGGGAAGCGGTATCAGGTGAATCGGATCAGATGAATTTTTCCCGCTTCGAAGGGAAAGGCATTGATCTGAAGGAGCTAAATGATGTTGCACAGACGCTGCCTTTTTTCGGAGATAAGAGATTGATTCTTATTGAGCAAAGCGGTTTGTTTAAAGAACAGAGTGAATTGCCAAATATTCTTGCTGATGCTCCTGAAAGTACAATGTTTATTTTTGCCGAACAGGATGTGGACAGACGAAATAAAGCCTATAAGCTTATTAATGACCGAGGTGTCGTTTCAGAGATGAAGGGACTGGATGATAAAAACCTAAGGCTTTTTGTTGCATCATTACTGAAGCAGGCAGGAAAGAATATTACCCGGAATGTATGTGATTACCTTCTTGATAAAACGGGTACCGACATGGATAATATAAGTAATGAAGTTGAGAAGCTGATTGGATACACCCTCGGTCGGGATATTATAACCGTAGAAGATGTGGATGCTGTTGTAACCACACAGATCACAGGCAAGATATTTCAGATGATGGATGCCATAGGTTCTAAACAGCAGGGCAGGGCACTGACATTGTATTATGATTTATTGTCTGTTCGTGAAAAGCCTTCACATATACTATATCTTATTATGAGACATTTTAATGTTTTATTACAGGTGAAGGAGATGGTATCTTTCGGGTATGCATCTGAATTAATAATCGAACATGTAGGTATACCTGCATTTACGATAGGTAAGTATATCAGTCAGACGAAAAACTTTACAATCGAGCAGCTTTATGAATCACTAAAAATTGCTGCTGACACGGAAGAACAGATAAAAAAAGGTCAAATTAATGATAAGATAGGCGTCGAGCTTATGATTATAAGATTTAGTCGGTAATATAACATGGAAGCGTATCGAAGTGGTCATAACGAGCCGCACTCGAAATGCGGTTGTCCGCAAGGGCACGTGGGTTCGAATCCCACCGCTTCCGTTTTTAATATAACATATTGGACAGCCATGCTATAGTTCGAATAAATAATTTTTGTTTATTCCTGCTATAGCATTATTTGTATTATGTGTTCTAAATATAATTTTTTTGGCTATAAATAAAAGGAAGATGTTTATATCGAATAAATAATAAATATTGACACGTTATCATATCTGTTTTACGTGAATTCAATAATGTACTAAATTGAGTACATTATTGATGGATTGATGTTTACAAATTCAGCTTTGTAATATATACTAAATTTATAATAAAAACATCTTTATTAACTAATTTTTTATACATTATATACAATAAATAGTTATAATTTAGGAATGGGAGGATTCTATTATGGCATTTTGCTCAAATTGTGGTACTCAGCTAGACGACAGTGCGAAATTTTGTTCTTCATGTGGGGCGCAAAACATTGCAGTAAATCAGGCTCAAGGAGCCTCACCTCAACAGAATGTCACTCAAGAGGCTGCACCTTTGCAAAATCAGGCACAAGGAGCAGGACAACAGCAAGGCTTTAATCAGGCAGCTGCACCTTTGCAAAATCAGGCACAAGGAGCAGGACAGCAGCAAGGCTTTAATCAGGGATCTGCACCCCAGCAGTATCAGACTCAAGGAGCAGGACAACAGGGCTCCGGCGCAAAACCTAGTTTTTTCAAAAAACTGATGGATACCGCTGATACTACAGCAGAATATGACCCGAGGGATATAGCAGACAACAAGGTTATGGCAGTTCTTGCGTATTTGGGTATTCTGGTGCTTATTCCGATGTTTACTGCACCTAAGAATTCCAGATATGCCCGTTATCATGTTAAGCAAGGCTTTACCCTGTTTTTATGCTACATAGCTCTTTCAATTGTTAACTTTTTATTAAGATTAATTAAAGTAACCCGTTATTTTTGGGGAGTTCCATATCAGACCACACCCGGAATTATTATATTCCTCGGTTGGTTGTTAAGTCTGCCTCTGCTTGTCCTGACTATTATCGGTATTATAAACGCATATCAGGGAAGAGCAAAGGAGTTGCCTATCATAGGTAAATTCACAATTTTAAAGTAAGTCGGATATTATCCGGAGATATTATCGGCACAAGATACGAACTGTTATAAAGAGCTTTATCGTAATACTACTTCTGATAGAGCTCTTTATTTTATATAAATCACATTATATGTTATTATAATAAGTGAAACACATGATTCTATAATGAACAATGTCGGAAGTATATTATACATGAAGTATATTATACATAAAGATTATTAAATATGTTAATAATATGAAACCATGGTACATTTTACATCGTCTAATAGTTGATTAGAAA
>JGI24709J26583_10001354_pt1 | contig 20697 bp, 16 predicted proteins | sample BioPla2DNA1_FD_26583 | JGI IMG/M metagenome (IMG submission 26583) | reverse complement strand
CGCCGTCTAACTAGTCCAAAAGGTGTTGACCCCAATTTTCCACTCTGCTATAATACAATAGCATGACATGGGGAGCCGTTGGCTCACCATCATAGTTGTAGTACTGTGCAGGCGTGGCGGAACTGGCAGACGCGCTAGACTTAGGATCTAGTGGGCAGACCCCGTGAGAGTTCGACTCTCTCCGCCTGCACCATTTTCATATACATAACTGGTTGCGCTGCATGGCTGGTTACACTTTCAAGTGTACTTTTTTTGCGTTGAGGGCGACGNAAGGAGAATGCGCATTATGGCTGCCAAATTGGAAAAACTGGAGAACAGCAGAGTTAAGCTTACCGTAGATATAGATGCCGCTCGTCTCGAGCAAGCTATGGAAGAAGCTTACCGCAGAAATGTGAAAAGGATTTCCATACCGGGNTTCAGGAAGGGTAAAGCTCCCCGCAAGATCATCGAACTAAACTACGGTCCAGATGTTTTTCTGGAAGATGCCGTGGAAATCCTCCTGCCTAGGCTGTATGAACAGGCGGTACAGGAAACCGAGATTAAGCCCGTGGACCGTCCCGAAGTTGAGATCGAAGAAATCGCGCGGGGGGAAGGCGCCACCTTCAGCTACACCGTGGATGTTTACCCTGAACTGCGCCTGGGCAACTACAAGGGCCTGGAAGTAGAGCGGGAAATCGTGAAGATCACCGACGAGGATGTGGACAATGTCCTCAAGCAGCAGCAGGAACGCAGCGCCCAGCTCCAGGTTTCTGAGCGCAGCGTGGTCCAGGAAGGTGATTTCTGCGTCATCGACTTCATCGGCTACGTAGACGGCAAACCCTTCAGCGGAGGAGCCGCCGAAAACCAGGTTCTGCAGATCGGTTCCGGGCGGTTCATCCCCGGCTTTGAAGAGCAGCTGGTGGGGCTGGAAGTTGGCCAGACCTCCAAGATCAAGGTCACTTTCCCAGAGGATTACCCCGCTGAGGAGCTGGCCGGGAAGGAAGCGGAGTTTTCCGTTACCATCAAAGAACTGAAAGAAAGGGTTGTCCCCGAGCTGGATGATGAGTTTGCCAAGGATATCAGCGACTTCGATACTTTGGAGGAGCTGCGGGCCAACATCCGAAAAAACCTGGAGGACGAAGCCACCCGCAGAACCAACGAAAAGATGGAGAATAAACTATTAGAGCTCATTGCCGAGGACAGTGAGGTTGAGATTCCGGAGTCCATGATTAAGCGCGAGGCGGAGTATCTGTATGGGCTGTTTATCCAGCGCCTGGCCATGGACGGAATCGGCGAAGAGTATTACCTGAACGCAACGGGCAGGAGTAAGGAAGAAATGCTGGCGGCTTTCGACCCTCAGGCCAGGACCCGTATCGTTCAGGATCTGATTATTGAAGCAGTGCGGGAAAAAGAAGGTATTGACGTTTCCGAAGAAGAAGTTGATGATCGGATTAAGGAATACATGAGTGAGTACAACGCTGACGAGCTCGGCCCGGAGGCGCAGGAGGAGATGCGGGAGTACTGGAACAAGCAGAGAGATGGGATCTCCCTTGCCATCGCCAGGGAGAAGACCATGGAACTGATCGTGGCCAACGCCCGCATTGCCGAAGTGGAGGCGCTTCAAGAGGGTGAGGGCGCTGCGGAGGAATCTGCAGAGAATTAAGGACAGAAAGGCGGGGAGAAGATTGAGCGTGTTAATCCCAATGGTTGTTGAACAGACGAATCGGGGGGAGCGGGCTTTTGACATTTACTCCCGGCTCCTCAAGGATCGCATCATCTTCTTGGGAGGACCCATCGACGACCATGTGGCAAATCTGGTCATAGCCCAGCTTTTGTTCTTAGAATCTGAGGATCCTGACAAGGATATCCATTTGTATATCAACAGCCCGGGCGGGGTAATCTATTCGGGATTAGCCATTTACGACACCATGCAGTATATCAAGGCTGATGTCTCCACCATCTGTGTGGGCATGGCCGCCAGCATGGGCGCCCTGCTGCTGAGCGCCGGGACAAAGGGCAAGCGCTTCGCACTGCCCAATTCCCGCATCATGATTCACCAGCCCATGGGAGGCGCCCAGGGGCAGGCCAGCCAGATAGAGATTCAGGCCAAAGAGATTCTCCTGCTCAAATCAAGGATTAACGAAATCCTCCAGCAAGCCACCGGGCAGCCCCTGGAGAAAATCCAGCAGGATACCGATAGAGATTACTACATGTCTGCCAAAGCCGCCGTTGATTACGGCCTCATTGATGGGGTCCTGACCAAGAGGCAGACTCAGAGCAGTTCTGGGCAGTAAGTGCTGAGTGAGGTGATTGGATGTTCAAATTTGGCGATGAAAAAGGGCAGCTGAAGTGCTCTTTCTGCGGCAAAATGCAGGAACAGGTCAAGAAGCTCATCGCCGGGCCAGGGGTCTACATCTGCGACGAATGCATCGAACTCTGCAACGAGATCATAGAAGAGGAATTCACTGAAGACCATGATCTGGAGTTGGATAACGTACCTAAGCCCAGGGAAATCAAGGAAGCTTTAGATGAGTACGTCATCGGCCAGGAAGAAGCCAAAAAGACCTTGGCCGTAGCGGTATACAACCACTACAAGCGCATCAACAGCAACTACAAAAACGACGATGTGGAGCTCCAAAAGAGCAATATTCTCATGCTGGGGCCCACCGGGAGCGGCAAGACCTTTTTGGCGCAGACACTGGCCAAGATCCTCAACGTACCGTTTGCCATTGCCGATGCCACCAGCCTCACTGAGGCGGGGTATGTGGGCGAAGATGTGGAGAACATCCTGCTCCGGCTGATCCAGGCGGCGGACTACGATGTGGAGCGCGCCGAGAAGGGCATCATCTACGTGGACGAAATTGACAAAATCGCCCGTAAGTCTGAAAACCCATCCATCACCCGCGATGTTTCTGGAGAAGGCGTTCAGCAGGCACTGCTGAAGATTCTGGAAGGCACCATTGCCAGCGTTCCGCCTCAGGGCGGGCGCAAGCATCCTCATCAGGAGTTCATCCAGATCGATACGACCAACATTCTGTTCATCTGCGGGGGTGCCTTTGACGGGCTGGAGAAGATCATTGAGCGCAGAATCGGGCAGAAGAGCATTGGTTTCGGCGCTGAGGTCCTAAGCCGGGAAGAAAAGCGCATCGGAGATATCCTGCGGCAGATCATGCCCGAGGATCTCCTCCGCTACGGGCTCATTCCGGAGTTCATCGGGCGCGTGCCCGTGGTCTGCACTCTGGACGCCCTGGATGAGGAGATGCTGGTTAGGATCTTGACGGAACCCAAAAATGCTCTGGTGAAGCAGATGCAGAAGCTTCTGCAGATGGACGGTGTCACTTTGGAGTTTGAGCCTGAAGCGCTGCGGCTAATTGCCTCCAGAGCCCTGGAGCTGAAAACCGGGGCCAGGGGATTGCGCACGGTGGTGGAAGGGCTGATGCTGGACGTGATGTACAGCGTGCCTTCGGAAGAAGATGTCTCCAAGTGTGTGATTACCACTGCCGTGGTGGAAAAGCAGGATCATCCCCTGCTGGTCCGCAGCAAGAGCAAGGGCAAGGAAGAAAGCGCTTAAGCGAGAGTCAGGAAGCAAGCAGCACAAGTCAAGAGTTAAGGATAGGCTGGAAGACCGGCTTATCCTTTTTCTTTCTCCTGGGCATAATAGGAGTTGTAAGCTTGGGAGAGGAGTGGAGCGGTCGTGGAAATCTTGGGGTTAATTAACCTGTTTTTCGCAATCGTGATCGGGCTATACTTTTGGAATCTCCTCCGTCAGCAGCAGGGGAGCAAAACGGCTGTTGACAGAGAGTCCCGCAGGGAGATGGATAAGCTCAGGCGGCTGAAGAGCATCGCCTTAAGCGAGCCCCTGTCTGAGTTGACGCGCCCCAAGGAGCTCCAAGAAATCGTGGGTCAAAGCGACGGCCTGCGGGCACTGAGGGCCGCCCTCTGCGGGGCCAATCCCCAGCACGTAATCATCTACGGGCCTCCCGGAGTGGGCAAAACAGCCGCGGCCAGGGTGGTGCTGGAGGAGGCCAAGAAAAACCCCCTTTCGCCTTTTCGAGACGATGCTGCTTTCGTGGAAGTGGACGCCACCACCGCCCGCTTTGACGAACGGGGTATCGCTGACCCGCTCTTGGGATCGGTTCATGATCCCATCTATCAAGGGGCCGGGCCCTTGGGAGTGGCCGGTATTCCCCAGCCCAAGCCGGGAGCGGTGACCAAAGCCCATGGAGGAGTGCTGTTCATCGATGAAATCGGCGAACTACACCCCATCCAGCTCAACAAGCTGCTCAAAGTCCTGGAGGATCGGAGGGTGTTTTTGGACAGCGCCTATTATTCCTCCGAAGATCACAACATACCGGCCCACATTCACGATATCTTCCAAAACGGCCTCCCCGCGGACTTCCGGTTGGTGGGTGCCACCACCCGCCTTGCAGAAGAGCTGCCGCCGGCGCTGCGCTCCCGCTGCCTGGAGATCTATTTCCGCCACCTCACTCCCGAAGAGGTGGGTGTCATTGCTGCCAACGCGGGGAAAAAGATCAACCTGCCCCTGGAACCCCAGGCCTTGGAGGAGATCAAGCGCTTTGCCGCCAACGGCCGGGATGCAGTGAACATTGTGCAGCTGGCTGGGGGAGCCGCCTTAAGTGACGGCCGCAGGGCTATCAGCAAGGCAGACGTGGAATGGGTGCTGAACTGCGGGCAGTATACGCCCAGGCCCCAGAACCGCATCAGGCAGGAACCTGCCGTGGGCGTAGTGAACGGCCTGGCCATGTACGGCCCCAATTTGGGCACGGTGATCGAGGTGGAAGCCACGGCTGTTTTGGCCGACCGCAACCGGGGTGAAGTCAAGGTCACGGGGGTGATGGACCAGGAGGAGTTCGGACGCCGCGGCAGAACCATGCGGCGCCGGTCTCAGGCCCTTTCCTCGGTGGATAATGTCCTGACCGTTCTCAAGACGTGTCTGGGATTGAGGCCTCAAGACTACGACATCCATATCAACTTTCCAGGTGGTATCCCCGTGGACGGCCCTTCGGCAGGGGTGAGCATGGTGACGGCCGTGGCCTCCGCCATAACCAGCCGTCCGGTTACTAATCTAGTGGCCATGACGGGTGAAGTCACCATCCACGGCCTGGTCAAGGCCGTAGGGGGTATTGTCCCCAAGGTGCGGGCTGCTGCCGAGGCCGGGGTCAAGAAGGTGCTGATCCCCGAGGAGTGCTGGCAGGACATTTTTGCTGCGCAGGAAGGGGTTGAGGTAGTGGCTGTGAGCAGCATTCACGAAGTGCTCAAACACGCTCTGTTGGAAGCAGGAGAAGAGCAGCTCGTTTCCGTGGCCTCCCGGGGGCACGGCGCCTTATTAGGAGCCTCTCCTAAAATCACCCCTGGAATAATTCCCTGATTTTCCAAACTATGATACAATAGGGGTACATTGACCAATGGGGGTGTTGAAATGGCAGAGAAGGTTTCCTCTCAGATGTTTCCGCTGTTGCCTCTCCGTGGAACGCTAGTTTTCCCCTATATGGTTACACCGCTGGAAATTGGGCGCCGCCGCTCCATTGAGGCCATTGAGCAGGCCTTAGTTGGAGACGGGCGTATTGTCTTGGCGGCGCAGCATCATGTGCACACCGAAGAACCTCNACCTGAAGAGATTTACCGTGTTGGCACCTTGTGCGAGATTAAGCAGCTGCTGAAGGTGCCCGAGGGCCAAGTGCGCATATTAGTAGAGGGACTGTCCCGAGTCACCCTTGAACATATAGATGATGCCGACGGTTACTACGAAGCGTTCGTAACCATAGTTCCTGAATTGGATGGAGAGATGCAGACCCTGGAACGGGAAGCCCTGGTGCGCACCGTCAGGGAAGAGTTTGGCAGATATGTGCGGCTGGGCAAGAAGATCCCGGCCGAAGTTTTGGTGTCGGTGACCCATATTGAAGATCACCACCGGTTGGCTGATACCATTGCCAGCCAGATGTTGATTTCCTACCAAGAAAAACAGAAGCTGTTGGAGGTCCTGCCCGTTGACAAAAGGCTGGAAGCCATCTTGGCGCTTCTGTTCAGGGAAGCCGAGATTCTCAGCCTGGAGAAAGACATCCAGCAGCGTGTGCGTAAGCAGATGGAAAAGGCCCAGCGTGAGTACTACCTGAGGGAGCAGATCAAGGCCATCCAGGTGGAACTGGGCGAGCGGGATGAGAAGGGCAAAACTGAAACGGAAGAGCTGAAAGAGCGCCTCCAGGCCGCTAAGCTGCCCAAGGAAGCGAAGGCGAAGGTGCTCCACGAGATCCACCGTTTGGAACGGATGCCGGCCATGTCCGCCGAGGCCACGGTGGTCCGCAATTACATTGACTGGATGCTCTCCCTGCCCTGGTCGAAACGGACCAAAGACCGCCTAGATCTAAACATGGCTGAGCAGATACTCAATGAAGATCACTACGGCTTAGATCAGGTCAAGGAGCGTATCTTGGAGTTCCTGGCCGTACGCCAGCTCACGAAAAACTCCAAAGGGCCCATCCTCTGCTTGGTGGGACCTCCCGGAGTCGGCAAAACGTCTCTCGCCCAGTCTGTGGGCAGGGCTTTGAACCGCAATTTCGCCCGTCTGTCCTTGGGCGGAGTGCGGGATGAGGCGGAAATCAGGGGGCACAGGCGCACTTATATCGGCTCCATGCCCGGGCGGATTATCCAGACCATGAAGACGGTGGGCAGCCGCAATCCAGTCATTGTCCTTGACGAGATTGATAAGCTCGCTTCTGATTTCCGGGGAGATCCGGCGTCGGCGCTTTTGGAAGTTCTCGACCCAGAGCAGAACAACGCCTTTGCAGACCACTATCTGGAAGTACCCTTTGATCTTTCCGAGGTCTTTTTCATAACCACAGCCAATGTGCTGCACACCATTCCGCCTCCCCTGCGGGACAGGATGGAGGTCATCAGCATACCCGGCTACACGGAGTTTGAGAAGTTCGAGATTGCCAAGCGGCATCTCTGGCCCAAGCAGCTCAAGGCCAACGGCCTGCGTGAAGATCAGATTCAGATTTCAGACAACACCATCTACAAGGTGATCAATGAGTACACCAAGGAAGCCGGGGTGCGGACCTTGGAGCGCAGGCTGGGCACCATCTGCCGCAAGGTGGCCACGGAGATAGTGAAAGGCCAGGCCACCAGCGCCCGGATCACCGTGAGCAATCTCCACAAATACCTGGGTGTGCGGCGCTATCTTCCCACCGCCGCCGATAGGGAGGATAAGGTGGGCGTAGCCACGGGCTTAGCTTACACTCAGGTTGGCGGAGAGATCCTCACCATTGAAGTGACTGTGATTGAGGGTAAGGGTAAGCTCACCCTCACGGGCAAACTGGGTGATGTGATGCGCGAATCGGCACAGGCAGCTCTGAGCTATGTACGCTCCCGGGCCCTGGAGCTTGGCATCGATCCCCGGTTCCATGAGACTAAGGATATCCACATGCACATTCCTGAGGGCGCGGTTCCCAAGGACGGGCCGTCAGCGGGGATCACCATCGCCACAGCCCTGGCCAGTGCCCTGACCAATCGGCCGGTGCACCATGATGTGTCCATGACTGGAGAAATTACCCTCAGGGGGAGGGTGCTGGCGGTGGGGGGAGTGAAGGAGAAGCTGTTAGCGGCTCACCGGGCTGGAATTACCCGGGTCCTGCTGCCTCTGGAGAACGAGAAGGACCTGGAAGAGGTCCCTGCCAACATTCTGGGCAAGCTCCAGATTACCTTTGTGGATCACATGGATCAGGTCCTGGCCCACGCACTTTATCTGCGGCCGGTGGAGCCGGAGACGCCTGCCTTTATCCTGCCCGAAGCGCCGCCCATGGGCGATGAATCGTGGATGGGAGAACATGAGGCATGATCCTCAATGTGCACAACGCGGAGTTTCTCACCAGCGCCGTAAATGCCAGGGGTTATCCGGTGCATGATTTGCGGGAAATAGCGCTGGTGGGAAGGTCCAATGTGGGCAAGTCATCCTTGATCAACGCTCTGGTGAACCGGAGGAAGTTTGCCCGCACCTCGGGGCAGCCTGGGCGTACGCAGACCATCAACTTCTACCGCGTGGACAGGCTGTGTTTGGTCGACCTTCCGGGGTACGGTTTTGCTAAGGTGCCCGCGGCTGTGCGCAGTGCCTGGCGGCCCATGATTGAGGGCTATCTCACCGGGAGGCCCAATCTTGTGGGAGTGCTGCACCTGGTGGATGCCAGACACGAGCCCACCAAAGACGATCAGGTGATGAGCATCTGGCTCAGGGAAATGGACATGCCATCGGTCTTGATCGCCACCAAGGCAGACAAAATCAGCCGGAGCAGGTATCAAAAGCATGTGAAGATGATCAGGGAGGCCCTCCAACGAGAGCCCGTGCTCTTTTCGGCCCAGACCAAACAGGGCCGGGATGAGGTGCTGAGGATCATCTGCGAACTGGGAGGTCTCATCTGAAGCGTAAAGACGAGAGGGGTTCTGGGTGCGAAAAGCGCACCCACGAGCCCCTTTGTGATCGCCGTTTTTTCGCCGTGCCTATGCAGAAAGCAGGATATCCACGATTGACAAAGAATTACCATTAAAGGGCTGCCGGGATTGGGGGGGTGCTGTATGGAGCAGCAGCGAGTGGAACAGCTGCAGAAGATTATTGTCTTCGTTACCGCTGCCGCAGCCTTAGTCTTGGGCGTTGTTTTTTATAATGGCGCGGGTTGGAGAGATTGGCCCGTTTTGATCGGTTTGTCCCTGGTATTTCTCTACCTGCAGACCATTGTGGTGCGCATTGGAGAGCGATCGGATTATTCGCTGGCCACCGCCTCTGTTCTCCCCATCGTCTATTTGTTTGGGCCCACGCCGGCCATGGCCGTCTCTGTCCTGGCCGGGATCGCCGATGGTTGGGTCCATAAAAAGCAGTGGTGGCGGGTTCTTTTCAACTCTGCCCAGCTGGCGATTTCAGCGTTTACCAGTGCTGTGGCGTTCGAGTTTCTGCAGGCGCGCCTGGGAGGCAGCGGAGTTTGGGGTGTGCTGGCCATGATGATCGCGGCTCTGGTGCATATGTACACCAATATCGCGCTGGTTGCGCGCATGGTGGCTGTTTGGCGCCGCGTGCGCTGGTGGTATGCCATCAAGATGTTGTCTGCCCGCAGCCTGCGCAGCAGCTTCAGCAGCGCCCTCATCGGCTTGGTGTTCACCTTGTTCATCAGGTCCTACGGCTTTTGGGGCGTAGTGGCCTTTGGGGTTTTGATGATCAACCTCTCGGGCATGCTAAAAGCGGCTGTGGAGGTCAGCAGTGAAAGAGCCCGCAGGAAGGAGCTGGAGGAAGAGCTGCTCATCGATGAGATGACCGGTGCGTTTAACTTCCGCTTCCTCAATCAGTGGCTCAATGACCACTCGGACACGGCTGTGACAGTACTTTTCTGCGATCTAGATGACTTCTCCGACTTCAACAACGAATACGGGCATGCGGTGGGAGACAGTCTCCTGAAGATGTTTGTCAAGACCATCGTCAGCAGCGTCAGGCCGCAGGATAGGGTGGCGCGCTACGGCGGTGACGAGTTTGTCGTGATCTTAGAGGGTGTGGGGGCAGAAGGGGGCGCCCGCATCGCAGAGCGCATCATGGCTAACTTGAAGGCGCTCAAGAAGGAGGATTGGGGCAGACCCGTTACCGTTTCGGTGGGAATAGCATCGAAACCCGCACATACCAGTGACAAACACCAACTGCTGTTGTTTTCCGATCAAGCCATGTATGCAGCAAAGGCTGCTGGAAAGAACACGCTTCGGGTCTGGAGCCACGAATGTGCTCAGATCGCGGCTGCCAAAGAAGACCCTTGTTAGGGTCTTTCTTCGCTTGCCGTATGGAAGGGTCAAGCCCTTAGGGAGGGGAAGAATGTGAGCACAGGATTTGATTATGCAGCGCTCCTAAACGAAACAGTGGAAGAGTGCCGGCCGCATGCGGAAAGAGGCCAGCTCCCAAGTTACATTCCCGAGCTGAAGAAAGGCAATCCCAAGCTGGCTGGTATTGCCCTGCAGACCACGACGGGGCTGTTTGAGGCCGGCGATACCAGGGTGGATTTCACGCTGCAGAGCATTTCTAAGGTGTTCAGCCTTCTGGTGGCCATTGAGGAACGGGGCCCTGAGGCCGTGTTTGCCAAAGTAGGCTCNGAGCCCACTGGCGATCCCTTTAACAGCATAGTGAAACTGGAAACCTCCGAAAAGAAGCCGCCGAACCCCATGATCAATGCTGGAGCCATAGCTGTCTGCTCCCTCATTCCCGGCGCTTCAGTGGAGGAAAGGTTCGGGCGTATAGCTGGCTTGCTGGAGCGGATTTTGGATCGCCCCATTAAGATTGATGAGGCGGTATACCAATCGGAGAAGGAAACGGGCCATCGCAACAGAGCTTTGGCCCATTTCCTCAAAGACATCAACTGCCTGGAGGGGGATGTGGAGGANGTACTGGATCTGTACTTCCGTCAGTGTTCCATTCTTGTTAATTGTGCCGATCTAGCCCGCATAGGGATGTTTTTCGCTGCGAAGGGTATAAATGGAGCGGGAACTCCGCTGGTGTCTGCCCGTGCGGTGCGCCTGGTGTCCACATTCATGGTAACCTGCGGGATGTACAACGGCTCGGGTGAGTTCGCCATTCAGGTGGGAATCCCAGCTAAGAGCGGAGTGTCCGGTGGGATCCTGGGTGTGGTTCCCGGCCGCTTCGGCGTCGCCACCTTCGGCCCGGCGCTGGACCGCAAGGGCAACAGCGTGGTGGGCATCAGCATGCTAAAGCGCATCTCGGAGGTCCTCGACTTCAGCATCTTTTAGGGGAGAGTGCTATGGGCAAGGAGCGCATAACATTTTCGACCAGGAGGTTCCTGGTGGGCAGGGCGGGTCCTTTCCCGCGCGTGGTTTTTCGCGAGGAGGTTATGCAGGCGCTGGACCGGTACTCTCATATGCATGCCCTTGGTGAGCAGGGCGGCTTCCTGGTAGGGAGGAAGCAGGAGCTGAAGAGCGCAGAGCAGTATGAAATCATGGTAGAACGGTTTGTCCCCATCCCCCAGAGAAGCGGCGCATCGCGCCTGGTCATCAACCAGGAGCACTATGACAGCGTGCAGAGCGCCCTAGTTCGGCGTGGGTCTGGTGAGGAGATTGTGGGCTGGGCCCACACGCACCCCGGGTTTGGGGTGTTTTTGTCCACTTTCGACAAGGAGCAGCACGAGCGCTTTTTCCCCGAGCCTTGGCAGATCGCCTATGTGATGGACAACCAAGCCTCTGAGCGTGCTGTCTACCAGGTGGTGGACGGCGCATGGAACCGCCTGCCGGGTTACTATGTGCTCCGGGAAATGGCCGAGAACGAAATCGGCATCGCACCCAGCAAGGGAGCCGCCAGTCCGGCNCTCCGGGTGGTGCTGGCTGTTTTGCTCCTGGCGCTCCTGATTGCCGGTGGTTCGTACGGCTATACACTGCTGCGGGATCTCTACTTCAGTCCAAACAAGGAGCATACCCAGACCGTGGTGGGGGATGTTCAGCCGCAGAGCGCTGTCCTGGAGGAGCAGGGGGAGGTTCCCGTCCGGGAGGCGGCTGCTCCAGAAGAGCAGTCTGAAGCTCCAGCGGTTCCCACCCAGACCAGCCTAGCGCCGCCATCCACAGTTCCACGCTATAGGGAGTACGTGGTTAAACGGGGGGACAACCTGTGGTCCATCGCCGAGGAGCTCTGGGGGGATCCCAGCCTGTACCGCATTATCGCTGAGGAGAACGGAATTACCAATCCCAGCATGATCAGGGTGGGTACCGTTTTGACTGTGCCCGTCGATCCTCGGAATAATGACTGAAATGTCAGACATATCAGCTGGCAATTCATAAATTTTAAAAAGTAAGCAGGACTTCCTCAACTTCCCTAGAATATGGACTGTCACCGGGGAGGGTTTGAGGAGGTGGCTCGTATTAAGAAACTAGACCCTTTTTATGTTCAATCGACGTTGGAGTTTCTAGGCAAAGCTTGTGCGGGGCACCCTCATCTGCGAGTGAAGATAGCCATCGATTGCGTGGCCAAGGGGTATGCCACCCATGAGCAAGTTGCTGAGTTTGTCGGACTAAGTACGGAGAACTGGAAGCAGTATTATGAGAACTTCCAGGAAGGAAACCTTGACAGGATACCAAAGGTCTTGAAAACCCTTGTCCCGGCCCGTGACCTGAGGTTCCTCGCCGGTTTCACTGACGAGCAGCTGCACGGACTGGTCCGGGCTCTGGATTCATCCCTCCAGGAGCAGCTGGGGAACCTCTTGTGGAGGGCGTTCTCGGTTTGGGAATACCAGGTCAAGCAGGCTGAGGCTAGGCGCTAAACCAAAAAGAGAGTCGACAGACCNTAAGGTCCATCGACTCTTCTCTTTTGCGTTAGCTGTTCTTCTTTTCTGCAATCTCNTCTTGGATTTGCTCCAGGAAGGCCTGCACATCCAAGGCGCCCAGGTCCCCCTGACGCCTGTGGCGCACAGACACCTGGCCGCTTTCCTGCTCCTTCTTACCCACGATGAGCATGTAGGGAACCTGCTGCAGCTGGGCTTCGCGGATCTTCTTGCCCATCTTTTCATCCCTGCGGTCCACCTCCACCCGGATGCCCTCAGCGAAGAGGCGGTCAGCCACTTCCTGGGCGTAGGGGAGGACCTCATCGTTCACGGGGATTACCTGTACCTGCACCGGCGCCAGCCAGGTGGGGAAGGCTCCTGCTGTGTGCTCCGTGAGGATGGCTATGAAGCGCTCCAGGGCTCCGTAGAGTACCCGGTGGAGCATGACTGGACGCTTCCGCTCGTTGTTCTCGTCGATGTAGACTAAATCAAAACGTTCCGGCATGGCGAAGTCCAGCTGGATGGTGGCGCACTGCCAGGTCCGGCCCAGGCTGTCCTCTAAGTGGAAGTCGATCTTGGGACCGTAGAAGGCTCCGTCCCCTTCATTGACCACATAGTCCAGCCCTTTGATTTCCAGGGCCTTCCTCAGCGCTTCAGTAGCCTGCTCCCACATCTCGTCATCGCCGATGGCGTTTTCCGGCTTGGTGGACAGCTCCACATGGTACTTGAAGCCGAATGCCCGGTACACGTCGTCCACGAAGTCGATCACNCCAATGATCTCGTCCAGAATCTGGGAGGGAAGCATGAAGATATGGGCGTCGTCCTGGGTAAAGGCCCTAATGCGCATGAGTCCGTGCAGGGTGCCGGAAAGTTCATGGCGGTGCACCAGGCCCATTTCCGCCATGCGGATGGGCAGATCCCGGTAGGAGTGGAGCTTGCGCTTGTACATGAGCATAGCTCCAGGGCAGTTCATGGGCTTAATGGCAAAGGTCTGCTCGTCGATGGAGGAGAAGTACATGTTCTCCTTGTAGTTGTCCCAGTGGCCCGATCTGTGCCACAGCTCCTCGTGGAGCATGATGGGGGTCTTGATTTCCACGTAGCCCCGCTTGCGGTGTTCTTCCCGCCAGTATTCCTCCAACTGGTTGCGGAGCACCATGCCCTTGGGGTGGAAAAAGGGGAAGCCGGGTCCTTCGTCTTGAATGCTGAACAGGTCAAGCTGCCTGCCCAGCACCCTGTGGTCNCGCTTGGCCGCTTCCTCCAGCATGCGCAGGTGTTCCTTGAGATCCTCCTTCTTCAGGAAGGCAGTCCCGTAGATGCGCTGCAGCATCTGGCGCTGGGAGTCACCGCGCCAGTAGGCACCGGCGATGCTCTGCAGTTTGAAATGCTTGACCTGGGAGGTCNTTTCCAGGTGGGGTCCCCGGCAGAGGTCCACAAACTCACCTTGGCGGTAGATGCTAACCTGCTCCTCCAGACCCTCCAAGAGTTCCAGTTTGTAATCCTGGTTTTGAGCTCTAAACAGGGCCACAGCATCCCCATTGCTGATCTCCTCGCGCACGATGGGCAGATCCTCAGCAATGATCTTCTTCATTTCCTCCTCGATCTTCTCCAAATCGTCTGGAGTAAACCTATGCTCCAGATCGAAATCGTAATAGAAGCCGTTCTTGATCACGGGGCCAATGGCAATCTTGGTATCAGGCCACAACCTCAATACGGCCTGGGCCATGATGTGGGCAGTGGTGTGCCGCAAAATCTCCTCTTGATTGGCCAAAACCATGTTTTCTTCCATGCCTATTCTCTCCTTTCTTGGGAATACAAAAAAACCTCCATCCACATGGGACGAGGTTGTCGCGGTTCCACCCAAATTGATCGCACAGCAAAAGTGCGATCCACTCGTTATGCAGGTAACGGCTGCCCCGGCTCGGCTTACTGTTAGTTCGGCCGGCAACTCCTAGGTGGTTTTCACCACGGCATCCCTGCGGGAGCTCTCAGCGGCTCACTCCCTTCTCTGTCAGGTTAGCGGCGGTTACTCTTCCTAATCATCGCTTTTCTATCTATTGGCTTTTAGCATACCCGCCTTGGGGCCGTTTGTCAAGGGGGAATGACAAGGTTGTGCCCCCGCACCGCACCCTTTTCAGTCCACATCCTGCAGGGCAAGCATGGGCGCGCCGCTTTGGGCATGGGACTTGATGAGCGCATATACTAGACTATCTTCCTCAATCCCGGGCAAGTGGAGAATATCCAGCACTTCAACGACCATGGCGATGCTGGCGTCTTTGATCAGGATCGCTGAGTCTTCCAGGGTGCAATTCAGATCTGCAAACTTATCCACTTCATGGGAATGCTGGAAGCCCAGTTTGTTCATGACATCCTGCTGCAGCGTGCTCAACACGCTAACACCGATGATATCGCCCTTGGCGATGTTTCTTCCCGTGACGCTTTGCGCACCCAGGAGGAGAACGATCCTATCGTAATCAACTTGCGTGGCCCAAGAACAGATCATGCCATACTTACGCTCATTCTTCTGGAAACACACGGCGTTGACGCCGTAATGGAAGGCGTTGAACCCCATTCGTCTGCAGAGCTCCTTTCCACGTTGAGTTGGCCAAAGCAGGAGTTTGGGCAGAATAGGAGAAATTGGTACCCTACTTATTGCCTAGCGAGGAGGAAGGATTATGCGGATCGGAATCATCAGTGATACCCACGGAAGCACCCGCGCTTGGCTTGATGCCATCAACGGGCCCTTCAAAGATGCCGAACAGATCTGGCACTGCGGCGATGTGCTTTACCACGGAGCCCGCAATCCCCTGCCCAAGGGCTACGACACCCAGGAGTTGTTCGAGCTGATCAACAATTGCTCCATTCCCATTCGTGCCGTGCGGGGCAACTGTGACAGCGAAGTAGATCAAATGGTTTTGGATATAGTCCTGCAGGACCCCTATTTCTTCGCTGAGCTGCCCTTCGGGAGGGCCCTGGTAACCCACGGCCACCACTACGGTCCGGAGATCATGGAAGCCATGATCCAGCGCTTCCAGATTAAGCTCTGGGTCAGCGGCCACACCCACGAACCGGTCCTGCAGCGCAGGGGAGAGGCTGTTTTCCTCAATCCCGGCAGCCCGGCTCTGCCCAAGGGGAGAGAACCCCGCCGCAGCGTGGCGCTGTTGACCGGCAGTTCAGTGGAGCTGTACGATCTGGACAAAGGACAGGTATTTGCCCGGCTGGACCTCTAGAGGCCCAGCCTTTCGTTCTGCTTCTGCCAGTAGTGCCTGAACCAAAGGTTGCCCCTAATTTGGCCGGCATTGCTCCGGCTGCGCTCCACGGTGTCTTCCACCAGCTCCTGCTCCCTCTGCCAGGCCTGTTTCATGATCACTTCCAGCTGGACCGGGTTGGGTTCATCCCCTATGGGCGCTTGGGCCAGGAACAGAAATTCCTGCTCCAACTCCGCAGCGAGCCTGCGGTACTCCTTGAGATCTGGAACTTTGTTCTGGAGCACCAAGCGGTGCAGCTCTTCCCGGAGCATCCAGAACTGCAGCGCTTCCTCTTCCTGGTTTTCAGAAAAGACGATGTCGTTTTCCGTCATCCAGTAAGGCTTAAAGATGGAGATGCAGGGGGTGGAGCTGCCCGTGAGCCAGTAGGTATCAAGGTCGCTGGTTAGGTGGGCCACATAGCTGCCAGTGGCGTGATCGCCCACCAGGCCGCCGGCATGCATGCATACGCTGCGTACGGAGGGAGTGGAAAAGGGGCTGCCTTCTTCCAGCTTGGGTTCATGGGAGCGCAGGATTTCCAGCATTGTCTGCACAGTGATCCGGCCCTTTTCCTGCTCTAGCCGCCGGGAACAGGCTGCTTCCCGGTTGGAGGCCCCGCTGAAGGTTGTGATCAGCTGATTGGTATAGCAGCGGGCGAAGTGGAAGTCCTCTTCGGAACTGCACCACTTGCGGGAGATGGCGTAGTTGATCAGCTCAGGATGGGCCAGATCGAAATCGCTGCCGATACTGAGGCGGTTGGAAATGGCATACACATCCTGCACCTTTTTCGCGGCCCAGAAAGGGCCTGCCGTTTCCAACACCCAGGCAGACTCGCGGTCAGCGATGAGGAAAGAGTTGTGGTAGTAGAACTGTTTTCCATAGCCGCAGTTGCCTCCCTGGCCGTGCTTGGCCAGGAGGTCTGTGATCAGGTGCACCGCCTCCAGGCTGGTGCGGCAGCGCTCCAGGGCCAACCTAAGCAGATCCATGCCCAAGAGGCTGGGAGGCCCCTGCTTAACTTTGGTGAACACCGCTTCGTTGCCGATGTTCAGGCCGAACTCATTGGCCCCCATTTCCGCACCCCACATCCAGGAAGGCTTGAGCAGGAGCACATCGTAAGTCTCTTCCACCTGGTCGATGGTGATGTAGGTGCACTGCACCTGCGATCCTTTGGGGTGTTTCTTTCTGGGGATGCGGATCAGCAGGTGCGGTTCATTGGGCTGCCGGTCGCTGTTCTTGGCAAAGATCACACTGCCGTCTGCCGTAGCGCTGCCTAGGGCTACCATGGTATCGCACACGAATATCAACTCCTCCATGGGCGTTTCCCTGTTTACTTCTCCCTGGGCGCCGGGGATCCTGTTAACCGGGATGAGGTGAGGGGTTTGAGGGCTTAAGTCTCCAAAAAATCGAGGAATACATAGAAAACAATCGATAGAGGGCAAAAAGCCGGTCAAAACGGGGGAAAACCCCCAAGCAACGTTTTGATCAGCGCCTGGCAAAGGGATATAGTGATATACGTGACAATGTGCTTGTCCCTTGTCTAAGAGACCGCTCCCGGAAGCGGCAGCGGTTTGATGGAGGAATGAAGCAGGATGTACTGGACTTTAATTGTCATACTTTTCCCGATTTTATGCGCAGCGGCAGCGGCCAGGATTTACGAAAGACGCACTGAATCCCTCTTTGCCATTGCAGTATCGGCAATCACCTTCCTGGGTAGTGTAGCCAACGTGTTTTTGGTACGGGGTGGAGCTTTATACACCTGGGGATTGGGAACCCTGGGTATTTTTGAGTCCATGCTCAGGCTCGACTCCCTTTCAGCCCTGTTTAGCCTGTTCAGTTCCTTCGTCTGGCTGGCGGCGGCCATTTATATGTACAGCTATATGCGCTACGAAGAACATATCACATCTTTTTACACCTACTTCTTAATTACCCTGGGTGCAACCCAAGGCATCTTTTTGGCTGGCAACTTCATCGTACTGTTGGTCTTTTTTGAGCTCATGTCCTTTACTTCAGGCGCTTGGGTAAAGCATCACGAGAGTCAAGAAGCGGAGCAGGCCGAATCCTTGTACCACCATCTGAGCTTAGCTGCTGGGGTTTTCATGGGCGTTGCTGTGATCCTGCTATACCTAGCCGGAGTCGCCCCCGTAGTTGGGTCTCCCGCAGTCAACCCAAGAAGCACCACCCCGTTTATCTGGGCCGTTTTGCTCCTGATGGGCGCCTTTGGCATCAAAGCGGGCATGTTTCCCCTCCATATCTGGCTGCCCAAGGCGCACCCCGTGGCGCCTACGCCCGCCAGCGCTCTATTGTCAGGAATCCTGATTAAGACCGGTGCCTACGGCCTGATCCGCACAGGTCAGCTGGTAAACTGGGGTCAGACCGCCCTAATTCCCTGGGCGGGAACGCTGTTGGTTGTGGTGGGCAGCATCACCATGCTCTTAGGCGTCTGCCTTGCTCTGCTGCAGGGCAATGCCAAGCGGCTTCTGGCCTATCACAGCGTCAGCCAGATGGGCTACATTATTCTCGGCATTGGTGCCGCCCTGTTCCTCAAGAATGACGGCGCCTTCGGCATTGCCGGGGCCGTTCTCCATTCGCTGAACCATGCCCTCTTCAAGTCTGCACTCTTTTTTGGCGTGGGTATCATCATTTTGGGAACAGGCGAAGCGGATCTATATAAACTCGGCGGATTGTGGAAGCGATTCCCCCTGACCGGGATCATGATGCTCATTGCAGCCCTGGGCATCACAGGCACCCCTGGGCTCAACGGTTATATCAGCAAGACCCTGCTGCACCACGGCATTTTAGAGGCAGCTGCCACGGGCAGGCCCATCATGGTCTGGGCAGAGCGCATTTTTACCCTGGTTGGGGTGGGTACCACGGCATCCTTTATCAAGCTCATGGGCCTGGCCTTTTTAGGCAAGCAGAAAACGCCTGTGAAGTTCAACCGCGGTGAAAACAAGGCTTTAGCCGTAGCCATGCTTATGCTCTCCGCAGCCATGCTGGTCATTGGCACCATGCCCGAGTGGGCTTTGGGGCTCCTGGTGGAGCCCGCAGCTGAAAGCTGCGGCACTGTGGGACTTTCCGTTTTGGGACACGTAGATTTCTTCACCTGGCCCGCGATNCGGGGCATGCTCCTTACTCTCCTGGCGGGGTTTCTCCTCTTCGCGGTGGGCATGAAAACGCACCTCTTCCATCTGCAGCTGCCCAAGTGGCTGAGCATTGATTGGGCAGTGAGGACTGCCTGGAAGAAGTTGGTTCAGATCACCCGAGGCGGGGAGCAGGTAGAGAAGTAGGCGAAGGTACGTAAGGCGAGAGGCAGCAGACAGGGGCTGCCTCTTTTCTTGTTCCTTGCCTCCCGCTTTCCAAATGGGTTATACTTAAATCATGAGGCAAGCAAGGAGAGGATCGCATGGCCATAGTAGAACTGGATGGCGTGAAGAAGGTTTACTATTTAGGCAAGGCTGAAGTGCATGCTCTGCGGGGCGTGTCTTTTTCCATAGAGAAGGGTGATTTCGCCTCCATCGTGGGTCCATCGGGCTCCGGGAAATCTACGATTCTCAACCTGGTCGGCTGCATCGACCAGCCCACTGAAGGAAGGGTGAAGATCAATGGTACGCTCACTGAGGGCCTCAGCGATAAGGAGCTGACCAACCTGCGCCACAAAACCGTGGGTTTCATCTTTCAATCCTTCAACTTGATTCCCGTTTTGAATGTCTATGAGAACATAGAGTTTCCGCTGCTTCTAGGCAGGGATAGGCCCAGCAGGAAAGAGGCGCGGGAATGGATTGAGTACTTAATCGAGGCGGTGGGGCTGGCCGACCACATGCACCACAAATCCAACGAGCTGTCGGGCGGTCAGAGGCAGAGGGTGGCCATTGCCAGGGCCCTGGCTACTAAGCCCGAAATCGTTCTGGCCGACGAACCCACGGCCAACCTAGACTCCAAGACGGGCCAGAGCATTATCGAACTCATGAAAAAGATGAATGCAGAATTGAACACCACCTTCATCTTCTCCACCCATGACACCACCATCATGAGCATTGCCGATCACGTGATCCGTTTGCTGGACGGTTTGGTGGTGGAAGACACTAAGGCCCGGGCTGCGGCGGGTGGGCTGTCATGAGGATCCTGCTCACCATTGCCTGGCGCAATGTGCGCCAGCACAAGGTTAAGACTACCATCATCGGGCTGATCATGGTCATCGGGATCATGGTTCTGGTAGTGGGCAACTCCTTCATGGATACAGCCGCCTCAGGCATTGAACGCTACTACATCAAGAACTACACCGGCCACCTCATGATCACCGGCAAAACAAGAGGACACCTCACCCTCTTCGGCTTTCAGGACATGACCGCCATGGAGCAGCCGGTGCCCAGGATTCCCGACTACGCCGAAGTTGTGGAGTTTGCCAAATCACTCCCCTACGTGGAAGCAGTAAATCCCCAGGTATCTGCCACCGCGGTGGTCTCCCGGGGGGAGAAGACGCTAGGCGCCACCCAGCTTTTCGGAGTCATTCCCGAACAGTATCAGGCCATGTTTCCCGAGAACGTGGAGATCTTGGAGGGAGGCTTCTGGCAGCCGGGTGAGCAGGGAGTGCTCCTAAACGAAGCCGTGGCGGAGCTTTTGGAGAAGCAGGTGGGCTTCACGTTCCGGCCCGGTGATAAGCTTTTGTTCACATCCGTGAGCACCCATACGGGTATGAAGATCCGGGAGGTTGAGATCACGGGCATCTTTCGCTTCAAGCAGTCCAATGTGCAGCTCGATATGGTCTCGCTCATGGATATTTCCAACGCCCGGGCCCTGGCGGGCATGGTGGTGGGCTATGCGGATCCAGCGGAGCTGACCAGCGAGGAACAGCGCTTTTTGGGAGAGATAGATGAGGAGAGCATCTTTGGATCTGCCGATGCCCTGTTTACGGAAGTGATTGTGGAAGGGCCCGCTGCTGGCGACGACTATTGGTTCTCTCTGTTCGAGGAGACTGAAACCCAGTACGAAGCCGTGCCGGAGGATAGCGGTGCTTGGCAGTACCTCTTGCTGCGCCTCACCGATGAGAAGTACCTCAGGCAGGCGCAGGAGGCTTTTGAGGAGTTTTTCGCCCAAAAGGGCATTGCCGCCCAGACCCGGGACTGGCGGCAGGGGGCGGGGGCCCTGGCTGAACTGTCGTACGGGATCAAGAGTGT
>JGI24709J26583_10001348_pt1 | contig 20728 bp, 18 predicted proteins | sample BioPla2DNA1_FD_26583 | JGI IMG/M metagenome (IMG submission 26583) | reverse complement strand
TAAAGTTACGAAATTCCAAGGTCTTTTGCAAAGATATTTAATTGATAATCAATATATTATACGATAATTTTCTAAAAAATGTCATATACTTAGAAATAATTTATTAGAATTAATAACTTTTCCGGTTTTCGTTGATAAGGTTATGCCAAAATCATATTTCCCTGCTTGTATTCCATAACTATTTATATTGCTTATTAGTTCTATTTCGTTTCTACCTTTAGGATAAAGCCCTTGGTTTCTATAGGTATATTGGCAGGTCTCCCATTCTGCTTTAGGCTTCACATCTATCTCAAAACTTAATGGATCTATGTTTTCTAAATTTCCATACTTCCCTGCAAGAAAGTCGGAACGATGTTTATATTCATGCAGAACGATTTCTTTTAAATAATCATAGTTTTTGCTAAATGCAACGTCATTATAACTAATTGTTTGATCTTTGGAATTAAATTGTCCTGGACTATTTATCGTAGGATCATATTTCCCTTCGAATCCAAAATAATCCAACGCCGCATCCTGCCATGTATCGAATCCCGTGATATCATATTTCCCTGATGAGAAATTTGTCAAGACTTGGTTATTATTTACAAACCCTTTACCTTCGACCCAGTTGCCAAATTGCTGGGAACTTATAAATCCCATAGCTCCACCGAGCAATGCTCCTTGCCATATCTTGCTATAATCATTTCCTCCATTAGCCCATATTGTTCCTGCTTGTGAAGCAGTACCTAAAATAGCCCCCCAAGCCATCGAACCAACCCATTCGGTTCCAAAAGGAGCAATGGATCCCAACGCTCCAGTTGCAAATCCTACCAGTGCCCCTTTCCAGAACCCTTCTTTCCAGAAATCACCACCATTACTTTCAGCGGCGAAACCAGCCTGAAGTCCCATTTGCCAAGCACCATAAACTGCAAATATCAACCAAGCCCACTCCCCATCCGGATCCGTATAAATCAGCGGATTATTCAAACAATACGCATACCGGTTGTAATTCAACCAATTGTCGGGGGCTTGTACAAAGGGGTCGGGGCTGAAGAATTGGGCGGTGAGGGGGTCGTAGACTCTTCCGTTCATGTTGATGATTTGGGAGGCGTCCAGGTGTTCGTGGCCGGTGTAGCCGCGGTTGTTGAGCCGGGAGGGGGATGTGTAGTCGACCTCTGTCCAGTTTTGGGGNTTGCGGTGGCGACCCCAGGGGTCGTAGGCTCGGCGTTCCACTACCGTTCCGCTCTGGTTGGTCCATGCTATCAAAGAACCCTGGTAATCGTGATATCCGTAATACAAGGACTTGGCGGCACCTTGCTGCAACATCATCGAACCGCCGCTAAGATAATGGATTTTTTGAGTTGTTCCATCCGGTTTATACACTTCTTCGTAATCGTCCAAATAATAACGGGTGGTTGTGGCAGAGCCCTGAGTAAAGACAGACTTTCTGCGCTGGTCGTCCACACCGTAGCTTATTTCGTAAAGCCGGTTACCCTCCCCAACACCAAAATTAATTTTGTCGTTGGTTTCGCTTGCGCTATCTTTGCTCGGCGATGGAACTAAAGGGAATAAAGAATATTTTGTTTGATTTTGGGGGGGTGCTGGTCAAGCTCAATCCACAGGCCTGCCTGGATGCTTTTGGGGCGCTGGGAGCGCCACAAGTGGCAGATTATCTCACGCCGTACGGGCATACCGGACCGTTTGGTCTTTTCGAAAACGGTAATATCGGCCTGGAGGAATTTCGGAAAGAAATCAGAAGAATCTTTGGCATCAAGGCCGGCGACGAAGAAATAGACCGGGCCTGGGCTGCTTTTCTCGAAGATATCCCACTCGAAAACACGACCATAGTCCATAACCTGAGCAAAAAGTACAGGCTCTTTTTGTTGAGTAATACCAATCCCATACATATCCGTAAACTTGAGCAGTTTGAGCAGGCGGGGCGGCCTCTAAACCAATGCTTTGAGAAATGCTATTTGTCCTACGAAATTGGCTTTTCCAAGCCCCGGAAAGAGTTTTTTGAACACGTGCTCAAAGACAGCTGTCTCAAGGCGGAAGAATGTCTTCTTATCGACGACGGGCCGGCCAACTGTCGCAGTGCGGAAGCCCTGGGAATGAAAACCCTTTGTCCCGGCAGCGTGGAGGATTTGAGCAAGTTTTTCCCCGAAATGCTAAACACGGTTACAGCGGAAAAGACAGTGGCCACCATCGGTTTTTTCGACGGTGTTCACCTGGGACACAAACAACTGATAGCCTCGCTCCGTCGAGAGGCGGCGCAAAGAAACCTGGCCTCGCTGGTGCTGGCCTTTTGGCCTCACCCCAGAATGGTCTTACACAGCGATTATTGTCCGCAACTATTGAACGATTGTTCCGAAAAATTGGCTCTGCTGCGGGCCTGTGGCGCCAATCATACCCGACTTGTACGTTTCGACAAACAATTGGCCCGAATGTCGGCTTTCGAATTTATGAACCAGGTCCTGAAAAAAGAATGGAACGTGGCTTGTCTGCTGGCCGGTTACGATCATCGCTTCGGTAAAAACAACGAAGAAGACTTCGACGATTATCGTCGTTACGGCGATGTGCTGGGCATTGAAGTTTTAAAAGCCGGGCCGGTCTTACTACCCGATTCTTCCAAGGCCATCAGTTCCTCTTACATCAGAGAATCCCTGCTAAAAGGAGAAATATTAAAAGCAAACGCCGCCTTGGGTTACGATTACACCATCAAAGGCAGAGTAGGCGGCGGTTACGGAATGGGTCGCAAACTTGGATTTCCCACGGCCAATATTATTCCTTCCGATCCTCATAAACTTATACCCTTGCCCGCCAGTTACATCGTTTTGGCAGAAGTCGAAAACAAGCTGTATCCCGGCATGTTAAATATAGGACAACGCCCCACCTTGCAGAATGGCTGTCAGAGGAGTATTGAGGTGCATTTAATCGACTTTTCGGGCGACCTCTACGATAAGGATATCACCGTTCATTTCAAAAAACACCTAAGGCCAGAAAAGCGTTTCCCGTCCACTGCAGAGCTGTCGGATCAGCTCAAACTCGACAGAGAGGCCGTGTTACGCTTTTTTAAACAGTAAAAAAGTCGTCTCAAAGCGGACTTTAAGACGACTCATAAAAATGTATGTTTTGTCTCCGGTAAGCTTGCCGGGCTAATAAAAACGGCTAACGAATTACCGTAAACAAATCATTCTTCTATTATTTAAGGATTTCGAGCAATTCTACTTCGAAAATCAACATGGCGCCCGGTTGGATAACATCGCCGGCACCGTTGTCACCGTAAGCCAAATCGGAAGGTAAATAAAATTTATACTTGGAGCCTACGCTCATTAATTGAATGCCTTCGGTCCATCCGGGTATAACACCGTTCAACGAAAATTGGGCGGGTTCGCCGCGATCGATGGAACTGTCAAAGACAGAACCGTCAAGCAGAGTACCGTGGTAATGCACACTAACTCGGTCTGTTGCTGTAGGCTTGGGACCTTCGGCCGCCAAGAGGACTTCGTATTGCAATCCGCTTTCGGTAGTTACAACGCCTTCTCTCTTAGCGTTTTCTTCCAGGAATTTACCGGCCTCTTCTTTGTTCTTTTGAGCGGATTCCATTTGTATGGCCGTCAAGCAACTTTGGAATACCTGATAAGCCTGATCGGGCTGGATGCTGAGACCTTCGGTCTTTCCCTTGATGGTTTTCTCGAAAGCTTCCAAAAACAGATCCATATTCAGTTCGGCGGGAAAAGAGCTGAGGTTTTGCGCCAAATTGTCTCCCAGGCCTACGCCATAGGCATAGCTAAGGCTGTCTACGCTGGTTTTCATTGCTTTACTTCCACACTTGCAGTCGCAAGAGGTGAAACATAAGCTTAAACACATGGTGCCGGCAAAAACGACGGCTAACATTACATTTTTCTTCATAATTCTAATTTTTGATGTATTTGTTGTTGAAATTCTATCCGTGATAATCAAAAGTTTGCAAAGATAAGACAAAAACTTCGGATCAGACGAAATTGATGACCTTATTTAGATATGAGCAAACAATTTAGATCCTCCCGTATAGGCTTCCACCACATTGACAATGTAGTCGCCCAACCTTTCGCATTCGCGTACAATATCTATATAGTACAACGCCTCCTGATAGGTATATTTTTTGGCCTCCAGATCGAGGTCATTTTCCTGGTACAACTGGTTGCGGTATTTGTTGATCTCTATCTCCGCATCTCTGATTTTGAGTAATTCGGCAGTGTCGTGACTATTTTTTAAAATCAGATTTGCCATGTCTTCCAACTGTTTATACACCAAGCCAGACATAATTTCGACATGCTCGGTCATTTCATCGGTCAATACAACCTTTGCATCCCGGCGCCTCTTGATGGTGTTGGCAATGTTGTGGCAACTGTCGGCTATACTTTCTATCTCGGAGGTCATGCGAATCATTTGCCTGATTTGATGCTTACTTTTATCGCTCAGACGGCCTTCTGAAACATTATTCAGGAAGGTGGCTATTTCGAGTTCTACCCTATCGCTGATACTTTCATATTTTAATATGCGGGCATAGATCTTCTCAAAGTTGGATTCTTGTTTTTCATAGTATAAATCACGCACCATATCAAACATTCTTCGGGTTCTGGTAATGTAATCGTCGATTTCTTTTTTGGCTTCGGGTATGGCCAATTCCGAAGCAGACAGCAGATTGGTGCTGATGTATCTCAATTGGAATTCTTCGTCGGTCTTTTTACTGGGAATAATCTTTGTGACTATTTTGGCTATCGTTCCCGTAAACCAAATCAACAAACCGGTGTTGATAAGATTAAACATGGTATGGAACAACGAAAGCGCATAAGATGTGCTGGCCTGCAAGGATACTAATTGGCTGCGTAAGCTTATTAATTGAGGATCGTCGAGAGTTATTCCGGGGTCGGAAATCAATTTAAGCACCCCAGGATCCAGGCCGGCAGTAAAGACATCCAGTTGCTTGGGGTCAACACCGGTTACATTAACGATGATTTTTTGGATCATGCCCACAAAAGGGAAAAATACAATCAACATCCAGATCACACCGATCACGTTGAAGGTGGTATGCGCCAGGGCTGCCCGCTTACCCGACACATTAGTGGAAATCGCTGCCAGGTTGGCCGTTACCGTAGTCCCTATGTTTTCGCCCAGGACCATGGCCGCTCCCATTTCAAAACTGATCCANCCCTTGGCACACATAATCAGGGTAACCGCCATAGATAGCGCTGGAAGACTGAATCACAATGGTCAGCAAGGTNCCAAAGAGCAAAAAAATCAAAACGGAGCCGTAGCCCTTTTGGGTAAATTTGGATATAAATTCAAGCGCTTCNGGATTATTTTGAAGATCNGGCACGGAATCTTTCAAGTAAGAAAGCCCCATAAACAAAAGAGCAAAACCTATAATGAATTCTCCAATGTTTTTGTGATTGTTTTTCTTGGAAAACAGCAAAGGTATAATACCGATTCCAATCAGGGGAATCGAGAGTTCCGCTATGTTGAAATTAAATCCAAAGACCGAAATAATCCAGGCTGTCACGGTAGTACCAATATTGGCTCCCATAATNACGCTTATGGACTGCACCAGACTTATCAACCCCGCATTGACGAAACTAACCACCATCACCGTTGTGGCCGAAGAAGACTGGATAATGGCNGTTACCAACATTCCCATCAAGACTCCCGCGTAACGGTGCGAAGTCATAGCCGAAAGGAATTCTTTTAATTTCTTACTTGCTGCTTTTTGTAGCCCCTCGCTCATCATTTTCATCCCGAAAAGGAATAGGCCCAGGGAGCCGACTAGCATGAGGAAATCATAAAAAGAATAATCCATGGAAGCTGTATAAATCTGAATTTTGCTTTTGCGTCACAAAAGTAAGTGAAACTTTTTTAATTACAGAATCTATGGAAATTTAATTGTACCTTAGAGCCGATTTTTCACTATTGCTATGTCAAAAGCCGTTCGTATTTTTTGTGTAAATAACAACAAAAACATGCTCATGCCNATGGGNGTAAGCTTGCTGGAAGTTTACCAACAACTTTCGCAAGAGCTTNACATGGAGCCTATTGCAGCCAGAGTTAATAACAAGACCGAAAGTCTGAGCTATGAATTGTACAATCCCAAAAGGATCGAATTCATCGAAATGAATTCTGCTTCAGGTATGCGGGTATATGTACGCACCCTGACTTTTTTGATCTCCTCGGCCATTTACGAGCTTTATCCCGAGGGTAGTTTCAGTATTGAACATTCCGTTTCGAACGGGTATTATTGTGAATTGAATCTGAAACGGGAATGCACCCAAAAAGATCTTGACGCCATCAAGAAAAGGGTACTTGAACTTATTGAAGCCGGCAATCCTATAGATAGCGTAAAAGAAGAAACCTCCATAGTTATTGAATTGTTCCGGAAAAGAGGCAGAAAAGACATTGTTGATTTGCTGAGTACTTTTGGCAGCCTCTACACTACTTACTGCAAAATGGGGGAACATATCGATTATTATTACGGAGCTTTGGCCTATTCATCGGATATTAATAAGAATTTTGATCTGATTCCCTACCTGGACAATTACTTATTGCGCATCCCATCAAGGTCAAATCCCTCCGAACTGGCACCCTTGGTGCCCCAACCCAAAATGCAGGATGTTTTCAGAGAATTTGTCCGTTGGAACAAGATTATGAATCTTCGCTACGTGGGCGATTTGAATCTTATGTGCCGTCAGGGCAGAGCAACGGAGTTGATCAAGGTGGCCGAAGCCCTGCAGGAAAAAAAGATCGCTCAGTTGGCCGACACCATTGCCAAGGGGCTGGATAAAATTCGGATAGTGCTGATTTCAGGACCTTCTTCGTCGGGCAAAACCACCTTTAGCAAACGTTTATCCGTACAATTGCTTGCTATGGGAATACGCCCTATAGCCATTTCTATGGATGATTATTTTTTGGAAAGAGAGCAAACACCTAAGGATGAAAAGGGCGAATTTGATTACGAATCGCTTTATGCCTTGGATTTGGATCTTTTCAATCGCGATCTGGGCAACATACTCGAAGGGCAGGAAGTGGAAATTCCCAGCTTTAATTTTGCCCTGGGAACCAAAGAATACAAAGGCAATAAAGTCAGACTGACGCCGCAAAACATCCTTATTCTGGAAGGCATTCACGCACTAAATCCCGAATTGTTGAAAAATGTTCCGCCTGAAGCCCAATTTAAATTGTATATTTCAGCCCTTACCGCCATTTCGCTGGATAAACACAACCGGATTCCAACCACAGACAACAGGCTGATCCGGAGAATTATCCGGGATTCCCGCTACCGGGGAACTTCGGCCAGAGAAACTATAGCCCGCTGGGATAGTGTCCGTGCCGGAGAAGAAAAATGGATTTTCCCCTTCCAGGAGAATGCCGATGCCATGTTTAATTCGGCACTGATCTTTGAATTCTCTGTATTAAAAAATTACATAGAACCCGTATTGAGAGAAGTCCCCCAGAATTGCGTCGAATACTCCGAAGCGAGACGTTTACTGCGCTTCCTGGATTACTTTGTCCCCATTACCGATTGGGAAATTCCTCCCACTTCGCTACTAAGAGAATTTGTCGGAGGCAGTAGTTTTCGTTATTAACCGAGTCACCGCTGATTCAATCGAAAAATGCTACTTTTGCACAAAAGTTTTAATTGACGGAACAACATGTTACACCAGGAACTTTCGTTAAAGCTTCAACAAAAACTTTCTCCTCAGCAAATTCTGAGAATCAAGCTGCTGGAGATTCCAGAATTGGAAATGGAGGAGCGTATTCTGCGGGAGTTAGACGAAAATCCTGCCCTGGAACTGGGAGGAGATCCTGAAAGCAAAGAAGAGAGCCTCGAGGAGGAAGTAGAAGAGCAGCAAGACGAATTAGACCTGGAAGATTATTTGCAAGACGACGACGATCTGTACGGAAACCGGGAATACGACAAAAACACCCCCGACCGCAGGGAGACTTTTTTTGGATCAAGCGCCTTGTCTTTGCGCGATTTTCTGATGCAGCAACTTGATATGCAGAATCTCACCGAAAATGAAAAAATAATCGGTGAATACCTCATAGGAAACATCGACGACGACGGTTATCTGCGCATTCCTCTCGAAACGGTTTCCGATCAGATTTCTTTTCAGGCATTCAAGGAAGTATCCTTGGACGAGATGCACAAAATGCTCAAGGTGATTCAGGATTTCGAACCCGCCGGTGTTGCCGCCCAGAATCTTAAAGATTGTCTGTTGCTGCAACTTTACCGAAAACCCAAGACTGTTTTGACGGAGCAGGCTATCCACCTGTTGGAACAGTATTTTGAAGAATTTTCGCACAAGCACCACGACCGCATCCTCCATAGATGGGGCATCACTCGTGAAGACTACGACGCAATAGTTGGAGAAATTCTTAAACTCAATCCCAAACCCGGCAACGCTTGGGAAGGAATGCCGGGCGAATCGGGCAAACAGATTATTCCGGATTTTATTATCGAGAATATTGACGGTAATCTTGTTCTCAGTCTCAACGAAGGCAACCTACCCGAGATTCACGTAAGCGGCCGCTATCTTAGATTACTCCAGGACTACAACGCCAGTCCGCATAAACAAAGCGAGGAAACCAGAAATGCAGCCATTTTTGCCCGTCAAAAAGTCGAAGCGGCCTATTGGTTTATCGAGGCTATAAAACAACGACAGCAAACCCTGCTCAGCACCATGCAGGCCATCATGGACTATCAAAAGGAGTTCTTTCTGAGCGGCAATGAAAAAAAAATCAGGCCGATGATCCTCAAAGATATTGCCAACATCACCTCTTACGATATTTCCACCATATCGAGGGTTTCGAGCAGTAAATACGTGCAAACATCTTTTGGAATCTTTCCTTTGAAATATTTCTTTTCAGAATCGCTGCTAACCGACTCCGGAGAAGAAGTTTCCACCATCAGGGTAAAAAATGTTTTGCAGGAAATCATCGACAACGAGGACAAGAGTAAGCCTTACACCGACGACGAGTTGGAGAAAATTATGCAGGACAAAGGATACAGGGTGGCCAGGCGCACCATTTCCAAATACCGTTCGCAGTTGAAGATCCCGGTGGCCAGGTTGCGTGTACAGTAAAACAGCTTTTCTATTTTAAATACTTATAAGAATATGAACGATCCTAAAACATTAAAATTTACCAAAAATCACGAATGGATTCGTGTAGAAGGGCAAGAAGCCTACGTAGGTATAAGTGATTTTGCACAATCTGAACTGGGAGAAATTGTCTACGTAGACATCACGACCGTAGGAGAGATCTTGCAAAAAGAAGAAGTTTTTGGCAGTGTTGAGGCCGTCAAGGCCGTTTCGGACCTTTTTATTCCCGTAGGAGGAACCGTGCTCGAAGCCAACGCTGAATTGGAAGATCATCCGGAACTCATCAACAAAGAACCTTACGACGCAGGCTGGATAATAAAAATCAGCTTGAATAATTCCGCAGAGCTGCAGGAACTGCTCAGTTATGAACAATATAAAGAAATGATAGGATAAACCTATGAAAGCGATTGTCAGCATAATTATGGGCAGTACCTCCGACTTGCCTGTCATGGAAAAAGCAGCAGACTTACTGAACGAATTTCAAATTCCCTTTGAAATGCACGCGCTGTCGGCTCATCGCACCCCCGAGGCAGTTGAAAAGTTTTCGAGGACCGCAGCCGAAAGAGGAATCAAAGTAATTATTGCCGCCGCAGGCATGGCTGCACATCTGCCCGGAGTTATTGCAGCTTCCACTACTCTGCCCGTCATTGGAGTGCCTATTAAAGCCAGTCTCGAAGGCATGGATGCCTTACTGGCCATTGTGCAGATGCCTCCGGGCATCCCCGTCGCCACCGTAGGCATCAACGGAGCAACGAACGCTGCCCTGCTGGCCGTGGAAATACTGGCGGTGGCAGACCAGGAATTGCAAGCCCGGCTTATCGCTTATAAAACCGGTCTTAAAAATAAAATTGTAAAGGCCGACCGGGAATTGCAACAGCTTAAGTACGAATACAAAACCAATGACTTATTGTCGGAATCTCTTTAATTACCAACGTAGAAAAAGCTCCCCGGTAAACATCGCTCAGGTTCCTCTGGGCGGATCTTATCCTGTACGCATACAGTCGATGACCAACTGTTCTACCTTGGATACGGTCTGTTGTGTGGAACAGATAAAGAAAATAGTCGCCGCAGGAGCCGATTATGTGCGCCTAACGGCACAGGGAACCAAAGAGGCCGAAAATTTGGGCAATATTCGCAGGGTAATACGGAAACAGGGAGTTGAAGTCCCTTTGATCGCCGATATTCATTTCAATCCCAAGGCTGCCGAAATGGCTGCTTCCCAAGTAGAAAAAGTCCGGATCAATCCGGGTAATTTTGCCGATCCTCTGCACATTGAGCTGCCCGAGGGCGGGGTAAGTGATCTTGGGGGAGTAAGTATTCCTGAGCTCGAAAAACAAAAAATCAGGGAACGACTGTTGCCTTTGCTTGCTATATGCAAAAAACGCGGTACCGCTCTGCGCATCGGCGTCAACCACGGATCGCTTTCGTCGAGAATGATGCTTCGTTACGGAGACAGTCCCCGGGGCATGGTGGAATCCTGCATGGAATATCTGCGCATTTGCGTGGAAGAAGATTTCAGTCAGGTAGTCATCTCCATTAAATCGTCCAACACCCTGGCTATGATCCATACTGTGCGCTTGCTGGTAAAGACCATGGAAACTGAAGGAATGAATTTTCCTTTACACTTGGGTGTAACCGAAGCCGGAGACGGCGAAGACGGACGCATCAAATCGGCTGTGGGTATTGGTAGCCTGCTGTTGGACGGAATTGGAGATACCGTGCGGGTATCGCTGAGCGAAGATCCTGAGGCAGAAATTCCGGTAGCTCGCAAACTGGTGGAATACGTGGAAGAAAGAAAAGGGCACGCTTTAATCGATGCGAAGGCCTTCGAAGGTTTTGATCCCTACAGCTACAAGCGGCGCGAGAGTAAAAAAGCCGGAATTATCGGAAAGGGGCAGGTCCCTGTTGTCATACAAGATCATTCACAAGGGCTTACAACAGATTACTCTTTGGCCAACCCTAAGCCCGATTTCATCTATCTGGGAACCAAAACCCCCGAAGCTCCCCGCAAGGACAACATTCCACAAATCTGTGATTACAGGGTATATCGAGAGCAGACCCAATGCTATCCTCTATTTGAAGTCGCGCAAATCGAAGAATTATCGGGCTGTAAGGCAGCACTGCGTTTTCTGCGCGTCTGCCACACAGACCTGAACGAAGGATTATTGCAGCAACTTGAAAAAGAGCAAAATATAGTACTTTGGCTGTACAGTTCCCATTTGAATGCCGCAGCAGAAATGCGGGCGGCTTTTCATACCCTATTAAATCTGGGCTCCTATTTGCCCGTCGTTGTTGCTGCCGCATACTCCACAGAAGATGTCGAGAATCTGCAAGTTCAGGCTGCAACCGATTTGGGTTTTTTGTTAGCCGATGGTTTTGGCGACGGTGTGTGCATCTCGGCAGGAGGCTTGCGGGCAGAGTGCCTCTCGTTAATGTTCGGTATTTTGCAGGCCACCCGCTCCAGAATCAGCAAAACCGAATACATCTCCTGTCCGGGTTGCGGACGGACTCTGTTCAATCTTCAAAGCACCCTGGCCAAAGTAAAAGCCGGCACCTCTCATCTGAAAGGCCTCAAGATTGCCGTAATGGGCTGTATCGTAAACGGTCCGGGCGAAATGGCCGATGCCGACTATGGTTATGTGGGGGCAGGCAGAGGCCGGATTAGCCTCTACAAAGGCAAGCTTTGCGTCGAAAAGAACATTCCCGAAGAAGAAGCGTTGGAGCGCTTGCTGGACTTGATTCAGAAAGACCGCTGATACAGCAGTTCTGCGGATGTGTTTTTTTGCGCATAAGAAAACCCCGAAAGTCTTTTATTTAACTTTCGGGGTTCTGTCATTTTTAAAAGCACCCTTTGGGGGAATTGTATCGTGCTTAGCTCAGAAGGCTTGCAACTTCGGCGTCGACCAGATATTTTGCAAACTCAATATCGTTGGCCGCTTTTTTAGCCATGGCCGGATCTTGAGCTATGGACTTCTTCAAACCATCCACGATTTCAGCCTTATTATTGGTGCGCGCACCCACAATAGCCTGAAGATAATAGGTCTCAGCATCGGGTTTTTCAACTCCGGCCAGAGTAGCTTTGGCTTTGCTGTAATCTTTGGCCAAAATCTGAGCCAGAGCAGCGTTATTGCTCTTCTGATCTCCAAAGGCTTTAACAGCATTGGCATAATCACCTTTCTTGATATAAAGCAAACCTAAGGCTCCTTCGTAATTTTCGGCACCGGCAGCCTGATTCAGGTAGGCTTCGACGGTAGCATTGTCAGCTCCTTCGGAAATGGCACACAGGGCCAGGTTGAGAGAAGATTCTTTGGATTTATCGATCGTATAGGCTTTTTCGAACCAGGTTTTGGCTCCGGCAACATCTCCGGCCTCAAATTTTATCATCCCTATGTTGTTGAATGCACGGGAATCGTTGGGATATAGTTGCGTTGTTTTTTGGTAAACTTTTTCCTTTTCAGCAGGAGTACTGTACAGAGTGGCAGCGTAAAGTATTTCTTCTACGTTGAGCTCAGAGGGATTGGAGCCGAACAACGCCTTGATTTCTTCGTCTGATTTACCGATAACGTCAACAGTCAAAGCTATTTTTGAACGTCTGAGTTTGGGCAGAATTTCATCGGCCAACACCTTGTAAGCAGACGACAACTTTTTGATTTCTGCTTCGCGTTGTTCAGGATCGGAATACATAGACAAAACACGCAGTATAAGAGCTTTGTCCTGTACGTCGGAAGCTTCCAGCAGTTTCTTAAATCCATCCCAGTCTTCGGCGGTAAACTCAGCATTGATATCACCTTGGGCCTTGGCTTTTCTCAATTCTCTATTTAGATAGCTGACCGTGTTTTTTTCACGATTGCCTGCCAAAGATTCGTTCAGCTTAACGGGGCCGTCGGGAGACGCGTAAGAAGCAACATTAATACCGGAAATTTCTTTATTTTCGGTCTGAGTAGCATTTGAAATAGCAGAAACCAGGGCCTTAATTTCGTCGCTTCTGAGTTCGCTGGTGCGAACATTGGATTGTTGAATAAGGAAAAGGATTTGAGCTTCGGTTACTTCAGAAATGATACGCTGAAACTTGTCTGCGCTGGGTGAAGGTTTAGCCTTTTGAGCATTCAACAGATTTTCTGTGGATACCACACCATCGGCCAGTTTAATTTCGGGGTGATCTTGTGTTTTATTGCCCGTAACTGAATTAATGCGGACATAAAGCTCTGAGCGTTTCATCTCGGGCTTGTAGTCGAAGGAGGATTTCATGCTGAAGTTACCACCGGCAGCCGTAGGTATAACTTTGTTGTTGCCGACGGCCTTTTCTCCTTGGAAGCTCATCGGTGCTCCCTCGACTTCACCACCTTCGTATTTCAAAACAGGGGTAATAGTAACTATACCCTTAGCCGGAAACATTTTGGCAGGGAAAACACCATCGATGGTTGCATCCACTTTCCCACCTACGGCTTCAAGAACCTGCGGTGTAACTGTAAAATGCTCACGATCTAATGCTAACTTAGAGCCGCATCCCGATAAAGTCAACAAAAGGGATACTAGGATTGAAAGTTTAAAGGTTTTGTTCATGGATCAATGTATTATGTTGTTAGTAAGAATTTCAACCCACAAATATACATTTAAAATGAAACATTTAATCGAATCCTTCGGTATTTGGGCGAGAAAATTAACAATTTAACAGATTTTAGTCCTTAAAGCCGTGTGTTTTGGCTATTTACACGCTTTAGAAAACAATTTTTTGCACATATCGCCGCCTGCGCTCGGTTAACTGAATGATATAAAATCCTTTGAAACTTTCAGGAATGTACAACGTCATAGTTTCCTGTTCGGTCGAAGTAAAGTGCATCAGACGACCGGCCGGGTCGAAAATGCGAATTTCAAAGGGGCTGCGCCAGCCCGTCGGGAACGAAATATGCAGCAATCTGTCCTGCAAAGAATAATACAGCGGAATTCGTTGACTGAGCGTATCGACAACAAGAGGAGGCTCTACGACAGGGAGCGTGTCTTTCATTACCACAGGCTCGAGCCACAGTGAACTCGAATGAGCTCTGCGGTTCATCGCTGTGAAAAATTCCCAGTCTGTTCCATTGTTTACCCATACGGTATTTTTGGCCGTTCTCTCCTTATGGTAGGCTGAATACAAAGCAAAGCTGTCAATGGCGGCCACCGTTTTGGAAGGATAGACTAAGCGAATAGCCACATAAAAATGTTTACCTACCGACAGAGGGGGATCAAAACAGACATAATTCTCGGCATTGGCAAAATGCACTTTAGATGTTTCGTGGAAATTGCGGTTACGGTATTCGAGATAATAGGGATTCAACTCAACTGAAACCAAAGTTTCTTCCGGCACAAATCCTCCTTTCATAACGTCTATGTAAACAGGAGAGGAGCTACTTTTAACACCCTTCGAAGGCACCAAATACACCCCTTTAAGCATGGAATTGCTATCCTGGCGGAATTCTTCAGCAAAGATTTTGTACTCAAAACTGTTGTGCCCGAAAAGAAAACCGTTTCCCGGATTTTCATGCCGTAACCCGGCGATTGAATCCGTGGGTCTGAGATTGGTTATACGCCTGGCCGGATTAAGCTGGTTTGGATCCAGACCGCTTATCGTGAGTGCATCGCTCGAAAGCGGGTCAAGCCAGTGTGCCAATTGGTTAAGGCTATCGCTTTCGTAATCCCAGGCCTTTTGGAAGCGGACAAAAAAATCACCCAACTGATAGGGGCCGCAACCGCTGCTTCCCCCGGAATCGCCTCCGGTCAGAAATCCGATCAGTTGATGGTGTTTGTTCAGCAAGGGGGCTCCCGAAGAGCCGGTCCAGGTGTGTCCTTCCTGCCATTGCCTTACAGACCAGTGGCTGTAGGGATCAAAACCGTCTCCGGGATAAGGCCAGGTAGCATAGGTCAAAGAGTCGGTGGTCTGCGCGTAGCGTTTTCCTTCTCCGTAGGGATGGTGAATGCAGGCAAAGGGTGACTCGTGACGCGCTAACGTATCCCGGCTCCAGCCGGCCAGATACAAGCGGTAGTCGGGTGGTATTTCTTCCTTCAGCTCCATCAAAAGGTAATCGGTTTCTTCCGAAAAGGCCAGGGCCTGACAACCCGAAAGGGAAAACTCTTCGGAACCCCTGATTTGATGCATGCATCGAGGAGAAAGGTAATTCATAAAGACTACTGTCCTGCCGGCCAATGAGGGATTGTTTTCGAGGCAATGAGCAGCCGTAAGTAAAAGAGGACGTCCGTCGCAGGCTGTATTGTTTACAAAAGTTCCGGTACAATAAGTGGTGCCGTTAAGTATCAACAGGCAAATGCTGCGCCCGATGCTGTCGTACTCTGCCTGACAACTCAACTCGGGCACGCAGGGCAAATTCAATTTATCAAATTTGGTTCCTAAAAGCATCGGGCCACGGTAGTCGTGATTCACTTCGGTGAGACGGAGTCTGCCGGGAAAGGCCGCATCGGCCGGTTCATGATATTCTATCATAATTTCTTCGCCGGAAACCGGAGCAATGGCAAATTCACCACTCTCCTGCATATTGTCCGAAGTAAAAGATCCTAACACTTGTGTCTTATCGGGGTTATACAAATAGAGCCGGGCCCCCGGAGGCACAATATACTCTTCAAAAATCACATTCAAGCTGTAGGCTCCTTTGGAGCGCAAGCCCAGTTTCCATATTTTGGTACCGTCTTCCAGATTAAAGATAATGCCGGAATTCTCAGGACTCAGATTTACAAACATTTTATGGGCAAAACGCAACGCCCCGTTGGGATTGTGATAAATCGAATCCTCACGAAGCAGAGAGTCTACGTCAAAGGAAGGTAATTCCACCAAATAATCGGCCAGGGCTCGAACATACGCCACTTCCTCTTCCATGGACAAAGGTCTGCCTCCATAAGAACGCTGGGCTTGCAAAGGAGAAAAATCCAAAACAAACAACCAGGAGATTAGACCTGTGATCACCAGAGTTCTCCCATAAGCGATCTTAAGGAAGTTCGTCATTTTTAAAATAATAATGTACCGGCCACCACACAGAGGGCAGACTGACAGCTAAGACGGTGAGCAAAATAAAAAACAAATCGCTTGCCTTAACAAGCACAGGATAGGAACCAACAATAAAATTACCGCTCCCTAATTTGAGAAGCCCAAAATGTTGCTGAATCAGGCAAAGCAAAACTCCCAGTAAAATGCCCGAAAAAGCTCCCAAAAAAGCGATCATAACACCTTCGTACAAAAACACTTTACGGATGGTCTTATGATTGGCACCAAGACGCTTAAGAATGCCGGCGTCCTGCTTTTTTTCGAGGATCAACATAGACAGGGAGCCGATCACGTTAAACAGGGCAATAAGCAAAATAAAACACAAAATCAGGTAGGTGATCCATTTTTCTACCCGGTTAATTCGGTAAATATCCGCTTTTTGTTCTTTTAGGTCTTCTACAATAAAATCCGGGCCCAAAAGCTGACGAAAATCCTCTTTTACCCGTTGAAGGTTAGCTCCTTTTTTTAGTTTCAACTCCACGGAACTCAATTCATCGGTATATTCGAACAGTTCTCTGGCAAAATTCAGGGGCACGATAATGATCCGGTCGTCGTATTCGGGTTGGTCAATGCCAAAAGTGGCTGTTAGCAAAATACGCCGGGTTTTAAAGGCCGATGCCGGATTCAGCGGATTCAACGAACCTGTTCTTTTAGGAGCGTAAAGAGTTACAGGATCAATAAAGGAGCTTCCGGTACCCAACAAACTTGCCAGGCCGATGCCAATGCTGGCAAATTGAAAACCCTCTTCTTCGAGAACAAATTTACCGGCATAAACAAGGCTGTCCATATTGGCCAGCTCGGAAAAATTGTCCGAAACGCCTTTGACCAAAGCGCTGGCCTGGCTTCCTTTATATCTGATCAGGGCGTTCTCTTCTAAGCTCTCACAAAAGACAGCCACCTCTTTATGGGCCCGTATAAGGTCAAAATCGGAATTCAGCCTGAAGGTTTTTCCTTCAAAGGCACGAATCTTAAGCTCCGGTTCAAAGTTTTTATACAGACCCGTCAACAAATCCTGAAAACCGTTGAAAACCGAAAGGGTACAAACCATTGCTATAGTGGCCGCCGCAACCCCAAAAACCGAAACCATCGAAATAATATTGATGGCATTGTGTGATTTTTTTGAAAAAAGGTAACGACGGGCAATATGGAATGCAAGATTCATTTTTTGAGCAAATCTTCTATGTTTTGAGCATAATCCAGTGAATCGTCCAGAAAGAAACTCAATTCGGGCATCCTTCTTAGCTGAAAGCGCAACCTTTGGGCCATCTTATAGCGGATGGATTTGGCACTGTTCTGTATGTTGGCGAGCATTTCTTTGCTTTTTTCGGGTGGGAAAAGACTCAGGTAAGCCTTGGCCACACTCAGATCAGGACTTACACGGACCATGCTGACTGTGACCATGGTGCCCGGAAGCGCTGTGGTCTGTTCCCGGAACACTTCGCTCAATTCTTTTTGTATAAGCCGGCTTATTTTATTTTGTCTGATAGTTTCCATCTCTCTGTTTTTATGTGTTTTATTTTATAAGCAGAACGGTCAACCCGTCTCGGATGGGTAGTATGATTTTTTCTACCCGGGAATCCGCTGCAATATAATCGTTAAAATCTGCAATGGCAAGGCTTTGAGTATCTTTGCAGGAAATTTCCTGCATGGGCTTTCCATTCCACAAAGTGTTATCAATCAAAATAAAAGTGCCGCTTGGCTGGTGTTGAAGCAACAAGTCGTAACAGCTTTTGTAGTCCCTTTTGTCAATATCCATATACACCAAATCGAAAGATTCGGTCAGTTTAGGAATTAAATCAACCGCTTCTCCAAAAAGAAGATCGATCTTTGAGCCCAGTTCCGATCTTGAAAACCAAGTTTTCAGGTGCTCTTCCAGTTCATCGTTGCGATCTATGCTCAGAATGCGTGCACCTTCGGGTAACCCCTCGGCTAAGCATAACGTGGAATAGCCGGTAAAAGTTCCCAGTTCCAGAACCCTTCGAGGACGGATCATTTTGCACAACATGGCGAGCACCCGCCCCTGCAAATGACCTGACGACATCCTTGGATTTAAAAAACGTACATACGTCTCTCTTCTGAGTTCCTTCAACAATTCAGGTTCAGGATCAATACGGCTACAAATGTACTTTTCTAAAAGCTCATCCACTCATCACACAATTATGAAATATATTCTAACAATGCCTCTACAGCCATGCGGTACGATTCCATTCCATAGCCTACAAAGCTGGCAATGCACGCAGCTTCCGTTCTGGAAATATGACGATATTCTTCTCTTTTGTAAATGTCCGAAATATGAACTTCAATTACCGGTGTTTGTATTGCTCTTATGGCGTCACCAATCGCAATGGATGTGTGAGTGTAGCCCGCAGCATTCAAAACGATGCCGTCGTAACTGAACCCGATTTCATGAAGTTTGTCGATGATGGCCCCCTCGTGATTGGATTGAAAGTACTCAAATTCTACCTGAGGATAGTCCTTTCTCAAAATTTCCAAATACGATTCGAAATTTTGTGAGCCGTATATATCCGGTTCTCTTTTTCCAAGGAGATTCAGATTAGGCCCATTGATGATGGCAATTTTCATACGTTTAAAATTTAGCTGTTCCTCTACAATTTATTTACTACTTTTGCCCCGCCTGCCGCGTGTGCGGTTTATTTTCTGCCTGACAAAGGTAAAAAAAATATGACGACAGCTTCCGATTGCATAAGAAAATACCGGGCTTTTCTCAAACTGGAGAAATCTCTGTCAGAAAACACCCTTGCTGCCTATATGAGCGATTTGCAAAAGCTTATGGATTTTAGCGGCGACAAAGCCCTGACAGAACTTAAGCACGAGGACTTGGAAGAATTTCTGTGTCATCTGAGAGATCTTGGTATCGGTGCGCGCTCACAAGCCAGAATACTTTCCGGAATCAAATCTTTTTACGGCTTCTTGTTGATCGAAGATTATATTTCGAGCGATCCCACCGAACTCATCGAGACGCCCCNGCTCGGTAAAAAACTGCCCGAGGTGCTCTCCGTAGACGAAATCGACAAACTTTTGGCCAGTATNGACTTGTCGCGTAAAGAAGGCCAACGCAACAAAGCCATGCTGGAAACACTCTACAGCTGCGGCCTCCGGGTTTCGGAGCTAACCGGACTGAAACTCTCGTGCTGTTACTTTAAAGAGGAATATTTACTGGTCGAAGGCAAAGGGAGCAAACAGCGATTAGTGCCCATTTCCCGCAAAGCGATGAAGGAAATCTCGCTTTGGTTAATCGACAGAAATCTGCTGCCTAAACAAAAAAATCAGGAAGATTTTGTATTTTTGAACCGTCGCGGACATAAACTTTCACGTTCCATGGTTTTTAAAATAATCAAAGAGCAAGCCCTGTTGGCCGGCATCAACAAGAATATCGGACCTCATACTTTGAGACACTCCTTTGCCACTCACCTGCTTGAGGGAGGGGCCAATCTGCGTGTAATCCAACAAATGCTCGGACACGAGAACATTCAGACCACCGAGATATATACCCATCTCGACTCTGCCTACTTAAGACAACAACTGATGGAATTCCATCCCAGAAACACTCTTTAAAATCCTTTAATTATGAGAATCGTCGTTTTAGCCAAACAAGTACCCGATACCCGTAATGTGGGAAAAGACGCCATGAAAGAGGACGGCACCGTCAACAGAGCCATTTTACCGGCCATTTTCAACCCCGAAGACCTCAACGCGCTCGAAATGGCATTGGGCATCAAAGAACAATTCCCGGGCACTACCATTCAAGTATTAACCATGGGCCCTCCCCGGGCGGCCGAATTGATTCGGGAAGCCCTGTACAGAGGGGCAGACGGGGGCATCTTGTTGAGCGACAAAGCCTTTGCAGGAGCTGACACCCTGGCCACCTCTTACGCCCTCTCGAAAGCCATCCAAAAAATGGGGGAAGTCGATTTAATCATTGGGGGAAGACAAGCCATCGACGGAGATACCGCACAAGTGGGCCCCCAGGTAGCCGAAAAAATCAACCTATACCAGGTAACCTACGCTGAAGAAATTTTGGAACTTGATCCGAAGAACAAACAAATACGAATTAAGCGTCGTCTGCCCAGAGGAATCGAAGTGGTACTTTCGCCCATGCCCGTGCTGATTACGGTAAACGGCTCTGCTAAAGCCTGCAGACCGCGTAATGCCAAAAGAGTTCTTAAATACAAATACGCTCTTACAAGATTCGAAACCGAAGATAATCCTAAATTTAAAGCCCTTTGCGACCAAAGAAGCTATTTAAACATTCCGGTTTGGGACGTGGATTTTATTGAGGCCGATAAAGATCTTTGCGGTTTATCCGGCTCTCCAACCAAGGTTAAAAAAATCGAAAGCGTTGTTTTCCAGGCCAAAGAAAACATGACGCTTGAATCGACAGATGCCGAAATCGAGACCTTGATCAAGACTTTGCTTGAAAACCACACTATAGGATAAGTATTACTGCTTTCATTATTGAATCCTATGAACAGAAATGTTTACGTCCGGAGCACAAAATTTTTCTTCGCCGGCTTATTGGCTGCTTTTCTTTTAGCATCCTGCGGCAGCGTTTTTCTTA
>JGI24709J26583_10001341_pt1 | contig 20791 bp, 15 predicted proteins | sample BioPla2DNA1_FD_26583 | JGI IMG/M metagenome (IMG submission 26583) | reverse complement strand
TTTGACCTTCTATCAGTTTACTTTTTATCTTCAGATTTTCGTTTGCTTCCTTAAGTATCTCAGCCTGATGCTGCATGTATTCATTCTGCTCCTTTATTTTTCAGTTCCTATCCATACATTTCCGTCTGTATCTATAAGTATCTTTCTTACAAACATACTGTTGAGGGAGAAGTTGTCAATGTCCTTGTAGGGCAAGGAAGTGAAGGAGTTTGTAGAAGGCTGAAAGATGTCCACTCCCCCCAGGGAACCAATATAGATAGTCCCCCGAAAGTCCTGTCTTATATCATATACAGAGTTGTGGCTTAGTGAACCTGGATCATTGGGGTTGTGTACATACAGCTCGCTCTTACCTGTTGACTGGTGAATTACCCAAAGACCAGCGAAAGTGCCTACCCAAAGGTCTCCTTCAATACTTTCAATCATGCAAAGAACAAGGGAGTTGGATAATTCGGCTCTGGCAAATTGATGAATCTGTCTGCCAGCCTTATCAGCTATGCAAATACCGTGATTGGTTCCTATATACATCCTGCCGTCATTCATTTCAAGGAAGCTGGCAACATGGTTACCAGATAGCTGACTGTTGGACATATTGAAATTACGGATTTGTAATTCTCCACTTTCATGATCTCTGCTTATCAGAAAGAGTCCATGTTCAAGNCTTCCCACCCATATTCGGCCCTCCTTGTCGGTAGTAAGAGCAGCTATATGGGGTCTGACACCAAGTTCAGCAGAAAGGTCTATTTCGGTAAACTTACCAGTATGGCGATCGAGGCAGGTAAGGCCTGAGGAACAGCCTATCCATAACAAGTGCCCTTCACTCTCAGCNAGGGCATTTACCAGGCTGGATGGAAGATCTGGTTTCCAGAAAGATACAATGCTGTAACCATCATAACGGTTGAGTCCGTTGCCTGTGGCAAACCACATAAAACCATCAGCATCCCTGAGGATGCTGTTTACCGTGTTTTGGGACAAACCCTGGTCAATAGTCAGGTATTCAATCTTGTAGATTGATTTTGCGTAAGCAAGGTCTATGTTCAATCCTGAGGAGGTGAACAGGGTTAACAGAAATACAAAGCTTGAAATGTGTTTCACTATGTGCCTTTAGTTATCACGGTAAATTATCCAATAATCCCCCACTTGTAAACCTATATCCTCCTGACAGTGGAGCATAATAAATACATTTGATTATACAACTTTTATGGAAGAATCTGAAAAAAATAACTAAAAAGGTTGAGGAATGAGAATTTCTGCTTTTATCCCTATGCCGGAGTTGCTAGCCTCGGTGTTGTTACTGGTCGGTTGTACAACAGACAGCCCTACGTTGACAGAGAATCCATATAAGGATGATTATTCAGCCCTTACACCTGTATCCAACAAGTCTAAATGGGGAGCGGCCAATATGCATGACCCATCTGTTATAAAGACAGATAGTTTTTACTATGTCTATTCTACAGATGCTTACTATATAAGAAATGGGATTGAGTTTAATGACACAGGGGAGAAGATTGGAAACATACCTATCAGGAGGTCTGCTGACCTGGTTAGATGGGAGTTTGTAGGTTGGGCCCTGGATTCAATTCCCCCTGAGGCTGTCAGACATGTTCATGAACAGACAGGCAACCGGGGTGCAGACAATATCTGGGCTCCATATATCTACAGGCATGGGGATATTTACAGGTTGTATTACTGTGTTTCCAGTTTCGGGGCCAATACTTCATACATTGGTATGGCTGAATCTGCCTCGCCTGAGGGACCTTTTACTGACAAGGGGATGGTGGTTAGCACTACTACCGGAAGTGAAATGAATGCAATAGACCCCTCGCTAGTTAAGGATCAGGTAACAGGACGCTTGTGGATGCATTATGGTTCATACTTCGGCGGTTTGTATGCACTTGAAATTGATGAGAATACCGGATTTGCATTACATCCCGGCGATCAGGGGCATCTGGTTGCTACCAGGGAAGATAGAGGTACCCGTATTATTGAGGCTCCTGAGATTATTTACAACCCTGAGTTGAAGCAATACTTCCTGTTTGTATCATATGAGCCGCTGTTTAGCTTTTATAATATCAGGGTAGGTCACTCTGTTAATCCTGATGGTCCGTTTTACGACTGGTTTGGACATGATATGGCTGATAGTACCAACAATTTCCCTATTCTGACCCATTCTTATATGTTTGAAAATCATCCTGGGTGGTCGGGAAACGGTCATTGTGCTATACTAAATGATGGAGGAAGGTATTTTGTTTTGCATCAGGGACGACTCGCGCCCAACAATAATATGATGTTGATGCATGTAAGGGAAATCAAGTGGTTAAGCTCAGGATGGCCAGTTTTTTCACCTGAGAGATACGCCGGATTGAATCAGCGGGCAGTAAAGAAAAAGGAATTGTATGGAACCTGGGAGATAATACATCTAAGAGATATACCAGAACCTTCGCCTTTATGGCAGGGACAGGTAAGTCCCGGCGGATGGACATACAGCAAAGAAGCTTTTAACGTGTCACGGAGAGTTGAGTTTTTAAGGAATGGCAGCATTGATGGAGCAGGACTGAACACCTGGGTTTATAATGGTGAATATGTTGAACTTGACGGCAATGAGTGTGCTGTTTTTACAGGATGGGACTGGGAGAATGAGTGTGAGACAATACTGCTGTCGGGTATTCTGAAAGATGGAACTTCTATTTGGGCTAAGAAAATTGCTGAATAGCTTTCCAGAGTAAAATTTACATTATAATTTAGTTAACTGTTTTTCAGGAACTGTAATTTTATGGCATCTTTGCTGTTATTATTGATAGACAAAAAATTAGAATCTATGAAAAAGAAGTCATTACTGACATTTGCTGCAGCTGCAATTCTTTTTGCCGGCCTTGCAGTAAGTTGTAACAACACACCAAAGGAACCAGAGGGAATCGTTAAGGAATCCTTTGGTACACTTTCCACTGGCGAGGCAATCGACATCTACACTCTGACCAGTACTACAGGTATTAAGGTTAAGATTATGACCTATGGTGCTACTATAGTGTCCTTGGAAGTACCAGGCAAGGATGGTCTCCTTACCGATGTAACTCTTGGCTTTGATAATTTGGCTGATTATGAGCAAAACAGGGTTTTCTTTGGTGCTACAATTGGTCGTTTTGGTAACCGTATAGCCCAGGGCCAGTTTACTCTTGACAGCGTTACTTACAATCTTGCTACAAATGATGGTCNTAACCATCTTCATGGTGGTGTAAAGGGTTTTGACAGGGTAGTATGGAATGCAGAAGCTATCAATGACTCAGCATTTCAAGCATTGAAGCTGACTTACCTGAGTGCTGACGGTGAGGAAGGTTATCCAGGTAATCTGGAGGTAACTGTTACTTATACTCTTAAGGGAGATGAACTTAGCATCGATTACGAAGCTACAACTGACAAGGCNACTCCGGTAAACCTTACAAATCACTCATTCTATAACCTGGCAGGAGAAGGTACAATACTTGATCACGAACTATACATCAATGCACCTGCTTACACTCCTGTTGACATGACTCTGATACCGACAGGCGAATTGGTACCGGTAGAAGGTACTCCATTCGATTTCAATGTTGCTACTACTGTTGGTGCCCGTATCGAAGAAGTTCGTGGTGGATATGACCACAACTATGTACTTGCAGAAGGTGAGGGCATGAAGCTTGCTGCAAAACTTAAGGATCCAAAGAGCGGACGCTGGATGGAAATCTATACTACAGAACCAGGTATTCAATTCTATTCAGGCAACTTCCTTAACGGAAGACAAAAACGTGGTGAGAGAGTTTACCATCAACACACAGGTCTTTGCCTTGAAACACAACATTTCCCGGATTCACCAAACAAGCCTGAGTTCCCATCAACTATCCTGAGACCAGGTGAAAAGTATCAATCTACAACCGTAATGAAGTTCGGTTTGGAATAATAAGATCTCAATAGTATAAAAAGGGGCTGCCCACACGGGCAGCCTCTTTTACATTTTTCTCTTACAGTTGTTCTGCATGCAGGCTACTCAACTTTTTTACCCCAGTAAGTGGCATTCAGATTCTTGCCCGTACCTGCATATACAATTGTTGGTATTCTTGGATTTGCTTCCCAGTCCAGTTCCCTTTCCACACAGACCATTACATCTCCCAGCCTGAGAAGTTTCTTGTTTTCATCATAGCTCCAGGTACCACTTAGAGCTCCGGACATAGTTCCATCTACATTCAGATTCAGTATTGTCGATGTGTTTTGATTTTTCGGACTGTATTGGAGATTGATATGTTCCCACCTTCCAACCAGAGTATCCTTTGTGATAACGCCATAATCTGGCACCGCTGCATACCGTTCTGGCAATACTATCGGCCAAAGATTGTCGGGTTCTTCCAGAGAAGCAGGACACCACACAATACGGCGAACATGCCCCATCATGATAGCATTGCTATATGGATTACCATAAGCATTGGCGGGAAGACGTCCCTGTGACATATAAAACCACTCNTCGGAGCCTTCCTTTTTAAAGATACAACAGTGGGATATTCCTACCCATCCGGGATGATCTTTAAACCTGTAGGGGTGAGTTACGATAGGATATGTATCTCCTTCGCCATTAGTGAAGTTGCGTCCTGTAATATCATAATAGGGACCGTCGATANTCTGACTCCTTACTACACGGGTATTATAGGCTACTGAAAGTTCATCATAGGCAATAAACAGATAATAGTAGCCATCCTTATAGATTACTTCAGGAGCTTCACTGGCCTGCCAGCGGGAACTGAGTGTACGGGTACCAACCCTTTGTCCATACCTTTCTTCCAGTTCAGATGCACTTTCGGCATACGGTTCTCCCTGCACCTTTACAGGTTTGCCGGTTTGGGCGTCTAGCTCAAGAAGGGCAAAACCGCTGTGCCATGAACCGTAAATGAGGTAGTGCTTATTGTCATGGCTCACTATGTAAGTGGGGTCGATTGCGTTGTAGTAGAAATATCCGTTCCAGTCATTGAGACTTGCACGATTGTAGTTTAGACCTCTATCTGAAGAAGAACAGGTAACATAGCCTTTGTCAACCCAAACGGCTCCTTCCGGGTCAGTTGATTCGCACATGCCAATAAAAGCCCGTTCAGTCCAGCTTCCGTCGAAGTTGGCATTTGTATTGGCCTTTCCACTCTTAATATAGTTGTCGATAATAATACAGTAGTACATACGTAGCCTTTCTTCCCCACCTACATTTACTCGTCTCACGACCGGTGCCCAGTAGCCNTAATTGATTTTGTCCTTTTCAATAGGGTCAAGATCCATACGTTGCCTGATGGCGTTGAGTGAGTCAGCTACCCATGTTGGCGGGTCATAGAAGGGGCCTCCAATCCATTCCCAGTTGACCAGGTCTTTGGAACGCTTGCCCTGAAAGTGACCATGCCCTTCGTGTTCGTTACCATAAGACGCATCGGTTGCGTACATATAATAATAGCCCTTGTAGAAAGCTACCGAAGGATCATGGACATTTGCCAGGTTCCATTTGCTTCTGTGAGTCCATGAGGAAATAGGGGAATAATCATCAGCATAGTCCGGTGCCGTCCATTCGGATTCCCCCTCATGAGGTTTCCCCTTTCCCGGATCATCCTTATCATCTTTGCAACCAGCTAATGAGAAGGTGATTAATCCACCCATAAGTATCAATACAAATCTCTTTTTCATGATAGTGTTATTTACGTAGAGACATCCTATGCGAGTCGGAAGACTCGCATAGGATGTACACAACTTAATCATTCAGGTTAACAACAGGGCGTATGTTGTATCTTTCTTTAAAGCTGGTGCTGTTGTCAGAGCTTTTGTTGGCTGAGTTGCCTGTCAGTTTAGGATTAGCATTGAGGGTTCCCTGGAAAATCGGGAAGTACTCGTGCCCCTTGTAATATGAGTCGTAAGTAGAGCGGGTTGCTGTTTCCTCTGTCAACTCATCAGTACCTGCAACAGGTTGTTCACCAGTTCCTGGCAGTCTGTAAAATCCATGTTGTCTCAGCTGTTGGAGACGACCTTCGTCATAGAAAAAGCCCCAGCGCAGCAGGTCTATACCACGTCCATTTTCGCAACCAAATTCTTTTGGGCGTTCAACGTTAGCTATTTGCTCAAACAAGTGATCTGCAGTTGGGAAATCATCTAGTTGCAGCGGTGGCAGAGCCACTCTTTCACGTACCTGATTTATATAATCTATTGCAATCTGAGTGGGTCCATGAAGTTCATTTTCACATTCTGCAGCTCTTAGCAGAACATCACTGTATCTCATAAGCCTTATGTTGATACCACAGTGAAGCCCAGTGGTAACTGCTTCAGTTTTATCGGCCCTTGCATAGGTGAATTTTGCTATTGATATACCTCCCTGAGCAGTATTTGACAAAGGAGTTCTTGTTACAGAAGCCTTGTAGACAACATTCTTTCTGGGGTCTCCATCAGGATATGCTGCAGTANTAAGACCTGTATAGCTGTCATATTCTGGTTCATAGGTAACAAGTGTCCAGTAAAGTCTGGGATCAAGTCTGTTGTCTGTAGTTCTTTCCTTCTTGTATAGATTGTACAGCCATGGAGAACCTGCAAGGTCTCCCCAACTTCCATATTCCTGGGATGCATAATTACTTTCAACTGCATGGCCCTGAGTAGACTGTGGGCTGATGTTAACAGGGGTCCATTCCTGATCGGTTCCTCCTGTTCCAAAGTCCATGAACTGAACTTCAAAAAGGCTTTCGATATTGTTTTCGTTTTCAGGGCCTTCCATAAAGTTTGCGCCGTAATCAGGCATCAATGCATAGTGTCCATATTCACCTGCTATTATATCCTTAAGTATCTCATAGGCATCAGCAAATTTATGTCTGAACATAAGAGCACGGGCCATGTAACCGGCTGCGGAACCACTGGTTGCTCTTCCCTTAGCCCATTCGCCACCTTCATCACGAGAGGGCAGCATTGTCATTGCTTTACCTAGGTCAGATTCTACCTGATCAAGGACCTCGTCCTGTGTTACATTAGCTGCATACAGTGAGTTCATATCTATATAATCAGAGTAGTCTGTAATCAGTGGTACAGTCTGGTAATATGTTGCAAGGTAGTAATATGCAAGTCCTCTCAGGAAATATGCCTGACCTGCAATCTGATTGTAGGTTTTTTCCGGCATAGAGACTTTGTCAACCTTTGATAGGATAAAGTTTGCCCGATTAATTACATGATACCAGTCCCTCCAGATCCATTGGTCACCTATATCAATAGTTCCAGGAGAGTTTAGGTTATCATATTCAAGGTACCATTGTTGAGAGGAGTTCCATACTTCGTCACCGCGAACAGCGTCCATTGTATAACCCACACGTGCAAATGTTCCCTCAAGGCGGATACGATTGTAGCACGCAATAACGGCTTCCTGCAGGTCGGATATATTATTTCCGAACTCATAGGTCGTCTGGTTGTTTGTATTGACAACATCAAGCTCATTCTCGCATGAGCTGAAACCTGTCAGGAGCGCAAATGCTGTCAGGAAAATATTTAGTTTTTTCATATCTGTTAAATTACTGGTTAGAATGAGAAGTTCAAGCCAAACATAACTGTCTGTGGTGTTGGGTATGAGCTATAATTATAACCCGGAGTATGTACACCTCCAGCAAAGTCTATGTTATAACCTGTGTAGTTTGTAAATGTTATCAGGTTTTGTCCTGTTGCATATACCCTAACNCCTGATATCTTACCCCTAAACCAGCTGTCGGGTAGGTTATAGCCAAGTGTTATGTTTGCAACCTTCAGGTATGTTCCGTTTTGCAGGAAACGTTCGCTGAACATATCGTTTGTTATAGCACCCTCACTTTTGTATGCGACCCTTGGAATGTTGGTATCTGTATTGTCGGGAGTCCATGCATTCATCATATCAACGCTCTTGTTAAGCATGCCATAAGAGCTGTGAAGTGTCATATCTACAAAGTCCAATACCTTGAAATCAGCTGCCCCATATGTGGCAATGCTAAGGTCAAAGTTTTTCCACTCCAAGCGGGCATTGAAGCCAAAGTTGAATGAAGGCATTCCACTGCCCAGATAGGTCCGGTCTTCACTTGTTATTTCTCCGTCATTATTGAGGTCTGCATAAGCCACGTCTCCGGGTTTTGCTCCGGGCTGATTAATGAAATCACCATTGGCATTACGTCTGTTGTCTATTTCTTCCTGAGACTGGAAGATACCCTCATATACATAACCATAGAAGGAACCGACCTCACGACCTACTTCAGTACGTGTGAAGGCTGTAGTATAAGGAGTATTGGAAACACCAAGTTGGGTTACTTCATTGTTTAAGGTTGATAGGTTGGCTTCAAGTTCAAATTTTAACGGATTCTTCCTATTTCTGTAAATAAGGTTGAATTCCAATCCTGTGTTTTCCATAGTAGCAGCGTTCATGACAACTGTTTCATTTGTGAAACCGCCACTGGCAGGAACCGGAACTTCATACAGAAGGTCTTCTGAAACAGATTTATACCATTCTGCAGAGAATTCTATCTGTCTTCCAAATAGGCCAAGATCCAAACCAATATTTGTAGTTTTCTTCTTTTCCCAGGTGATTCCTGTATTTACAAAATTGGAAATGGCTGAACCAGTAATCTTTGAGTTGCCAAAACTATAGGTGTAGTTATTCCTTGCCATTACATCCATATAGAGGTAGTCCCCAATATCCTGTTTGCCAAGTTCTCCATAACTACCTCTTAACTTCAGAAGGCTGATAATCTCCTGTTCAACAGGGAAGAAGTCCTCCTGATCAATACGCCATCCTAAAGATATTGAAGGGAAGGTTCCCCAGCGTCCATCCTTAGGAAAACGGGAAGAACCGTCACGCCTTACTGTTGCAGAAAGCAGGTATCTGTCGGCAAAGTTATAGTTGATACGACCAACATAAGAAGCCAGAGTATGTTCGCTCTCATATGATCCTGCATCTGTCTCCTCTGCATTATTTATCTGAGGGTAATAAGGTTCATTCAGCTTTATGCCCCTTCCTGTCAGTGTATGGTAAATATTACTCTCGAAGGATTGTACAGCAACAATATTCAACTTACTACGTCCAAAGGCACCGTCATAGGTCAGAATGTTTTCAATAAGGGACGTTTTGTAATTACGATATCCTTGAGAGAGCACCTCATCGCCTTTAGACAGGTAGTTTGTTGTACTCTGAATGAACGATGGTATGAAGGTGAAGTCTTTCGCAAAAGTCTTGTTGTATGACAGGTTTAACTTATAGTTAAATGAATGATTATCACTGTCAAATCCTGTCATTTCAAGCAGATCCACCATTGCAGCACCTGATATCATGAATCGGTCAACCTTTACATTTCTTTTCAGCAGGCTGTTGATCAGCAATACATTTGTAACACGAAGGTCCCCATGAACGTCATCATAATATGTTCCATAACCATAAGAGTCATATGAATACTGAGATGCAGCAGGCAATATGTCATCCAACACCCATGTTGACTCATCATAGGCTTTGATTGTGGGAGGCAGTATAAGGGCAGATGCCATAACGGGATATTGTGCACCATAAAGACCTTGAACATACTCGTTAGCATTACTCAATGCCATATTATCCTGATCACTTCGACTATATGATACATTAGTCTGAATTTTCAGGANTCTGGCTTCCATTGTATTATTGAGTCTGGCAGTGTAACGCTCAAAGTTTGGACCGGCACCATATATCGTTCCTTCCTGTTTGAAATAGTCCAGGGCAGCGTTATAGGTACTTTTTTCACTTCCTCCTGAGATATTCACATTGTGGTTCTGACGTACACCGGTCTGGAATGCCTCATCCTGCCAATTTGTATTTACGGCAGCAGGGTCTATGTACCTGGGACTGCCGGGGTCATAGCCCTGGGGAGGGGTCATCTCACTGTTGGCAAAGGCCATACGGATGTAGTCAGAATATTGATATGAATCCATTACATCATAGACTCCATCCTTAACCTTGTCAAAGCCGACATATCCGGAATAATCTATCTTCATGGGTTGCTGTTTGCTTCCCTGCTTAGTCGTGATTATCACCACACCATTGGCGGCACGGGAACCATAGATTGCAGCTGCAGAAGCATCCTTAAGTACCTGAACAGACTCAATATCATTTGGAGAGAAGTCCCGTATTGAAGTACCTACGGGTATCCCATCAATGACATATAAAGGATCGGTGGAACCAAAGGAGCCCACACCCCTGATTCTTACAACCGGGTCTGCGCCCGGTTGTCCGTCAGAAGTAATCTGGACACCAGGGACTTTGCCTGTTAACATAGTGGAAATGTTAGAGTGTGAAACTTTCTTCATTTCCTCTGTATTAACGATTGCCACAGATCCAGTAAGGTCCACCTTTCGTTGGCTGCCATAGCCTACGACTACTATCTGTGTCAATTCCTGCATCTCAGAAAGAAGAGTGGTTACACCAATATCAGACCTTCCATTGACATTCACTTCCGCTTCCCGGAAGCCGATGAAAGAAAATACAAGGGTGGCATTTGAAGAAACTATGATACTGAAGTCTCCATTGGCATCAGTTATTCCGCCCTTTACAGTACCTTTCTCCTGGACTGTTGCGCCCGGAAGTGGTTCGCCGTTTTCGTCAACAACCTTTCCTTTTACTGTGATCTCATCAGCCTGCATTACTGATAATGGGTTTGCATTAATAGGAGGACGGATGTTTATTACATTATTTATATCAATTAGTCCGCCAAACAAAAAAGAGGTTGTCCGTGAAATTGGACAACCTCTTTAGATACACCCGGGTTCCCCGGGATATTGCATTTAGCTTGGTTACAGTCTATTTGTATTCATCCCAGCTCTTGATAGAGATGTCCTTAAGGTCCATCTTACAGAAGGCGGTGATAAATGCTGCAGCAAGTCTTGAATTTGTAATCAGCGGAATGTTGTAGTCAACACTGCTACGTCTGATATGGTAACCATTCCTTAGTTCGCCCTTACTCAGGTCCTTAGGAATATTGACAACCAGGTCAATCTTCTTTTCCCTTAGGTAATCAATAGTGTTGGGCTTCTTGTCGGGTTCATCCGGCCAGTGTAGCAGGGTCGATTCGACTCCGTTGTCGGCCAGGAACTTTTGGGTTCCTGCTGTAGCAAAGAGGTTGTATCCCTTTTGCTTGAGCAGTCTGGCTGATGACAGAAGTTCTATCTTATCCCTTGCAGGGCCGGAAGATATAAGCACGTTCTTTTCAGGAATCCTATAACCCACTGACAGCATAGCCTGCAGTATTGCATCGTAGAAGTTGTCTCCCAGACAGCCTACCTCGCCAGTTGAAGCCATATCCACACCAAGAACGGGGTCGGCCTTTTGCAGACGGGCGAAGGAGAATTGAGGGGCCTTGATCCCTACGTAATCCAGTTCGAAGGCACTCTTAGCCGGTTTTTCAACAGGCAGATCCAGCATAATCCTGGTTGCAAGGTCGATAAAGTTGACCTTCAGTACCTTTGAAACGAAGGGGAAGCTTCGTGAGGCCCTGAGGTTACACTCAATAACCTTGATATCGTTGTCTTTTGCAAGTACCTGCATATTGAAAGGACCAGAGATATTCAGGCCTGCTGCTATCTTTCGGGCAATCTGCTTAACCCTACGGATAGTCTCAACATACAACTTTTGTGGTGGGAATACTATAGTTGCGTCGCCTGAGTGTACTCCGGCAAATTCGATGTGCTCTGATATTGCGTAGGCAATAATCTCACCGTTGCGGGCAACTGCATCAAACTCAATTTCCTTGGCTTGTTCGATAAACTCGGATACAACCACCGGATATTGTTTTGAGACATTGGCAGCTACCTGTAGAAAGTGTTCCAGCTCATCACGGTTGCTAACCACATTCATAGCCGCGCCTGATAGTACATAGGAGGGTCGAACCAGAACCGGGAAACCAACTTCATCAACAAACTTAAAGATGTCTTCAATGGTTGTAAGCTCGCTCCAGCGTGGTTGGTCAATATCCAACTCGTCGAGCAGTGAAGAAAACTTCTGACGATTTTCTGCCCTGTCTATATCTTCAGGTGAAGTCCCAAGGATAGGAACATTATAGCGATGCAGGCGCATAGCCAGGTTGTTGGGGATCTGCCCCCCCATCGAGATTACAAGACCCTTTGGCGCTTCCAGTTCGGTAATATCCAGTACCCTCTCGAGTGACAGTTCGTCGAAGTACAGACGATTACAAACGTCGTAGTCCGTAGAGACCGTTTCAGGGTTATAGTTGATCATTACAGACCTGAAGCCTTGTTCGTTAACTGTTTCTACAGCATTAACGCTGCACCAGTCAAACTCGACACTGGATCCGATACGGTAGGCTCCGGAACCCAGGACTATAACTGAGCGGCCATCCTTTTCGAATTCTATATCGTGACTGTGTCCATTGTAGGTAAGGTACAGGTAGTTGATCTTGGCCGGGAATTCACCAGCCAGAGTATCTATCTGCTTTACTACCGGAAGCACACCTCTTTGTTTTCTGTGAGTACGTACCTTATAAATACCATCTTCCATCTGACTCTTGGGAGTCTTAAGAACCAGACGGGCAATCTGGAAGTCAGAGAAACCTGATTGCTTTGCCCTTACCAACAGATCGTCAGATAGTTCGGCAAGAGAATTGATTTCCTGAAGTTCATTCTTCAGGTCATCTATATTCTTGAGCTTTTCAAGGAACCAGCGGTCAATCTTGCTAAGGTCGTGTATCTCATCTACAGTCATTCCCTGCATGAAGGCTTCAGCTATAGCGAAGATACGTTGGTCAGTAGGCTCAGTAAGTTCCTTGCGTACATCAGCAAACTTAAAGGCCTGGTTGCCTACAAAACCGTGCATGCCAAGGCCAGCCATACGAAGGCCCTTCTGGATTACCTCTTCGAAGGTACGTCCTATTGCCATNATCTCACCCACACTCTTCATGCTGGAGCCAATCTGGCGTGATACACCTGTAAACTTGGTAAGGTCCCAGCGGGGTATCTTGCATACGATATAGTCAAGAGCCGGTTCGAAGAATGCTGAAGTAACCTTGGTCACAGAGTTGCGCAATTCATGCAGACCATAGCCCAGTGCCAGTTTGGCTGCCACNAAGGCCAGAGGATAGCCTGTAGCCTTGGANGCAAGAGCACTTGAGCGTGACAGACGGGCATTAACCTCGATCACACGATAATCCTCCGATTCCGGGTCTAGTGCATATTGTACGTTACATTCACCCACAACACCGATGTGGCGAACGATCTTGATAGCTAGTTCCCTGAGCTTGTGGTACTCTGAATTTGTCAGAGTCTGTGATGGAGCTACTACGATACTTTCACCGGTATGTATACCCAGCGGGTCGAAGTTTTCCATGTTACACACCGTGATGCAGTTGTCGTATGCATCCCTTACCACTTCATATTCCACTTCCTTCCATCCCTTTAGAGATTCCTCAACAAGGATCTGGTTGGAATATGCAAAAGCATTTTCTGCACGAGCCTTCAGCTCTTCGCGGTTTGAGCAAAAACCGCTACCCATACCTCCCAGGGTGTAGGCGGCTCTTACGATAATTGGGAAACCAATGGTCTCGGAAGCCTTCAGGGCTTCCTCAACAGAGGTTACAGCCAGACTCTTTGGAGTTTTGACATTGATCTCATCCAGTTTGTTGGCAAAAATCTCGCGGTCCTCTGTATCGATGATAGCCTGAACAGGCGTACCAAGTACTTTGACACCGTATTTTTCGAGGGTTCCCGCTTCAAACAGTTTCACTCCACAGTTGAGTGCAGTCTGACCGCCAAAAGAAAGGAGAAGTCCTTCGGGCTTCTCCTTCTTTAAAACTTGTTCAACGAAATATGGTGTAACAGGTAGAAAATAAACCTTATCTGCCAACTTTTCTGAGGTCTGAACCGTGGCAATATTCGGGTTTATAAGTACCGTGTAAATTCCCTCTTCTTTTAATGCTTTAATAGCCTGCGATCCGGAATAATCGAACTCACCTGCCTCTCCAATTTTGAGAGCTCCTGAGCCCAGAATTACTACCTTCTTTACATTGTTTTTCATGCGTAATTGATTTGTTGTCGTAAGGCAACACAGTTTCTGAATAGTCATTTCAGAATGCAAATGTACATCATCTTTGATCATTTTNCCTAATGGCAGAAAATTATTTTGCATATTTTATGAATAATATATTCAAATATGAGATTTCCTCCCGGGTTTTTAGTCCCGTGCCCCATGTACATTGTTCTCTGCCAAATCGTCGAAAGTGTTTTATTACCAAAAAAAAGTGCGTTTTATTTTTGTTTAATTGCAATAATGTATAAATTTGCACTTTGTTTGTATAATTATTCGTCACAGTTATTGACGTAATAGCAAAGCGGAAATGCGGACGGTCTCCCTTACGGGGCGCCCGGTCCGCTATATAATTTTCAGACATCACGTAATTTATGAAGGTTAAAACACAAAGGTTAAATGCAATCATCCGCTTAATAGAGAATCACAGGGTGGGTAGCCAGGATGAGTTGTTGGCTCTTCTTGAGAAGGAGGGTATCAGTACAACTCAGGCTACCTTGTCACGAGATCTGAAGGCACTCAAGGTCGCCAAGCAGCCTGACTATGATGGTGGATATGTATATGTGCTTCCCGAGAATCAGAGTCCTGATGAAGCGGATTTTGACTACGGGGACTTTCCGGTCAGCGGCATTATTTCCATCGAATTTTCAGGCAATCTGGCTGTTATCAAGACCCGTCCGGGTTTTGCCAACGGGATAGCTTCCGTAATAGACAGTCAGGCTCCCTACGAGATTCTGGGAACAATAGCAGGTGATGATACAATTCTACTGGTTACCCGCGAATCAGTATCACGTACCAAAGTCCTGGCCGGCCTCTCGCAGTTTCTGCCCGGGATCCGTGACAAAATACTTGGGTAGTAATTAACTAAGGTCACACAACAAGATTTTACAAAGAAGGGAATGAATAATAACGAAGTAACAATCACAATTGCTTCAGAGGAGCACCTCAAATATGTGGATACCATTCTGCATACAATTTCAGAGGCTGCCAAAGTGAGGGGAACAGGTATTGCTAAGAGGGATCCTGAGTATGTGAAAAAGAAGATAACAGAAGGCAAGGCCATCATCGCCCTCGCTGGCGATGAGTTTGCCGGATTCTGCTATATAGAGTCATGGGGACACAATAAGTTTGTTGCCAACTCCGGACTGATAGTGCATGAGAAGTTCAGAGGTCATGGTCTGGCAAGGGATATCAAGCGTAAGGCCTTTGAGCTTTCACGCACACGTTACCCCGACGCCAAGATCTTCGGTCTTACTACCGGTCTGGCAGTGATGAAGATCAACTCGGAACTCGGATACAAGCCCGTTACCTTTTCTGAGCTTACCGATGATGAGGATTTCTGGAAGGGTTGTCAGAGCTGTGTCAACTACGACATTCTGCTCCGTACCAACCGTAAGCACTGTCTCTGTACAGGTATGCTTTACGATCCTGCATGGGAGAAGAAGAAGGAAGCCAATCTTCAGCCTCCAAAGAAGGAGAAGGTATATGAAAGATGGCTGCAGTTTAAGCGTCATGTATTTCTGAGAGGCAAGGAAGGAGACAATGATGCTCAGAGTGGCACCGGTTCCCGAAGCCTCTTCCATCGCCTGCTTGCAGTTTTTGTCTAGGAATAAATTTTGATATGTAAGTGCCCCAGGGCACTATAGAAAAATCTTAAGTAATGAAAGAGAGAGTAGTAGTAGCCTATAGCGGAGGTCTTGACACATCTTATTGCGTCAAGTACCTGGCAAAGGAAAAGAATCTTGAAATTTACACAGCTATAGCCAACACTGGCGGTTTTAGCGTGGACGAACTCAGCGATATTGAGCGTAAGGCTTACGAGCTGGGCGTTGCCAAGCACGTTGCTATTGATGTTACAGATGTATATTACAATAAGTGTATCCGTTACATGGTCTATGGCAATGTGTTAAAGCACAATACCTATCCGCTGTCTGTTTCATCCGAGCGTATTTTCCAGGCTCTTGCTATAGTCGACTATGCACGTAAGGTGGGAGCAAAATATATTGCTCACGGAAGTACAGGTGCCGGAAATGATCAGGTGCGTTTCGATCTTACCTTCCAGGTACTTGCTCCTGATATCGAAATAATCACTCCTATCCGCGACCAGGTTATCAGCCGCGAGGATGAGATTGCCTACCTCAAAAAAGAAGGTGTGGTACGCGACTGGTCCAAGATGGCCTACTCAATCAACAAAGGTCTGTGGGGTACTAGTATCGGTGGTAAGGAAACACTGACTTCCGACAAGGCCCTGCCATCTGATGCCTATCCATCACAACCGGTAAAGGAGGGTAGTGAGAGACTCGAACTCGGCTTTGACAAGGGAGAACTTAGTTCAGTCAATGGCAAGACTTTCGCTAGCAAGGTTGATGCAATCCGTGAAGTGGAGCGTATCGGTTCCGCCTGGGCTATAGGTCGCGATATTCACGTTGGTGACACTATTATCGGAATCAAGGGTCGTGTAGGCTTTGAATCTGCTGCTCCCCAGCTGATACTGAAGGCCCACCACCTGCTCGAGAAGCACACACTTACCAAGTGGCAGATGTACTGGAAGGAGCAGATATCCAACTGGTACGGCATGATGCTGCACGACGGAATGTACCTCGAGCCTGTAATGCGCGACCTGGAGGCCTTCCTTGAAAGCACTCAACAAAATGTAACAGGTAAGGTCTATCTGGAACTACATCCATATTACTTTAACATGGTAGGCATTGACTCAGCACACGACCTGATGAAGAGCGGTTTTGGCGACTATGGTGAGGTCAATAAGGCATGGAATGGCGATGATGTGAAAGGATTTACAAAGATTATATCCAACTCACTCAAGATTTATAATAAAGTCAACAAAGGAAAATTAGATATCAATCAGTAATGGTAAAGGTTGGAATAGCAGGTGGTGCCGGATACACAGCCGGTGAATTAATAAGGATACTGCTGGGACATCCACAGGNTGACTTAGGCTGGATACTCAGCAGCAGTCATGCGGGAAGCCGCATAGTCAAGGTTCATAGTGACCTCGTAGGGGATACCGACCTCGTGTTTGCCGACAAGCCCGACTTTTCAAAGGTGGATGTGGTCTTTCTCTGTATGGGACATGGTAAGTCGGAAGAATTTCTTGCAACAAACAAGNTCCCTGCAGGAGTAAAGATTATCGACCTGAGCACAGATTTCAGGATCAAAGCTGAGGGCAACGACTTTGTTTACGGATTGCCTGAGCTCAACAAGGCTGAGATAAAGAAAGCTGATAAGATAGCCAACCCGGGTTGTTTTGCAACTACCATTGAACTGGCACTCCTGCCCTTGGCAAAGGCCGGTTTACTGAAAGAAGTTCATGTCACGGCAATTACCGGCTCTACCGGAGCCGGTCAGGCTCCCTCAGCCACAACCCACTTTAGCTGGAGGGCTAACAACCTGTCTGTTTACAAGGCTTTCAGACACCAGCACCTGGCNGAGATANGCCAGTCTCTCAGAGAGCTGATGCCGGATTTCAATATGCCGCTCAACTTCGTGCCTATGCGGGGTGACTTTACCCGTGGTATCCTGGCTTCAGTTTACCTGGATTATGACGGTGAACTGGCAGAGGCAANGAAGCTGTATGATGATTACTATGCAGATGCTCCCTTCACCTTTAGAAGTGATGAGGAGATTGACCTAAAGCAGGTTGTTAGCACCAACAAGTGCCTGCTGCATCTGGCCAAGTATGACGGTAAACTGCATATTATAAGCATCACAGACAACCTGCTAAAGGGAGCATCAGGACAGGCAGTGCAAAATATGAATCTGATGTTCGGACTGGATGAGAGAGCCGGACTATATCTGAAACCATTGGCCTTTTAACAGGCTATACAAAATACAAAAAACAGAAAGCAATGGAATTGTTTGACGTTTACCCGCTGATGAATGTGACCCCGGTCAAGGCAGAAGGCTGCTATGTCTGGGATGAAGCCGGGGTCAAATACCTCGACCTATACGGAGGTCATGCTGTTATTAGCATTGGCCATACTCACCCGCATTATGTGGAGAGGTTGAGCAGCCAGTTGCATAGGATCGGGTTTTATTCAAACTCGGTGCAGAATCCCCTTCAGCGTGAGCTGGCCAAAAAGCTTGGAGAAGTATGCGGGTTGACCGACTACTCACTCTTTCTGTGCAACTCAGGAGCCGAGGCTAATGAAAATGCACTAAAACTTGCTTCCTTTCATAATGGGAAAGCCAGAGTGATAGCCTTTAATAAGGCTTTTCACGGACGTACCTCTGGAGCGGTAGCAGTAACCGATAACCCAAATATCCAGGCTCCGGTCAACAAGGGTCATATAGTTAGCTTTCTGAAGCTGAATGACCTTGATGCCGTTGAGGCTGAGATAACAAAAGGAGACGTTAGTGCCGTTATAATAGAAGGTATCCAGGGTATAGCAGGAATTGTAGAGCCGGAAGATGCCTTCCTCAAAGGACTTGAGCAACTGTGTCGCCGTAGCGGCACAGTGCTGATACTGGATGAGATACAGTCGGGCTATGGTCGTTCGGGAGATTTCTTTGCATTTCAAAAATCGGGTATCAAACCGGATATTATCACCCTGGCCAAAGGAATGGGCAACGGCTTTCCAGTAGGCGGAATTCTTATTTCACCTGAGTTCAAACCCAGACATGGAATGCTGGGAACCACCTTTGGAGGCAACTATCTGGCCTGTGCTGCATCATTGGCGGTACTTGAGGTAATGGAAAGCGAGAAGCTCATTGCCAATGCAAGGGCTGTTGGCGATTACCTAATTGGTCAGCTAAAGAAGATTCCCGGAATTGTAGAGATTAGAGGACGGGGACTTATGATAGGAATTGAGTTTNACCATGAGGCGGCACCCATACGTAAGAAGCTGCTTGAGCAGCACCATATCTTTACCGGGGTGTCGTCGACAAATGTGATACGTCTCCTGCCTCCACTGTGCTTAACAGGTGAGATGGCTGCTTACTTTATTGACTGCTTCAGGCAGGTGATAGAAGAAGAACGGACCTAAACATGAAACCTTAACATAACCTTATGATATGATTAAATCCTATTGGAACGAAGAATGGAAGGAGATAGATTTTCCTGAAGGAGCGCTGAGAAAGAAGTATGCAATCAGCAACTATGGGCGTGTGATCAGCTACGNTGAAGATATGTCGGATGGAGTGCTTGTAGGCGGGGGCTGCATCAAAGGATACAAGACCTTGCCGCTTCGACCTTTTGGTAAGTCCACTACATATTACATTCACAAGCTTGTGGCAAGATTATTTCTTGGTGAACCCGAAGAAGGACAAGAGTGTGTCTTACATCTGGATTATAACAAGGGCAATAATTACGTAGGCAACCTGAAATGGGCAACAAAAGATGAGTCCCTAAGGCACCAGCAGGAAAACCCTGAGGTTATCCGCAGTAGGGAGAAAGCCCGGATGCGTTGCCCTGAATGTGGTCCGAAGCTTACCAGTACTCAGGTTATAAGACTAAAAAAGAAGTTGTTGGATCCCGGTCGCAAGACCAAACTTCGTATCATTGCCAAGCAGTTTGGTGTCAGTGAGATGCAACTCTATCGCATCAGGACTGGCGAGAACTGGTCGCATGTGGATGTACCCGACTTTAAGGGCAGGGCTGAAAGCATGTAATGCTGACCCTGGGAGGATGCCTGTTTAGGCGTTTTCACTGCAAACGAACAGACAATCTGCCAGATGTGGACTGATAGGTAGAAATCCCTAAAAAACAAGAACATGGAATCTGGAAAGTTAGCAATCATTGGAGGCGGAAAACTAGGCTCAGCACTGGCTGAAGGAATGATCAGAGCTGGATTGATTGCCGAATACCGCATACATATCACTCGTCGCAATGCAGAACTGCTAAAGCCTCTTGCTGATAAGGGGCTTATAACTGGTTCGGATAATATTGCCGCAGTTAAGGATGCCAGCATAGTGTTTTTGGCAGTCAAACCCTGGCAGGTTGAAGAGGTACTTGGCAGCCTTGTTGACTCACTTGCTCCTTCTGCCGTAATAATATCTCTGNCAGCAGGAGTCAGCCTGAAAAAGTTGCAGGAAGCCAGCGGAGATAGATTTACAGTTTTCCGTGCTATTCCAAATACTGCAGTTGCTGTGTGTGAGTCTGTTACTGCTGTTTGTTCGGTTAATGCTTCAGAGGGTGATATCAAACTGGTAGGATCTCTTTTCTCCGGACTTGGCATTGTTGAGTTTATCCCTGAGGATAAGATTAATGCTGCTACTGTTCTTGCATCATGTGGAACTGCCTTTGCCCTAAGGTATATTCGTGCTGCAGTGGAAGCCGGAGTTGAGATAGGACTAAGCCCTGAAACTGCTGTCAATATGGTGGCACAGACTGTAAAGGGAGCAGCACGTCTGCTGCTTGACGGGGATGCTCATCCAGAGGCAGAGATCGATAAGGTTACGACTCCCGGGGGTGTCACCATAGCCGGCTTGAATGCCATGGAGCACGCAGGATTCAGTTCTTCGATTATCAAAGGGATCAATGCAGCATTTCGAAAAACTGAGAACAAGTAATGGAAATACAGAATAAAGCTTTGTATAGATCAATCACAATAAAGGTTGGCTCAAACGTACTTACCTGTCCTGACGGTAACCTTAACCGTGAGCGTATGGAGCATCTGAGCGCTCAGATAGCACAGCTTCACAGTGCAGGTATCAAGGTAATACTGGTATCGTCAGGTGCTGTAGCTGCCGGCCGCAGTATGGTAGCTGGAAATGTGAAGCGGGATCCGGTATCTG
>JGI24709J26583_10001340_pt1 | contig 20796 bp, 16 predicted proteins | sample BioPla2DNA1_FD_26583 | JGI IMG/M metagenome (IMG submission 26583) | reverse complement strand
CGGCTTCTCACCCGGAAGAAGTGGATGCGCTACTCGCCAGTAAATGTATTTCATTCACTGCTGAAGACATGCATCGCTACGGCTCGCCCAACTGCGAAGCCGCAGGGAAACAAGGGGCGCTTTTCGGACTTGAATCCCTCCTTACCATCAACGGCGGAAAAGGTAAATACGTAGGGGGCTTTGCCGGTGCCCCGGGAATCAACGCCATCATTCTCGGCGGAGGAATGGTCGGCCGGGCCGCGCTCTCCGTGCTCTATGCACTTGGGGCAAACGTCACTGTCATGGATATCAACTTCGGCACATTAAAAGCACTTCAAGATCAGCATGATCAAAAGATCAATACCATGTTCTGCACAAAAGAGGCGATCACTTCAATTATTGCTAAGACCGATCTTATCATCAACGCTGTGCGCTGGCCAAAACATCGGAAAGATTTTCTGATTGACAAAGAGATGCTTAAATTGATGGAGCCGGGTTCCGTGCTCGTCGATATCAGTAACGATGATCCCGGAGCCATTGAGTCCAGCCGTGAAACCAGCCACGACGATCCGCGCTACGTCGTTAACGGTGTTGTCCATTTTTGTGTCAGCAATATCCCGGGCGCAGTGGCGCATTCGACTTCCGTCTCTCTGGCCGGAGAAATGCTTCCTCTCATTCTCAAGATTCTCAATGAAGGTGTGGCAAATGCATGTGAAAAAGACGGCTACATCCGACGCGCTCTGACTTCTTACAAGGGATATCTGACACATGAGGAAACCAGCGCCATCCAAAATCGCCCCTGGATAAAGCCCGAAGATATCCTCGCTCTGAATAAAGAAATAATGGATCCGGCTCCACAGCCGACATCGTCGAAATCTGACAATTTCTACGATCAAATACCTGATCTTTAACATTTCCGTTTTAAGTCGACAGCCGGATTTCTATTTCTGTCATGACAACGGAATACGTTCAACAAAAATAACGATCGCTTTGAATGATCAAGGCAGATCGTTATTTTTCATCTTCAAAATTGCCACACACACTATCTAAATGACATGGTCATTGACACAATGTCCTGTCATACATTTTAACTTCCGTATCAATTCTTATCTCTTTTGAGAAATGACGTCATGCAATGGACAGAGCCACGTCCTTTATTCAGCTCAGACAAATCGAGCACATCGACCTTCACTCCGTGTTTTTCCAACAACTCCACCGTTTTTGGACTCTTATTGCTCGTCACCACATGGCCGGGCTCAATCGCGACAAAATTGGTCGAGTAGCCGTACTTTGCCTCCGTCATGGAATTCGTCTCAAGAATCTGAATCCCCTTCTTCTTCAGAGCATCCACTACCACATAGGGAACTTGCATGGCATGCACGAGGACAAGATCCTCCCGAACAAAGTTCATCAATCCGTCGACATGAGCATGACCATAGGGAATCTGCATGGTGATAAAATCCGTCACTCCTTGCAACTTAAGGGCATCGACCATCTGATTGTAACCGCTTTGATTCGCTCTGACGCTGAGTGATAAAATGACTGTATGGCGGTCTACCCACATGGCATTTGCACCTTCAAAAATACCGTCTGCTGAGATCGTCTTAACAATCGGAATGCCGAGTTTGGCAACCGCTTCCGTTACATATCTTTCTTCTCCCCGCCGCTCAGGCATGGACATGCGTGTAATAATCGCACCTTCAGGAGTCATAAAAATTCTATCGCGCACAAACACGGCATTCGGTCTGTCAATCCTTCCGTTTTCAATGTAGTAGACGGCAACCCCCTGGCTCCTGTAATAGTCTGCAAGGAGATCGTGCTGGGCTCTAAACTTCTCGGGATCAATCTGCGATCGAAATCTCACTTTTTCATGGTCAAACGACTCGATTTCTTTACCCGGTCTACACAGGAGAACAGCCCTCAATCTGCTCACTTCAGAAGAGCAACCCCAGTCTCCGCCCCAATAATCCTTGAGATCATCTTCCAGTCTCGTCTCAAGCGGAAACCATCTTTCTCCCGGAGCGGGCGCAATTTCGGGAAGCTCCTTCCCCTCAGCAAACAGTTGATCGAGATCAATAGTGTTGTCTGTGATGTTGCTCATCTTTTTTCCTCCATATTTTGATTTCTCCACTAAGGGCTATTAAGTTGTTTGCTAGTTTTACAGACATCCTCTTTTGAAAAAACGCTCTCGCTTATACTTCTGTAATCATTGAAAAAATACCGACGGAAATGAATGTGGTCCTTCGCAGGAAAACCAGGTTCTCGTTATCGCGATTATTGTAGCACATAGATATATGAAATAACACCACACTTTGCCATGTGAGAGTGTTATATCATTATTCAAAAGATTCAACCGAACATGAAACAATAAACCGAATATAAATATGCTTATGTAGTCGCTTCGAAAACGATCTCTCCTCCGACAATCGTCATGGAGGCTTTTATATCTTTGATCTCACGGGCATCGACAGAGAAGATGTCTCTGTCGAGGACGGTGAAGTCGGCCAGATAACCTTCTTTTATTCTGCCCTTTACCTCTTCTTGAAACTCGCAGTAAGCCGACCCGATGGTGTAGGCATCTATCGCCTGCTCAAGGGAAACCTTCTCCTCGGGGACATATCCGCCTTCAGGATATCCGCTCAGATCGCAGCGAGTAACGGCAGAGTAAATATTTGGAAACGGATTCAGGCTCTCCACCGGTGCATCGGTGCCGTAACTGACATGAATCCCGAGATCTTCGGCCGTCTTAAATGCATAAGAAGAAGCCGCCAGTTCGGCGCCCACCCTGTCCTCTGCAATATGCAAGTCATAGTTGAGAAAAATGGGCTGATAAAAGACGGGGACATCCAATCGGGCGATTCGCTTCAAAAGAGCCCCATCTGTAATCTGGCAATGGACGAGCCCGTGGCGCAGGACATTTCCCTCTTCAGAAAAGGAGCTCTCATACGCATCGAGCGTCTCTTCGATGGCCCGATCTCCTATGGCATGGGTGACGACTTGCCATCCCCGATCGGCGGCTTCCTGCACAAAAGCCTTTTGCGACGGGTAGTCCGTCACAGGAACTCCTTTGTTGTGCGGATCGCTCTTATAGCCTTCTCTCATCAGAGCCGTATATCCTCCAAGAGAGCCGTCTTTAAACATCTTTACAGGGCCGAGAAAAAGCCTGCCTTCTGTGTAAACAGGCTCTTTCCCTTCCCCTTGCATAAAGACATCCATCTCATCGGGTTCATCAAAGCAAATCTGATGGCGAAAGCGGATGCCGACTTTGCCTTCTTCGTAAATCTTGCGCAGGATGCGCATATCTCCGTACGTGTTGGGCCCTCCCACATCATTTGCCTGCACGGAAGTAAGTCCAAGGCTCTGTGCGTACAAAAGAGCTTTGGCAATGGATTCTTCTTTTATCTCATCGCTATATGGCGGCAGAAAACTTTCAATCCAATGGATGGAGTTCTCCGTGAGGATTCCGTTGGGCTCCCCGTCCTCGCCTTTTTCGATGGTGCCGCCTGTCGGAGGCAAGGTCTGTCCATCGACTTTAGCAAGCTCAAGGAGCTTCGAATTGACAGCGCTGAGATGACCGCATACACGCTGAAGGGAAATCGGAATATCTGTTGAGATTTGATCGACATCGTATTTCGTCAACAGACGCCTCTGCCCCTCTGTAAAGAGATCCTGATTCCACCCCATGCTTCGAAGTCCATACTTGCTGAGTTCGGGGTTCTCGGCGATGAATTCTTTGCACACCTCAATGATCTCGCGGATTGAGCGGCATTTCGTCAGATCGACCTGCACATACGTAGCCCCGATTCCGCTGATATGGCAGTGAGAGTCATTCAGACCCGGAAGAACCGTTTTCCCCTTGAGGTCCACCGCTTCGTCAAAGGAAAGCGCTTTTAACTCTTGTGTGCTGCCAATGCAAGCGATCCGATCGCCTTGACAAAGAACGGCTTCGGCAAACGAATCGCGCTGAAGATAAAATTTTCCATTATAAAATAATCGCTTCATTTTCTATTCCATGCTCTGGCTACTGACGCCAAGATAGCTTTCCTGAATGCGCGGATCATCGAGAAGCTCCCGGCCGGATCCCTCCAGTTTGATCTCTCCCGTCTCCAGGACGTATGCCCGATGGCTGATATCGAGGGCAACGGCGGCATTTTGTTCAACAAGAAGAATGGTGAGATTGTTCTCCTGATTGAGATGAACGATCGCATCAAATACCGTGTCGACGACCATCGGAGCAAGCCCCAGGGAAGGTTCATCGAGGAGAAGCATCTGAGGATTGCTCATCAGCGCTCTGGAGATCGCCAGCATCTGCTGCTCGCCGCCTGAAAGAGTCCCCGCCACCTGTTTAATGCGCTCTTTTAAGATGGGAAAGAGCTCGAAACATCTGTGCAGATTGCGTTCAATTTCTTCCTTATCCGTCCTCGGATACGCTCCGAGCATCAAATTTTCATGTACCGAAAGGGGCCCGAATATCCTCCTTCCCTCCGGCACTAAAGTCACTCCCGACTTAACGACCTGATAAGAATGTTTTGGCAGAGGTTTGTTCTTAAAGAGGATTTCTCCCGATCGATATGCCTGTACACTGTTAATTGTCTTTAGCAGCGTGGACTTCCCCGCCCCGTTTGCTCCGATGACGGAGACAATCTCTCCTTCATCCACGTGCAAAGAGACGTCTCGAAGGGCGTGGATTCCTCCGTAAAAGACATTGAGATCACTGATCTTAAGAAATGGCTGTGTCGATTTCATGATGTTTTATCCTTTTCGATCCCAAGTATGCGTCGATGACATCGGGATTGGTCTGGATCTCCGCCGGACTTCCTTCTGCCAATATTTCTCCTAAATTCAAGACCACGATGCGATGATTTCGGCATAGCTCCATGACGACATTCATATGGTGTTCGATCAATAAGATCGTATAGCCCAGTTTTTCATGGATAGAACGGATCATCTGAATCAGATCCTGGCACTCATCGGCATTCATTCCGGCTGCCGGCTCATCGAGGAGAAGCACTTTCGGATCTGCCGCCATGGCTCTTGCAATCTCGAGTCTTCTCTGCAATCCGTAGGGAAGAGTCGCCGCCGCTTGGTCGGCAAGATGATCGAGATTGACCATTTTGAGAAATTCAAACACTTCCTCATTTAAGCGGATCTTCTCGCGCTTTGCATGCTTCATGGGCAGAAATGATTCCAAGACAGAGTGGGTGGGAATGCTGTGTCTGGCAAGAGCCACATTTTCAAACACGCTCATCTGAGGAAAAAGGCGAATATTTTGAAATGTGCGGCTGATTCCCAGATGGCAGATTTGATCGACTCTTTTACCGACGATATTTTCGCCTTTATAGAGTACCTGTCCGTTTGTCGGCGTGATGGATCCGGTAATGACATTGAAAACGGTCGTCTTTCCTGCGCCGTTGGGGCCGATAATTCCCAAAATCTCTCCGTCCATCACGTCAATATTGACATTTTTTAAGGCCTGCACGCCGCCAAAGACCATGTCGATATTCTTCAGTGTCAGAATGGGTGAAGTGTTCATCATTGTTCCCCCTTATCTGCAGCAGACCCCTGTTTTTTGAAACGGTTCTTGAAAGAAGAAATCGTTCTTTTGAAATCTTCAACACTCATCTGCCTGTACCCGAGTAAGCCCTGCGGTCTGAAGATCATCATCACAACAAATAAAAGTCCGTAGACAATCAGACGATATTTATCGAGAACATAGAGCAACTGAGGAATGGCAAAAAGCAGGAAAGAAGTAATAATGGGACCGATCAGTGATTCCATTCCGCCAAAAACGATGGAGGCGAGCATGTCCGAAGATCTGCCGCTTCCAAAGAGCGCCGGAATCAAATAGGAGAAGTAAAAACCCATAAGACCTCCTGCAATTCCGCAGTAGACGGCGCTGATGAAAAGACTCATCAATTTTGTCTTAAAGACATTGACGCCCATCATCTGAGCCGCCACTTCATCCTGCTTGATGGAAACACAATTTCTTCCATGCTGAGAGTGAGTAAAATTGTTGGCCAAATACGCCAATACAACGGTAAAGCCCAAAACGACCCAGACATTAGAGAGTTTTGGGATGCCGGGCATGCCTTCCGCACCGCCCACATATGCCCATTTATTCAAGATCAATCGGATGGCTTCAGCAAAACCGTATGTCGCAATGGCGAAGTAGTCACCTGTCAGCTGGCTTCTAAATGTCGGAATGCCGATGAAAAGGCTCACTATCCCGGCAATAAAACCTCCCAGGATGACAGCAAGGATAAACGGCACGTTCAGCTTCATAAAGAGCAGCGCCGAACTATACCCTCCCACGGCCATAAACGCCGCATGGCCGAGTGAGAACAGACCTGTGTATCCTGTCAAAATAGCCAGTCCCATGGCGGCGATAATATTGATTCCGCCGAGTATACCTACTGTTATTAAATAATCCATAGGTCTTCCTTTAAAGTTTTTCTTTTGTCGACTTGCCGAAGAGGCCGTTGGGCATGAACAAAAGAACGATGATTAGAAGTGAAAAAGTAAATAGATCGCGCCACTCTGATGAGATATATCCGGATACCAATGTTTCAAGAATTCCGAGTAACAGACTTCCGACAACGGCGCCCGGAAGACTTCCCAGTCCTCCGATGATGCTGGCAATCATGGCTTTTATAGTTACAAGTCCCAAGTAAGGAAATACTGCATACTTAATGCCGTAGAAAACTCCGGCTACTCCGCTTAAGATGCCGCTGATTCCAAAAATGATTATCGCCACCATGTCGTTATTGATGCCCATGATTCCGGAAGTGAGAAGATCAAGAGCGCTCGCTCGAATACCCAGCCCCATTTTCGTGCGATACAAAAAGATCCAGAGCAGGATAAGAGTGATAAAAGAAAATACCGCGGCAAACACGTCCATCATTCCGATTTTAATGCCGCCGACAGAGAGAGTCTCACCCGTAATCTGCGGAAAGTTTCGGAAGTGTCCCCCGAATTGGAGATTGATGATATTGATGATACTCATATTGGCTCCCATGGCGGAGATCATCATGAAGAGTCTCGGAGCTTCCCTTATGCGAAGCGGACGATACGCCATCCGCTCAACAAAGACGGAGACAAGCATAGTAAACAAAATGGCAAACAGAAGAGCCAGAGGAATAGGGAGTTTGAAGTCGGTGATGGCATAAAAGGCGCCGAATGCGCCAACCACCATAAATGCATCAAACGCCCAGTTTGTAAAACTGAACACGCTGTACACCAGTGCATAACCCACCGCCAGAAGTGCATAGACAGAGCCGATGGAGATACCACTGACGAGCTGTTGCAAAAATAGTGTCAAGTTGTCCTCCTTAAAGTCATAAATATGGCAAACGGGAGAAGGGCTTGAGTCCCTTCTCCCTCACATATTCAGCTTTCCGGTTCAAACATCTTCAGTTGATGCCAGTTGCTGTCTTTAATTTCTATAATCAGCGCGGGTTTATTGTGCGGATTATGGGTGTCGGGCTCCATAGTCATTTTGCTCGTGAAGAGCTGAACATCTTTCATGTTTTCAATGGCGTCGCGAATTCCCTGAGCCGTAATCTCATTGTGTGCTTTCAGCGATTCATTGGCGCCGTAGACGATCATTTCAAGCGCATCAAGTGCGTAGTAAGCATAAACATTGGGCTTAATACCGTGTTTTTCTTCAAATACCTTGTTGAATTCGGCAAATTGGGGCTGATCGCTGGATACACCGCTTGTCAAAATAGAGCCTTCCAGTTCGGGTCCTGCCATTTCCAAAAGTTCTTCTGCTACCCAGCCGTCGACCCCAAGATAGATGACGCCCATATTCAGCGCAGCACCCTGCTTGGCAATGAGGGCAATATCGCGATATGTCGGCGTGGGCACCAAAATGGCTTCGGCATCGGTCTGGTCGATCTTGGAGAGCTGTGCGCGGAATTCCTGGTCATTTGCCTGATATCCCTCTTCAGCAACGACCTCGCCGCCCAATTCCTCAAAGTGATCCTTGAAGTACTTCTGAATACCGACGGAGTAAGCAGCGGAGATATCGGTCAAGGAAGCTACTTTGCGAAGACCCATGTCAACATAGGCATAGTCGGCAAGAGCATAACCCTGATAAGGATCGATAAAGCAGGTGCGGAACATATACGGGTAGACATTTCCGTTGTCATCGACAGTGACGCTTACATTCGAGGCTGTCGTGGCGATGACTGGGATCTTGCTGTCATTTGCAATCTGCGCAATAGGAACGGCCGCCCCTGTCCACTCAGGTCCGATCATGGCATGGACTTTGTCTTGCTCAAGAAGACGTTTTGCCGCCGCAACGGCATCGGTAATTTCCGAACGTGAGTCATAGGTGATAAGTTTCAGCGTATAGCCGCCGATTCCGCCGGCTTTGTTGATCTCCTCGACTCTTTCTTCCAGGGCGATCTTTGCCGCCTGTCCGATATACGAGTCAGGACCGGTCAGTTGAGTATTGAATCCGATTTTGAGTTCTTTCTTTGAAGAACAGCCACTCAGAGTTCCGATGAGTAAGAGTGCGACCAACAGGATAGACAACAATTTCTTCATGTGGACTCCTTTCCAATTCTTGGACCTCATAAATTGCATACGTTGTACAGCTTGCAAGAAACACCTGCTATTTTTTTGTATGGCTCAAATCATTGCAAGTCTATATCTTATATGTAAGTATACTATCACCTTTTACATTCTTGCAACAGTATTTCAGTTCACAAAAAAGAGGTAAGCCATTTCCATTGCGGCCCTACATTTGACTTAAATTGCACTCTTTCGCAAGCATCATGGAATCTTTTACATGCATTCTTCAACCAAAACTTCATGGAAAAATTGCCTCCTTTGAAAAAGCACCTGAAAAATATTTCACAAAAATATATGCAAGAAAGTCTAATTATGTTAAAATATTATTTATAGAATCATATATTGTTTTCTTATTGTTGCATTCTTTCAAAGAATATGTTTGACACCATCTTCTCACGGTTCACATGAAATCGGCACAAAGGAGGAAAATGTGAAATTTTGGAAAATGAACGGAGCCGGAAACGACTTCATCATTATAGACAATCGCAAAGAGCACATTCAGGAAGAAAAATGGCCTGAAATTGCGCAAATCATCTGTAAAAGGAGAATGTCCGTCGGTTCCGACGGTCTCATGGTCGTCGAAAAACCTTTAGACCGCGGAGATTTCCGAATGCTGTTTTACAACTCGGACGGATCGATCGGAGAAATGTGCGGAAACGGAGCCCGATGCATCAGCCGATTCGGCTATGAAAACGGACTCGCCGGCGAGACTCAAAAGATCGAGACCACGGCAGGGCTCGTCATCGGAGAGCGCATTGATCGGAGAAATTATCGCATTCGACTCAATGACCCCTGTAATATCCAATTCAATAAGAAAGCAATAATAGACAGGACGGAGATCGAATACTCCTATGTCGAACTTGGCAGTCCCGGAATTCCGCACGCCGCAGTCGAGATGCCGAACCTAAAGAAGACGGCAAAGGAAGATCTGTTCGAGCTCGGAAGAAAACTTCGCTATTATGAAGCGTTTCCAAAGGGAGCAAACGTAAACTTTTACGACATCTTAGGCGATGACCATCTCTTTGAGCGCACATGGGAGCGCGGAGTGGAAGACTTTACGTATGCATGCGGAACGGGAACGGGCGCTGTCGTCACGATCCTTACCTTACTCGGCAAGGTCTCCGGAAAAGGAGTAAAGGTGGATATGGAAGGAGGCCGACTGATCATCGATGTCGATTTGGAGGGAGAAAGGGTCAAAAACCTTTATCTTACGGGACCTACGAACATCGTTTCAAAGGGAACCATAACGGATGAGGATCTTTCCTTATAGATATGCGGCTGATCAAAGCTTCATATAGAGTGTAATTCTTTAACCGGTCGATCATTTTAAGGAGGAATGAAAGATGGAAGCCAGATCTGTAGCGAAAAATTATCGCTTTTTAGCGATACTACTGGGTTCAATGGTACTCGGAGCCATCGTCGGATGGGTGTCTCCTGAGCTCGCCAACAAGCTGAGACCTTTCGGAACCGTCTTTATCAACATGATGTTCTGCGTCGTGGTACCTATGGTATTTGCGTCTATCTCAAGCGCCATCGCCAATATGCAGAGCCGAAAAAGAGCCGGTAAAATCATGGGGGTGACGATTCTTACATTCGTCATCACAGGCGCGATTGCAGCCGTATTGATGTTTACCATCCTGAAGGCGTTCCCTCCGGTCCAGACGGCGTGGACGGAAGTCCCCGCAGAAGAGATCGGTGACTACGCATCTCTCAGCGACATGATCGTAAACTTCTTTACGGCAAGCGACTTTGTAGGGCTTCTCAGCCGCCGCGCCATGCTGCCTCTGATTGTCTTCTCTATGCTCTTCGGATTTGCCACAAACTTGGCCGGAGAAGCGGGGAAGATCGTGGCAAATTTCTTAAGCAGCTTAAGCGATGTCATGATGAAATTCGTCCAGATTATTACATACTATGCGCCGATCGCTTTCTTTTCTATATTTGCCGGTCTTGTAGCGGACTACGGCAGCGCCATTACGGAATCCTACGGACGTGCCATGCTCGTTTACTACCCGTTGTGCTTTGTCTACCTCTTTACCGCATTTCCGCTGTTTGCCTGGTTTGGAGGCGGAAAGCACGGCATTAAAACGATGTTTCGCCATATTGCACGGCCTGCGATCGTCTCTTTGGGAACGTGCTCATCCGTAGCGACGATTCCGACTAACATTGAAGTTGCAAAAGCGACGGGCATATCAGACGACGTCAGTGAAATCGTCTTGCCGCTCGGAGCAACGATGCATATGGACGGCTCGTGCTTCTCGGCCGTCTTAAAGATCGCATTCGTATTCGGTGTGTTCGGCCAAAAGCTCAGCTGGGCTCAGCTGATTCCCATCGTCCTTGTCGCCGTGTTCTCATCGGTCGGAATGTCCGGAGTGCCGGGCGGAGGTTATATCGGCGAGTACATCATTTGCTCGATTTTCTTCCCCAATCAGATGGAAATGGCATTTCCCATCCTCGTAGCGATAGGAAATCTGGTCGATCCTCCGGCAACGATGATCAACTCCTCCGGAGACTATGTCGTTTCTTTCATCGTTTCGCGTTTTGTCGACGGAAAAGACTGGTTGGATAAAGTGATCGCCAAACAGCAGGCTGAAGCTTAAACGAGAGCCATCATCCGCTCTTCGGTGTGGCCTGATTTTGAAAACGCAAGAAGATAACGAGAAAGGTTGAAAATGACATGATATGCGACAATATCACAAAAAAAGACGGGCGCCTTCAATTTGCCGGTCAAGACACAGTGGAACTGGCAAAAAAATACGGAACCCCTCTCTATCTCATGGACGAGGATAAAATCCGGGAAAATTGCAGGATGTATCAGAGAGCGTTTCAAAAACACTTCGGAGCCTCCTCTAAGCCGCTGTATGCCAGCAAGGCCAATTGCTTTAAACGCATTTATGAAATCATGGCGGAAGAGGCAATGGGGATCGATGTCGTTTCCTCCGGAGAAATATATACTGCCGTCAAGGCGGGCTATCCGCTTTCTGAAGCGTATTTCCATGGCAACAACAAGACAGATGAAGACATCTCTTACGCGATGGAATGCGGTGTCGGCTGCTTTGTAGCGGACAATGCCGAAGAAGTTGCGGCCATAGAAAAAGAGGCTTCCCGCAGAAAGATGAAACAAAAAGTCTTGCTCCGACTTTCGCCCGGAATCGATCCTCACACCTTTGAAGCCGTGGCCACCGGAAAAGTCGACAGCAAATTCGGTTCCGCCATCGAAACGGGTCAGGCGGAGGAAATTGTGCTGTTTACTTTGAAGCAGCCTCATATCGAACTCATCGGTTTTCACTGCCACGTGGGCTCTCAGATATTCGGAGAAGATGTCTTTGAAAAGTCAGCGACCATCATGCTGGAGTTTATTGCCGACATGCAGAATAAACACGGATACAAGGCGGAGATCCTCGACCTCGGCGGAGGATACGGTGTGCGCTATGTCGAGAGCGACCCTCATTTGGATGTGGAGAAGAAAGTAGCGCAGGTGGCCGAAGCTGTGCATCAGACGTGCGACAGGCTCGGGATAGAAGTGCCCGAAATCCATATGGAGCCGGGCCGAAGCATCGTGGCTGCTGCCGGCATGACCCTTTATACCGCCGGCAGCATCAAGTCCATACCCGGATATAAAAATTATGTGTCCATAGACGGAGGCATGCCGGACAATCCCCGCTTTGCTCTATATGGCTCGGCTTATACCTGCCTACTCGCAAACAAAATCGACGAGCCCTGCGACTTCAAGGCTTCCATCGTCGGCCGATGCTGCGAGAGCGGAGACATCATACAAGAAGGCGTCATGCTCCCCTCTTCGGTAGAAAAAGGAGATATCGTAGCCGTCTGCACAACAGGGGCGTATAATTACTCCATGGCATCCAATTACAACCGTCTCGGACGCCCTCCGACTGTCATGCTCAGAGGAGGTAGCCAGAGCTACATTGCGGTTCGAAGGGAAACGATCGAAGATCTATGCCAATACGATGTGTAACTTACGCCATTTCAAAAGGAGCAAGCAATATGTCATTCGGTTTTTCAAAGCTCAATCTGGTCGATCCGACCCCCTTGGAATATCTTCCAACACTTTCAGATCAGTTAGGGGTTGAATTCTATATTAAAAGAGACGATCTCACCCCGTGGGGAGGCGGAGGAAACAAACTTCGAAAGTTGGAATACCTCATAGCTGACGCTATAGAGGGAGGCTTTACGGCCATTTTAACTGTCGGGGGAGCCCAGACCAATCACGGACGATTAACAGCTGCCGTAGCCGCAAAATACGGCCTCAAATGCGTCATCGTCGCCATCGACGACTATCCGGGAGAGGTGTCGGCAAACATTCTCTTGGATCGGATCATGGGCTGTGAAGTCGTTCTTAAAAAAAGCGACGGCAGGCCGGAAGGCGAACAGTTCGACGAGATGTGCAAAAAGATCAAGGCCGAGTACGAGGCAAAAGGAGAAAAGGTGTACTACATCCCCGTCGGCGGCAGCAATGCACTCGGCATTTTGGGGTATTATGACTGCGCCGTGGAGATGACAAAGCAAACCGAGGCCCTCGGCATAGGCGATGCAAGAGTCATCAGCGCCGTCGGCTCTATGGGTACATATCTGGGTCTTTTCTGCGGGCTCAAAAATGAAAAGTCGCCTCTATCGCTGACGGGAATCGCCATATCTCCTTTCGGAAGTGCCAAAGAAAGACGCATTGTGGAATATTTTGAGGAAGTAAAAGAAAAATTCGGACTCACACTAAAAGAAGACACAAGGGATATGGACATAGAAAAGGGATATACTCGAGGCGCCTACAACAATCCGTGCAAAGAAGTGCGCGATGCCATTTATCTGATGGCTCGGAGCGAAGCCGTATTGCTCGATCCGTGCTATACAGGGAAAGCCTTTGCGGGAATACTGGATATGATCAATGAAGGGAAAATAGCCAAGGGGGAAAAAATCATCTTCCTTCACACCGGCGGCTTTCCCGGTCTCTACACAAAGCACCATCGAGTGGAGTTCGAAAAAGAACTCTTGGACGGAGTGCGAATTATAGAATAACGCCGGCAATCACTTGCGCATATATTGAGCGGCACCTCTATGTGGATAATTTCTCACATTGGATGCCGCTCAATTGCTTTTCCACCTTGTACAATCATGCCTTTTAAATTAAGTACATGACTATCTTGAAAAATACGGTCTCAGGGTGCACCAATTCGATCGGTTGTTTCTCAGCGAACTCGATGAATCATCTCTTTAGCAGAGAGCCCTTCCAGCCCAAGTGTATCCAAAGTCCTTGCTCGCATCCCCTTATAATCTTTGCCCATGATGATCGAGGCAATGATGATGACCGAATCCATGGCGGGTGTGTCCACTCCCAGCGCATCGGCAAGATCCGTAAAAAACACGAGCCCGTATCCGACATCCTCATTCAGGTATCTGTTTTCCAGATGATTCTGCGCCATAATTCCCTTGAATCCGGGAGCTTTGGAGTAACCGGTGGTGTAGTTTTCTTCCGCCATATAGCCCTGTTTCATGCCGACAATCGGGTCCGGCCAGACTTTGATGCCAAGTTTCTCGCCGATGGCGATGCGTTCATTATCGACGGCCTCTATCAAACGCCCGGATGCCCGGGTGACTCCTTCTTCATAGAAAAGGAAATTCCCGCCCGTTCTCTCTACCAACGCAGCGTTAAGGAGCGTCACAGAAGGATGGATGACGGGATTGGCGTTCTGGAGCGATGTCTGCAGTACGTTATCGGCAAGTTCGATTTCAGGATAAACGTCTTCCACGATCTTGAAGAAATCTTCGTTTAGTGAAGATGGAAGCGCCGCCATAAAATAACCGCCCTTCAACTTCAAATATACATGTGTAAGACCGCTGTCAAGCACGCGAACCGCATACGGAAGAGTGGACGTCTCCGCGACCCATATTCCTGTATCCTGCAACTTACGACCGATCGTTCTTTTGAATATAATGCTCCCACCGCATGAACTTGGTAAGAGAAGGACTTTCTGACCATCCTTTAGATACGGTTTACAGGCTTTGGCAATCGGCTCCGTACTGTATGCAGGTCCTACTACAATAAGCAACTCTGCATGCTCCACACCTTTTTGAATATCCGTTCCGGCGTAAGCGATAGAAGCAAACCCCTCAAGAACGCCTTCGCTACGGATCCCGCCGTCTTCTGCAATCCTTGTGAGACTTTGTGAAAATTCAGGGAAGTCAATGATGTATACGTCATGACCATGCTGAGCAAAGTCAAAAGCTGTCGCACAGCCGCCATTCCCGCTTCCAAATACTGTTATTTTCATTTTTCTCCTTATTCTTATTCATAAATATGTTTCGCTTTTTTATTCCTATGAAGTTAACGCGGAAAGCGCCTTTTCAATGATATTTTCACGCAATATTTCTTCTTTTTCCTTTGTCTCATTGGGTTGACCCACGGGATAAGGGATAGCGACGGCTCCTACGATGCGCACGGCTCCTACCGACTTGGAAATAGGCGTGACAGTAGCCACATGAGCTGTGGGAATCCCCACCTTTTCAAGCTCTTTTACGATCGTTGCACCGCAACGTGTACACGTTCCTCATGTGCTTGTCATAATGGCTGCATCCACTCCTGCCGCCAGGAGTTCTTTCGCGATCTCTTTTCCCATGCGGGTAGCATCGGCTACGGAAGTGGAGTTGCCGGTGGTTGTGACCAGATACGGATATAGCTTTTTGATTTCACCCTTCTGTTCCTTTATCCTCAAAATATCAAGAGGAGCCACTCGATTTGGGTTGATGTTTGCATAAACCGGATCATACCCGGCGTGAACCGATTCGAACTGACCGCTTTCCAATCGACTCAGTTTTTCTATAGAGTACTTTTTATAGAATTTAGCCGTTGCTGCCGGCAAATGATCCGGATTTCCTTCGGGAACAATACCGCCTGTCGTCAAAAGAGCAATGGTCGCACTGGAGAGATCTTTTACGGGTGGTGCCGGCGTGATGATATCGTAAACGGGGATGGGCGTTTCACTCTTGATCTCCTCCCCTTTCAGTTTGGCGATGAGCATAGATACGGCGCGAGCGGCGGCTTTTTCCTTGCAGAATATATTGACGCGCTTACCCATGGGGATCAGCCCCTCTTCTTCCGGGAGTCCCACTTCTTCGCCTCGCAACAGTTTATCGGTTACCGCCGCCATTTTGACAGCGTCTTTTCTCATGCCGGCCGCTGAGCGCCCGGTGCTGACTATATATAGCTCTCTTCTATAGAGGTCAACAGCGGGATTTTCCATATATAGACCGGTGACAGCCGGAATACCGAGTTCTCTCATGACGGCATGCGAAAGATCTCCGCAGGCTATCCCATATCTGCCTGCGTTGAATGCCGGGCCGGCGATAAATATGTCGGGAGATTCTTTCCGAATCAACGTTAAAACTTCTTCTCTGGCTTTGTCCATGTTTTCAGCATAATAATTGTCGCCACAGACAACCGTTGCAACGATCTGCCCCTCTTTGAGCAATGAATTAAAGAGCCGACCCGGGCCTACAGCTCCTTCAATCCGCATCGGCGCCATATTGGTTTTCTCTTCTCCTCCCAACTGGCTGAAGAAGGGATTGAGATAATGCAAGACTTTCATGTCGTCTACCTCACTTCTCGACAGCACTCAGATATGTATCTCCGAGCAGATTGTGACTACCCATAATTCCATGTACTTCCACGAGGAGTCCTCCGTCATCTTGAATCGATCCGACAAACCCCCCCGTTATTCTCTCAACCGCTTTAAGATCTCCGATCACCCGCTCCATCGGAGGAAGCAGAACAGTGGCATTGCTGTTGCCGGTGCTGATAATGGCGTCCGCTTCCTTCGTTCCATCCGGGAGGGATTCACTATAGCCATCTACCCCCGCATCTTCATTAGTTATGATGACCGTTTTGATTCCTTTCTCCTCAAGTTGGCGGCAGATGAGCATGAGATCCGTCGTGGGATTTCCAAAACCCTCCTGCGAGACAATAGCCCCTTCAGCACCGAGAAAATCAGCTAGTTTTACAGCTTGAATCGCATTTCTGTACTTTTGGGCAAGCATGGTGCTCAGCGGAGAAAGAATGATGCCCATGAGATTTATGTCTTTCCCGTGATGCTTCATCAGTTCTTTGAGCACTGCATTATTCTGATGATGATAAGTTGTGTTTTTGGATCCGGGGGATACGCAGTTGCCGCTGATGATCGCTCCATCAAAAACTTCCGTCGGTGAGATCAGACAAGGAGTCATTTCCTGTGCATTCTGACCATAGAAATATGTGTTGTGCAAGAGCCCCTGAGCCATACAGAGATAGATATAGGCAACCTTGGGAAGCCCGGGGAACTCTGCAGTCTTTTCGGGAATGCTCTTCCATACCATCTCTTCCACCCTATCAGGCGTCACATTTTTTCCGATCTTTCCGATGTAATTAGCGGCCTTAATCCCTGCCATCCGTACGAGTTCTTCGTGTTCGTGCGGATCAACGCCTTTGGCTTTCTCCAAAATGAGGACGATATTCTGCAGATGGCTAAATGGACTGTATTCGGTGAGCGGACCACTCATGTCTATGATGCCTTCTTGAAATCCGACAATACTCCCGGTCGTTACGACAGCACAGCCGGACAAGGCAATGGTCGTGCCGCTTCCTGCTTCTTTCAATTCTCCGCTCACACCCGCAAAGAGATCGCCATCTTCTTTTGTCCGAGGCTCTATCACATCTTTTACCGGGAGAATACGGACACTCTCTCCGGGTCTTGCAAGTTCAATTCTGCAGGAGCCAACGCGTTCATCCGTTGTGAGATGATCTATTAAATCGGAGGCATATAAATACAGCACTCCTTCTTGTATCCCCTCTTCGTTTTTAGTATCCACCAACCGGACTTCTTTGATATCTATCGTTTTTATTTTTAGAGTCATATTATTCACCTTTCCATATAAAATATAACAATTTTCTTGCCATTTATAAACATCTAATGACAAATTGTTTCCAAAATGAAGATAATTTATCATCCAATCAGTTAAAACGATTCATTATGCTCTTTTGTCTGAAGATGTTGAGCTGCTCCACAGCCTTTTAAGGCATACCCCGCTCGGCAAAAACTGTCCTTCTCAATCTTTAGAAGATATTTTTTTAGCCGAAATTTGTGTCTTCCATCTCGTCTTTCCCGGGAAGATCAACAGATTTGGCCTACGATGCAGGCGAAGATGTGCCTGACATAAAATACACCGTTTAACCGGTCTCTGTCATTATGGAAAGAAATTACTTAAAAGAAAGAAGCCGAACGCTGAAGTCGATGGGGTTGGCCGATCTCAAAAAAAAGAGCTGATCAACCTGCTTGGATAATCAAAAACAGAACCTCAGGCATTTTCAATAAAAAAAGCCGGTGATTGACACCGGCAATGTAGAAACGTTCTTTCTTACACTTCGTAGAGAATGATCCCTCTCTTTGCAAGCTCGTTGACCATCTTTTTAAATCTCTCTCCGACAAAGACATTTTCAGGCTCAACGACACCTCTGAGTCCTCCGTCATCATAGGCGATAATCATCGCTGCGATGGAGGAGGGGTAGGCTGTCGTTCTTTCCATAGAAGTAATGCCTCTCTCCTCGTCGCTGTATGCCAGGAGTTCATATGCCTTCTGCTGATATTTGCCGTCTTTTAGCCCTTTTCCATTGACTCTCAGATATGTGAAGTCTCTCACACCCGGAATCTTTTCCATCAATTGATTGAGAATGCCTTCTGAGATATCCCTGGGGACAATCGTCTGTCCTCTGATCTCTCTCGGCTCTTTTGAGAAGAAGCCGGCATCGTCAAGATCCTGCATAAACTGATAGTGTCCCGGATAGCGGAGGGTGTACTCCGCAGCTTTTTGCACCCCTTTTTCCACCAAGGTCTTATTCAAGCTGTAGAGTCCGTCCGTTTTCAGCGCATCGACTTCTCCATAGCCGGGAATGAGATACGTCTCAAAATCAGACAGAGCCTCTTCTACCACCACCTCTCCGTCTTGAATGACAGAAGGAGGAGTCAGGTATAGATCCAGGAGCGCCTCCACATTGAAGAGAATCATGTAGTCGAGAGGAGCCACACCCAGCTTTGTGGGAAGTCCACCACAGTAAATGGTCGTCTCTTCCAGCTGATCAAATTCATGAGCGAGCTGTCCGGAACAGATGTTTCCAAGACCGGGCACAATCCCGAGCCCCGGAACGGCGAGACAATCCGCTTCTTTGAGAGCCTCGCTGAATTCATAATGACGATCCCACAGCCAATAGTCGGTGAAGATGGCTTTCTTTCCTTTATTTGCTGCAAGGGCATTATAAAACTTCTCTGTAATCTCCCAAGTATGTGGAAGGCTGTTGACGATCACATCGGCTCGGCTCATCAGAGAGACTGTCTCTTCATGATTGTTGATATCAAACATCTCTATGCTGAGGCGATCTTCTTTGATGAGATCTTTAGCAATCTGAAGATTTGCCTCGTCATTATCGGCAAGGATGACTCTTGCATCCTTTTCAAAGTTGATAATGTCATAGGCGACGACTCTTCCCTGTAATCCACTTCCCAGTACCAGATATGTCATAGTTTCTCCTTTTCATCAAGTTCATGTAAACGGCCTTCTCCATCATACCAAATATGATCAAGAAATACTTGCTCGACAATGTCATTCTTTCTTTTCGCTAAGCGATACAGTACTTTCTTCTATGTTTTATGAAACGGTACCTTCTGTCTCCTGCTGAGCACCCTGATTATTCCCGTCGGAATGGTCCTTCTTATTTTTTACCAATCTCACCTCTTCAGGCTCTTTCGGAAGAGCAAAGAGAGGAATAAATCGATCCAAACCGGTCAATGTCAACAGCAACATGCTTCCCACGACAATCCACGCCATGTAATGTCTTCCGATGATTTTCAACGCGGTAAATTCACCAAGCGGATAGATGGCAAGCCCCAGTCCGACAAAGTAACTCATGTAGACGTGCCAGGGGACAAGCTGAGAACCGAACACCGCCATAGCATCGGCAAAGGCGGAGTTTCTGAGTGCAAGCTTATACATCGCTTTTTCATCCCCTTCGACATTCTCCTCTGTGATTTGTCTGATGATGGGACTTATAGTGACGATCTCGGCCATATCGTCAGCAAGTGAAGCGGTGCCGATGAGCGTGAGGACACCGTTGTAGAACATCAGCTGCTTGACGCTCTTAGAGATTCTTGCCATGAAGTGGGCGATAGGATCAAACGCCTTCATCCCTTTCATGATGCCTCCAAAAGCGACGATCCACAGACCGATGACGATAATCCATGACCCCGCATCGCAAAAACCGGCCAGAATGTGATCGAGGAATACTCCGAATGAAGAAATCGTTCCTGTTATCGAGCCGCAAATATAGCTGGAAAGAAGTCCAAGCAGAAGGCAAAGGATGGTCGGAATACCCGCAATGGCCGTGCCTATGACGACGAAAACCGGTATGGTCATCAGATAGGAAACTCCTGACTGAATCTGCTCAAGAAGCACAACGGCACCGGGTCTTTCCACCGCCAACACTTCCATAACATTTTGCGGAATATTCTGAATACTTGCCGCCACATCCACACCTTCGCCTCCGGGAAGATGGAGGGATACCAGGTAGAAAACCACTGAAGACGCCACCAGGCATAACAACGACCACACACCTTGGTGTCTAACCCTGTGAACGACCTCAACATCTTGCATAGCGGAACTGACAACGGTTGTGTCGGATATCAATCCGATATTGTCGCCGAAACAAGAGCCGCCGCAAATGGCTGCCATGGTAATAAGCGCATCTCCTCCTACAATATGTGACAGCCATAGGAAAATCGGAGCGCAAGCCGCAAAGGTTCCCCACGATGTTCCCGTCGCCACGGAGAGAACAGATGTCGTCAACAAAGAAACGACGGCAACTGTCTTGCCGGAGATTCCCAACTTCAAGAAAAACTGTACCAGAGAGGCTCCGACACCTGAATACATAAATATCTCGCCCATAGCGTAGGCAAGCATCAAAATGTAATAGACAATGACGGCTTCTCTTACTGCGTTCAACCCGTCCTCGATGACTTCATTGACACTTTTTTTCATCGTAATCTTAGAGACGATAGCTGCCCAGACAACCGCTAGAAAAGAAACAATGCCCAAGTCAAGTTGAATGCCGAAAACATCGACAAGTTGAGGGATATTGGAAATCCCCATCAAAACGACCACCAAAAAAACAGGTGATAACTTTAAAAATAACATTTTAACCCCCCATAAACG
>JGI24709J26583_10001335_pt1 | contig 20880 bp, 21 predicted proteins | sample BioPla2DNA1_FD_26583 | JGI IMG/M metagenome (IMG submission 26583) | reverse complement strand
GCAGACGATGCTTCTATCTATGTATTCCATGCCGACACCGAAGGGTTTAATTTTAGAAAAGCCTTCTCGGATGCCGGTTTTTACTTGTCCGGCTGTTGTATCTGGAAAAAGGACTCCCTTGTACTGGGGCGTTCTCCTTATCAATGGCAGCACGAACCTGTGCTGTTTGGTTGGAAAAAGAAAGGTAAGCATCAGTGGTATACAGGCAGAAAAGAAACCACCATCTGGGAGTTTGATAAACCAAAGAGAAACGGTGACCATCCTACCATGAAGCCTGTTCCTCTTCTTGCCTATCCGATTTTAAATTCATCCATGAGTAATACCATCGTGCTTGATCCATTTGGAGGTAGTGGCAGTACCTTAATTGCCTGTGAGCAGTCCGAACGAATCTGCTACACCGTGGAACTAGATGAGAAGTTCTGTGATGTCATTATTAAACGCTACATTGAACAAGTGGGTACATCCAAAGAAGTAAAAGTCCAAAGAGATGGACTTAGCTATGCTTTTGATGAATTGGAGGTAGCTGATGGATAAACTAAGCCTTGGCAGTCTTTTTGACGGTTCAGGCGGTTTTCCTTTAGGCGGTTTAATCTCTGGTATTACCCCAGTATGGGCATCGGAGATAGAACCGTTTCCTATTAGGGTGACCACCAAAAGACTGCCCTTTATAAAACATTATGGTGATATTTCTTGTATGAGTGGCAGCAAGATAGAACCTGTAGATATTATTACTTTTGGCTCACCTTGTCAGGATTTATCCATAGCAGGTAAGCGTGATGGCTTGGATGGAAAACGTTCAAGTCTTTTTTATGAAGCCATTCGAATTGTAAAAGAAATGAGGTGTGCTACAGATGGCAAAAAACCAAGATATATTGTCTGGGAAAACGTACCTGGAGCCTTCTCATCAAACAAAGGAGAAGATTTCAGATGTGTCCTTGAAGGCATCTGCCACATCAAGGATGAAACCCTATCAGTTCCTAAAGCTGATAAGTGGAAACAAGCAGGAAGTATTATGGGAGATGATTTTTCCCTTGCCTGGCGAGTACTTGATGCTCAATACTGGGGAGTTCCCCAACGAAGAAAACGAATCTTTCTTGTCGCAGATTTTGCAGGTGGGGGTGCCGGAGAAATACTATTTAAGTCAGAAGGCTTGTCTGGGTATTCTAAGGAGAGCATCCACTCGTGGCAAGGAACTGCCCGAAACACTACAGGCAGCACTGGAGAGGCAGGCACAATCTGCTTAAATGACCAGGGTGGAAATCGTATGGACGTCACAGAGGATATTACTTGTACATTAAGGGCGAAATCAAATCATCCGCCATGTGTGATGGACTCTGCTGTTTTCGATAATCATGGAAAGGATACTCGTTTTACTGGACCAATTGATGTTGCACCGACTATTTCAGCGACTTATGGAACAGGTGGCAACAATCAGCCTTTTGTCGTTGAAAATCCTAAAACCTATGATGTTCGATTTACTTCGGAAGGAACAATGAATGCACGTTCCAATGTTTACGAAAGTGATACAGCCAGAACCATTGATACATCAGGCAATGCTCCAGAGAGCAATCAAGGCGGTATTGCAGTGGTAGAGTCTTATGCTTTACAAGGTTCTATGATCGGAAGGACGGATAAAAACGGACCACAAGGTGATGGTGTGAATGAGGAGCTTAGCTTTACTCTAAATACTGTAGATAAACACGCTGTGGTCTATGCCATTGATAGGGAGTCTTTTAACTGTGGCAAAAATTATGCTAGAAACCTTGGCATTACGGAAGATGGGATTAATTCAACCTTGAATGCACAAGGACCGAGTGCTGTTGCGACTCCTACTTACTCAGCAAGTAAGAATTCTCACTTCACACAGGCTAATGAAGAGCTGGCGAATACATTAATTGCAACAGATTATAAAGACCCACCACTGATTAATGACAAGGGCTGTGCAGACTATACGGTGAGAAGATTAACACCAACCGAGTGCGCAAGACTACAAGGCTTTCCAGACTGGTGGTGCAGTGATTTAGGAATAGATAATCCAACGATGAAAGACCTTCAAGTTTGGTATGACATCTTTGAAATGTACCGTAAGGCAACGGGTAAATATACAAAGCCTAAGACCTTAAAGCAAATAAGTAAATGGCTTAAAAACCCCCATTCAGATTCTGCGGAATATAAGATGTGGGGTAATGGTGTGGCTCTTCCTAATGTGTGCTTTGTACTGTCGGGCATTGTTTGGTATACACAATTAGAGGGAAAGACTTAGAATTTCTTTCTACACCAAATAAGCGATAAAAAGCTTGCTATATAAGTGTTTTAGAGTGATATATGTACATACCAAAACAAAGGAGGTTTTGTACATGGTCATTAAATACAAGGCAACAGGAGCAGAAAGAAAAAGGCTGGTCACGGCTCTTAGTAGTCTTAAAGGAGTTAAGGCTAAGTATCTTGGAATGCCGAGCATGGCTTATGAGGTAGGTGACTTTATCATCGATAAGAATGGAAATCTTGAACTTGGCAGCCAAGCAAACAGTGAAGAAATCGAACGTGTGGCGACTCATTTAGCCAGCGAGGGTTTCATTGCTGAGGAAGAAACAAGCGCCACAGAGGGCGAACAAACGGCTGACAGCGAAGAGTTTAGCCTTACAGTTTCCATGCCAAGGAGCAAGTTTACAGAGAGGGCACTTGAAAACCTAAAAGCTATTATTGAAGCAAAAGGAGAACTAATCCGCCATGCACTTGATGTAGAGGATTTACCGATTGAAGTTACTGCAGATGAAGTTTCATTTCCTTGGTTTGAAACATTGCCAACAGCAGAAGAGATGAAGGCATATAAGCACTTCATTTCTGCCTTATGCGGCATGGCGATCAATCAGAAACGCATCACGGTAAAAGAAAAAGAAATAGAAAATGAGAAATACGCATTCAGATGCTTTTTACTCCGCCTTGGCTTTATTGGGAAAGAGTATAAAGAAGAGCGAAAAATACTGCTTAGAAACTTAACCGGTTCATCGGCATTTAAAGGAGGAGCGAAAAATGAGGATAATCAGTAAAGAACGGTTGCATAAACTGCGTGAGATGTACCCTGTAGGATGCCGAGTAGAACTTCTAAGAATGGATGACATTCAAGCTCCTGCGATAGGAACAAAAGGAACAGTGACAGGAGTTGATGACATCGGCTCCATTATGGTGTCTTGGGATACAGGTTCAAGTTTATCCGTAGTCTTTGGAGAAGACCTGTGCAGGAGGATTGAAGATGACAAGTAAGGTAAAGGAGCAGATTCTTGCCATTCGAGATACTGGTCTTACGAATATGTTTGATGTGGCAGCAGTTCAAAGATTAGCCCACGAGATGGAGTTTCACGAATTGGTTATCTTTCTTGAAGAAGAGAAAGCCAAGTATGTAAAGTTTATTCTCAGCGGTGATGAAGATTAAGCACTAGACAAGAAACTATTATCTATATAAATGGGAATGAGCGTGTGGACGCTCTTTCTCTCATCATGCAGCTTTAGGCTGTATTTTTTATGCTCATTTTGAAGGGAGGTGACCGCAATCAGAAAGCTAAAGAAATATAAACCGAGTCCTTTTAAGGCAAAGGACTCCATCTATGACAAAGACGCTGCAGACTATGCGGTCAACTTTATTGAGTGTTTAAGCCATACCAAGGGAAAGTGGTCTGGAAAACCATTTGAACTGATTGATTGGCAAGAACAAATTATAAGAGACCTGTTTGGAACACTTAAGCCTAACGGATATCGACAATTTAATACAGCCTATATTGAAATCCCAAAGAAAATGGGGAAATCAGAACTAGCCGCAGCTGTCGCTTTACTGCTTACTTGTGGTGATGGCGAAGAGAGGGCCGAGGTTTATGGTTGTGCCGCTGATAGACAACAAGCATCTATTGTATTTGAAGTGGCTGCTGATATGGTTCGCATGAGCCCAGCGCTTAGTAAACGGGTTAAGATTCTGTCGGCAACAAAACGAATCGTTTTTCAACCGACCAATAGTTTTTATCAGGTGCTGTCAGCAGAAGCCTACTCAAAGCATGGATTTAATATCCATGGGGTTGTCTTTGATGAGCTGCATACGCAACCTAATAGAAAACTCTTTGATGTTATGACCAAGGGTTCTGGTGATGCTAGAACGCAGCCACTGTATTTCTTGATTACAACAGCAGGTTCAGATACCAAATCAATCTGTTATGAAACCCATCAAAAAGCAAAGGACATCATGGATGGCAGAAAGATTGACCCTACTTTTTATCCTGTCATTTATGGCGCAGATGAATCCGATGATTGGACTGATCCAAAGGTCTGGAAAAAAGCCAATCCAAGCCTTGGGATAACGGTGGGCATTGATAAGGTGAAAGCGGCTTGTGAGTCCGCCAAGCAAAACCCCGCTGAAGAGAATAGCTTTAGACAGCTAAGGCTCAATCAATGGGTCAAGCAGTCTGTACGCTGGATGCCAATGGATAAGTGGGATAAATGTGCCTTTGCAGTGGATGAAGATGATTTACTTGGAAGGGTCTGTTATGGAGGATTAGACCTTTCCAGTTCCATTGATATTACAGCCTTTGTACTGGTATTCCCTCCAGTAGACGAAGATGATAAATACATTATTCTGCCCTACTTTTGGCTACCAGAAGAAACTCTAAGTGCCAGAGTTAATCGTGATCATGTTCCCTATGATGTTTGGGAAAAGCAAGGTCAGCTTAAAACAACTGAAGGAAACGTGGTCCATTACGGTTTCATTGAAAAATTCATTGAAGAGCTTGGTGAAAAGTACAATATCCGAGAAATCGCCTTTGACCGTTGGGGTGCTGTGCAGATGGTACAGAACCTTGAAGGCATGGGTTTTACCGTAGTTCCCTTTGGACAGGGCTTTAAGGATATGAGTCCTCCAACTAAGGAACTGATGAAACTAACATTAGAAGAAAAAGTCGCTCATGGTGGGCATCCAGTTCTTCGTTGGATGATGGATAACATTTTTATTCGCACGGATCCTGCTGGTAACGTCAAGCCGGATAAGGAAAAATCATCTGAAAAGATAGATGGTGCAGTGGCAACAATAATGGCTCTTGATAGAGCAATACGATGTGGCAATGATACGAGTGCTTCGGTTTATGACAGCCGAGGCATTCTCTTTATTTGAGGGAGGTGATATATTTTGGGTTTCTTAGCATCTATATTTAAGGCGAGAGATAAGCCTACCAATAGAGCAGTGAGTTCCAACTACACATTTTTAATGGGTTCAACCACCGCAGGTAAAACCGTGACTGAGCGTTCTGCTCTTCAAATGACGGCAGTCTACTCTTGTGTCCGCATCTTAGCTGAGGCTGTAGCAGGACTTCCACTGCACCTTTATAGATACACAGACGATGGTGGCAAGGAAAAAGCAATAGACCATCCCTTGTACCGACTCCTTCATGATGAGCCAAATGCTGAGATGAGTTCTTTTGTGTTTAGAGAAACATTGATGACCCACCTTCTATTGTGGGGTAACTGTTATGCACAGATTATTCGTAATGGAAGAAATGAGATTGTCGGCTTATATCCTCTGATGCCAAACAGAATGACGGTACACCGAGATGAAAATGGACAGCTCTATTACCTCTATACCAGAGGGGCAGATGATGTGGCAAGTACTAAGAGTATGACAGTAAAGCTTGGTCCTTCAGATGTCCTTCATATTCCGGGTCTTGGTTTTGATGGATTGGTTGGTTACTCGCCAATTGCCATGGCTAAAAATGCGATTGGTCTTGCCATTGCAACAGAGGAATACGGAGCGAAATTCTTTGCGAATGGTGCAGCACCAAGTGGCGTGCTTGAACATCCAGGCACCATTAAAGAACCTGGAAAAGTCAGAGAGGCTTGGCAGTCACAATTTGGTGGCAGTGCCAACTCCAATAAAATAGCCGTGCTAGAAGAGGGTATGAAGTATACACCCATCTCCATCTCCCCTGAACAAGCACAGTTCCTTGAAACAAGGAAGTTTCAAATTAATGAAATCGCTCGAATTTTTAGAGTCCCACCTCACATGGTCGGTGACCTTGAAAAGTCGAGCTTTTCTAATATTGAGCAACAATCCCTTGAGTTTGTGAAGTACACATTGGATCCATGGGTGGTGCGTTGGGAACAAACCTTAGCCCGTTCACTTTTTACCGCAGAAGAAAAGAAGAAGTTCTTCTTTCGATTCAATGTAGAAGGCTTGCTTAGAGGGGATTATGTTAGCCGTATGAGCGGTTATGCCACAGCAAGGCAGAATGGCTGGATGAGTGCAAATGATATACGTGAACTTGAAAACCTAGACCGTATCCCCACCGAAGAAGGTGGAGATATGTACCTTGTCAACGGCAATATGCTCCCACTTACAAAGGCGGGTGCTTTTGCAGATACAAACGAAGATGGAAAGGAGGAAAACCCAGATGAAGAACAAGAAGTTCTGGCAGTGGAAGAACCAGGTAGAGGACAGCGAACAAGAACAGCGAGTTCTTGAACTCTATGGAACAATCGCTGAAGAAAGCTGGTTTGATGATGATGTGACCCCGATGATGTTCAAAAATGAGCTCGTTAGCGGAAAGGGGCCAATTACTATATGGATTAATTCGCCAGGTGGAGATTGTATTGCTGCTAGTCAAATTTATGCCATGTTGATGGATTATCCAGATGAGGTAACCGTCAAGATTGATGGCATCGCAGCCTCAGCGGCATCTGTCATAGCAATGGCAGGAACAAAAGTCTTAATGGCTCCTACAGCACTGATGATGATCCATAACCCAGCAACCATCTCGATGGGTGATCATGAAGATATGAAGCGAGCCATTGAGATGCTAAACGAGGTGAAGGAAAGCATTATCAACGCTTATGAGATTAAGACGGGTGTATCTCGTGTGAAGCTGTCCCATCTTATGGACGCTGAAACCTGGATGAATGCCAACAAAGCGATTGAACTTGGCTTTGCAGATGAAGTATTAAAGGATGAAAAGTTACCTAATATCACTATTTCTGCCTATGCCTTTTCAAGAAAAGCAGTGGCAACGAATCTGCTTAATAAAATGGCAGAAAAGGAAGTACCAATTAAGGCAGAGGAAACTCAAAAACCACAAGGGCGCTCAATTGATGAACTCAAGGAGCGTCTTTTAATTATCAAAAAATATATGTAAATGGAGGAATTTTACTATGACGATTACAGAAATGCGTAACAAGCGCAAAAAGCTCATTGAAACGATGGATGGGTTCTTGGAGACTCATAAAACTAAGGCTGGCACTTTATCTGTAGAAGATGATGCGACTTATAAAACTATGGAAGATGAAATCTCTGAACTCACTAATGAAATCCATCGTATGGAAAGACGTGAGGAGATTGAGGCGGAACTTGAAAAGCCTGTCAGCAAGCCAATTATTGAAAAGCCCATGAATGGTCGACTAGATAACGGTGAGGTTAAAACCGGCCGAGCAGCGGACTCTTATAAGAAGGCTATGCTCTCAGCTCTTCGTTCAAACTTCCGTCATGTATCCAATGTTCTTCAAGAAGGGGTAGACGCAGATGGTGGCTATCTCGTACCCGAAGAATATGACAGTAGACTGATTAACGGTCTGAAGGAAGAGAACATCATTCGTAAGCTTGGACATACCATTACCACATCAGGTGAGCGAAAAATCAATATCGCAGCTACGAAACCTGCCGCTGCATGGATTGATGAGGGCGAGGCATTGACCTTTAGTGATGCTACATTCTCTCAAATTAACCTCGATGCCCATAAACTTCATGTGGCAGTCAAGGTGACCGAAGAACTTCTTTATGATAATGCCTTCCAGCTTGAGAATTACATTATTGAGGAGTTCTATAAGGCACTTGCCAATGCGGAAGAAGATGCCTTTATCAATGGCGATGGCACAGGTAAGCCTCTTGGTATTCTTGCTGCCAGTGGTGGCGCTGAAGTAGGTGTGACTGCCGCCTCTGCCACAGCAATTACGGCCGATGAAGTTATTAACCTAGTGTATTCACTGAAACGTCCATACCGTAAGAACGCAGTCTTTATTTTAAATGACCAGACCATTGCGGCACTTAGAAAACTGAAAGATGGAAACGGTGCGTATATGTGGCAACCGGCTCTTGTAGCAGGTGAACCAGATAAATTGCTTGGATATCCAGTGTACACATCGGCTTATATGCCTACGGTTGAGGCAGGTGCTAAGACCATTATTTTTGGTGATCTGTCTTACTACAATATCGGCGATCGTGGTTCTCGTTCATTCGCAGAACTTCGTGAGTTGTTTGCAGGTAATGGCATGGTTGGTTTTGTGGCTAAAGAACGTGTGGATGGCAAGCTAGTCCTGCCTGAAGCAATCAAAGTTCTTCAGCAGAAAGCCTAATGGAGGTGCGATATGAATTACAACACAAAGAATTACACCGAGCAGGGCGGGGATAAAACCGTCATCGGTGGAACGTTAGAAATTAAGGAGGGAGCAACCGTAACAGGTCTCCCTTCTTCTTTTACCCCTTTAGAAAATCAAGCAGCTAGTACAGCAGACGATATTACGACTTTAGTTTCTGACTTTAACGCTTTGCTTTTAAAGCTAAAAGCTGCAGGGCTAATGACAGCCGATTAGTAAAAAAAGAAAGGATGGTGGCGGTATGACACTGCTTGAAAAAGTAAAAGCCAATTTAATCCTCGAACATGACTCAGATGATGAACTCTTGCAACAGCTGATTACCGCTGCTGTCAGTTATGCCGAGAGTTATCAGCATATAGCAGAAAATTTCTATAGCGAGAATCCGATGCCGCCTACTACCGAGCAAGCCATCATTATGCTCTCTTCTCATTTTTATGAAAGTCGAGATGGCAGTACTGGTGGCTTTTTTGCTGACAATGTGGGAGCAAGTCAGCAAGTTTGGAATACGGTCAATCTACTTCTTAGACTTGATCGGAACTGGAAGGTGTAAAAATTGAAAGCGAGGTTTGGGTTGTGAGTTTTGGGAAAATGAATAAATTTGCTGATATCAAAGCAATTACAACAACGAAAGATAATGAGGGATTTGCCTCTACATCACAGACCATACTTGCCTCGGTTCGAGTTTACAGAGAAGGCCGTCATGGCAGTGAGAAATGGGCAAACCTCGCTGCTTTTTCTGAGGCTACGGATCTCTTTAGATTTCGTGCCATTCCTGGAGTGGTGGTGACCACAGAACACTTTATCGAGTGTGAAGGAGAATTATTTGATATTACATCGGTGGAAAATGTAAAAGGTCGCGGGATGTATACAGAAGTATTGGCTAATAAGGTGGTGAGTAGCGTTGGCAAAAGTTGATATTAAGATGCCCGATGATTTTCTACTTAAGGTTTCAAAGCTTGGCTCTGACTTTGACCCTGTTGCAGAAAAGGTACTAAAAGCAGGTGGTGAAGTTGTCTTTAAGAGAACGAAAAGCAATCTATCCGCAGTAATTGGTAAAGGTACAAAACATGAGTCACGCTCAACGGGTGAACTTGAAAAAGCACTGGGTGTTACTTCAGTGCGCTTAGATAGGAACGGAAACCACAATATAAAAATCGGATTTTCTGAACCGAGGTCTGATGGTGAGAGTAATGCGAAAATAGCAAACATCCTTGAGTATGGCAAACACGGTCAACCTGCAAAGCCTTTTTTGAAACCTGCGAGGAGTGCGTCCAAATCAGAGTGTATCTCGGTTATGAAAGGCACTTTTGAAGAGGAGGTCAAAAAGCTATGAGTATTTTAGAGGACTTACAAGTAGCTTTAGAAACACTGGACGTTCCAATTGAAACAGGGGTGTTTTCTGATGTAGCTCCCGATCAATATATTGTGGTTGTTCCAATGAGTGATACCTTTGACCTTCACTCGGATAACTTGCCAGGAATTGATGTTCAGGAAGCTCGAATTTCACTCTATTCCAAGGGAAGTTATACAGCACTAAAGAATCAAACTGTGCAGTTGCTGTTGACTTCTAATTTTACGATAACTGCACGTAGCTACATCGGCTTTGAAGATGATACCGGCTACTACCATTATAACGTGGATGTGGCCAAACACTATGAAATGTGAGGAAAGGCATGGCATGAAGCAATTGATTATTTGTAATTCTTATTTGCCATGCCATGAATTTGTTACACAAATTCTTAAGAAAACAGGAGGTAATAAATATGGCAACAATTGGTCTTGATAAACTTTATTATGCGACCATCACGGATGATGAAAATGGTGAAGAAATCTACGGCACACCGACACAGCTTGCAAAAGCAATCTCAGCAGAGCTATCTGTTGAACTAGCAGAGGCGACTCTCTATGCAGACGACGGTGCTGCAGAGATCGTTAAGGAATTTAAGAATGGCACCATCTCTCTTGGTGTAGATGATATTGGCTCAGCTACGGCAGCCGCCTTAACTGGTGTCACCGTTGATACTAACAACGTTGTAGTTTCTACAAGTGAAGATGGCGGTGATCCTGTAGCTGTTGGTTTTAGAGCAAAGAAATCCAATGGCAAGTATAAATACTACTGGCTCTACCGAGTGAAGTTCGGTATCCCATCTACAAACCTTGCGACAAAGGGAGACAGCATCACATTTTCAACACCGACTATTGAAGGTACGGTTCTAAGAAGAAACAAAGCAGATACCAATGGAAAGCATCCGTGGAAATCGGAAGTAACCGAAGGCGATAAGGATGTACCGACATCGGTTATCAGTGGCTGGTATACAGAAGTCTATGAACCAGAGTACACAGTTACGGAGGGTTAAGCGATGGATAACGAAAGAACAGCAAGCATAAATATTGGTGGCGATGAATATGTGCTACTTCTTACTACAAAGGCAACAAAGGAGATTGCAGGACGATATGGTGGTCTTGAAAACCTAGGCGATAAGTTAATGAAGTCTGAGAATGTGGAGATGGCACTTTCAGAAATCGTGTGGCTGATTACCTTACTTGCCAATCAAAGTATCCTTGTTCATAACATCAAGCACAAGGATGCACCTAAGGAATTACTGACAGAAGATGAAGTGGAAATTCTTACAACGCCTATTGATTTAGCAGAGTACAAAGAAGCAATCATGAATGCTCTTTATAGAGGTGCAAAAAGAAATGTAGTCAGTGAGGAAAGCCCAAAAAACGCAGTAGCCCCGTAAGTGATGAAGAGTTATTTACGAGGCTTTTATATTACGGCATCAGCGTATTACATCTAACCATGGATGAATTTTGGCTGATGCCGTTTGGTTTGCTATTAGACCTGTGGGAATGCCACAAACAGTATCACGGTCTGGCAAAAGCAAAACGGGAGATGTTTATTGATGACATCATCCCTGACGGAATCTGACAAAGGAGGTGGAAAGCATGGCAGATAACTTTGGCTTGAAAATCGGCCTTGAAGGTGAGAAAGAATTTAAAAAGGCATTAACGGATATCAATCGTTCCTTTAAAGTGCTTGGCTCTGAGATGAAGCTAGTAGCCTCAGAATTTGATAAGAATGATAAGTCTGTCCAGGCTCTTTCTGCCAGAAATTCTGTACTTAATAAAGAGATTGAAACACAAAAAAGTAAAATTGAAACCTTGCGGTCTGCACTAGAGAATGCAGCCACCTCCTTTGGCGAAACCGATAGAAGAACTCAAAATTGGCAGATTCAGCTGAACAACGCTGAGGCAGCACTCAACAATATGGAGCGAGAGTTAAGTAGCAATAATGCTGCCCTTGAAGAAGCGAATGCTAACTATGACGATGCTGAAAATGCCCTCGATGACATGAACCGTGAAATGGACGATGTCACGGACAGTGCTGATGAGATGGGCAAAGAGATTGATGAAGCAGCTGACTCTGCTGAAAAATCTGAAAGCAAATTTAAAGGACTAGGTACAACATTAAAGACCATTGGTGTTGCTATGGGTGCCGTTGCTGTTGCAGCAGGGGCTGCGGCTGTCAAACTTGGGAAAGAAGTCATTTCTGCTTATGCCGACTATGAACAATTAGTCGGTGGTGTAGATACACTTTTTCAAGAGAACTCTCAGCAGTTACAAAACTATGCTTCTAATGCCTATAAGACGGCAGGCCTTTCTGCCAATGACTACATGGAGACTGTTACCTCATTTTCTGCCAGTTTGATTTCTTCCCTTGGAGGAGATACAGAAAAAGCGGTCAAGTATGCAGATATGGCGATTACGGATATGTCTGACAATGCCAATAAGATGGGCACAGACATGGAATCCATTCAAAATGCCTATCAGGGGTTTGCCAAGCAAAATTACACCATGCTCGACAACTTAAAACTTGGCTATGGCGGAACGAAAAGCGAGATGGAGCGGCTCCTAGCTGATGCACAGGCTATCTCTGGTATTGAGTATGATGTTTCTTCCTATGCAGATGTGGTTTCTGCCATCCATGTCATTCAAGAAAGTATGGGCATAGCTGGTACGACTGCTCTTGAGGCAGAAGAAACGATTTCTGGATCGTTGAACGCATTCCAATCTGCATTCCAAAATCTCTTAGTAGGGTTTGGCAATGTCGATGCAGATATGACACAGCTGAGCAACAACATGGTAGATGCCTTTCAATCGGTAGTGAAAAATATTACACCGGTAATTGAGAACATCGTGAAAGCTCTGCCTATAGCTATTGAAGCCTTGCTTGGAGCTATTTCAGATTTGCTACCAACACTGCTTGTCACAGTGACGGATTTATTTACTCAGGTTCTGAATGCACTGATGAGTCTTCTCCCTACCCTTATTCCAGTTGCAGTTGACTCCATACTGATCATTGTTGATGCCTTAATTGAAAATCTGCCCCTTCTGGTTGATGCGGCAGTTCAGTTAATCGCAGCCTTAGTGGACGGTCTTGGCCAGGCACTTCCAGAACTCATTCCGGCGGCGGTAAATGCCATTACGACCATCGTACAAGGCTTGGTGGATAATCTACCTATGCTCCTTGATGCTGCATTGCAGTTAATCCTTGGTTTGGCACAAGGACTTCTTGAGGCAATTCCACAACTGATTGAAGCACTTCCTACGATCATTATGGCTATCGTGGAGTTTATCATCAGTGCCATACCTCAGATAATTGATGCAGGGATTCAACTATTAACATCCCTTGTTGCAGCCTTGCCTGAGATTATTACAGCAATCGTAGAAGCTATCCCACAAATAATCGATGGGATATTAAATGGGATTTTAAGTTCCATCCCTCAACTGATACAGGCTGGTGTCGATTTATTGGTAGCACTGATACAAAATCTACCAACCATTATTACCACGATTGTGGCTGCGATACCTCAGATCATCTCAAACATCGTCAATGTCTTAGTCGGAAACATCGACAAAATCATTATGGCAGGAGTTCAGCTATTCACTGCACTGATTCGGAACTTACCGACCATTATTGTAGAGATTGTTAAAGCAGTGCCTCAGATTATCAGTGGCCTTGTAAGATCCTTTACAAACTCCATGGGTTCAATCGTCACGGTGGGTGGCAACATCGTAAAAGGCTTATGGCAGGGTATTCAATCCCTTGCTTCTTGGTTATGGAATAAGGTAAGTGGTTGGATTAGTGGCATTTGGGATGGTATCAAGGATTTCTTTGGTATTAAATCGCCGTCTAAACAGATGGGCTGGGTTGGCGAGATGCTTGTAAAAGGTCTTGCAGGGTCCATCCAAGATAATGGCGATGAGGCTGTGAAAGCAGCTGAAATGATGAGCGAGGATATCAATGATGTAATGACGAGTCTAGCAAGTGATATGAGTACATCATTGCCTACAGACTTTTCAGTGGATACTTCCGTTGGTGGTGTGATTTCAAATGCTGCGACCTCTTCCCTTGGTGGTGTCAGTGGTTCGCTAGTTACTGTACAGCAGATGATTGTACGAAGTGAAGATGATATCAGAAGGGTATCTCAGGAACTCTATAACTTGATTCAGACTGGCTCTCGTGCTCAGGGCCGATTTTCTACAACGTAAGGAGGTGTGCCGATGGGTTTTTCATATAACGATATTTCTTCAAAGAGTATGGGACTAAAAGCTAGGCTCACTTCCTGGCAGGTTTGCGGAGGTATGCGTAATTTTACAACGACAGTACCTGGCAAGTATGGTGTCGCAGACTTTGGAGCTGATTTTGATTATCGTGAAATCAATGTCGCTTGTAATATTTATCCAAAACACAGTTTTTCGGCTCTTGTAAATACACTTGATGATCTTTCTACTTGGCTTGATCCCATGCAAGGGTTAAAAGAACTTATCTTTGATGATGTACCAGACCGATATTTTATGGCAAGGCTAAACGATAAAGTGGACTGCGAAAGACTCATTCGCTCTGCAGGCAGTTTCAATTTAAAGTTCTTCTGTCCTGACCCATTTGCCTATGCAGTAACAGATGAAGTCTTTTCTATTGATAGCGAAGGTAGTCATACGATTACAAGGCTTACGGGCAATGTAGAATCAAATCCCATTTATCGCTTAGAGGGTGTTATCACGGCAAGTGCTAATAATTATATTTCTCTGTTAACCAATGGGTTAGAAATGAAAATCGTAAATGCAGCGCTTTCTACGGGAGAAGTTCTCGTGATTGATACCGATAAAATGACAGCCTATGTCGAAGATGAAAATGGCATAAGTTTAAGAAATGCGCTGCCTTACCTTGAAGAGATAGACTTTCCAAAACTTAATGTTGGAGACAACAACCTCGGCATAACATCAAGCAATGCTGTATTTACTGGACTTGAAATTAAAGCTCGTAGCCGATGGAGGTGATAGTGTGGCACTTAAAACAATCTTAAATAAACAAACAGATTTCACTGGAGAGTTCCCGGTCGAATATGCGAAATCAGGTCTTTGGCGGTTCAATGATTTAACGGTAGATGAAAATAACTGTGTAATGGACTCGTCAGGCCTGGATAGAAAAATGGAGATTGTAAACTATGTAGGGACAACCGCAAGCCTCCAAAATGGGCAAAAAGGTGGTCTTTTCCGAATCAATATCAACAATCCTTCTGTGGAAAAGACCTACCTTAAGGTCACCAATGACGGTACTTTCTTTTCAGGCATGGGAGAGCGGATTATCGTTGGTGGTTGGATGATTCCTACTACTTACTCTGTAGGAAATACTTATTGTCCTATTTTGAACACTCGCTATGGGCCTGGGCAACCGATATTTTATCTTTCCCTTTTTGCAGGTAGGCCAAGAGTTATGTTGTACAACTCGAGCGGATCTTTGATACTCGATCAAACAACGACACCACCTTTTTCTCTTATCAATGGTGGTGCGTATTTTATTTGTATGGTCATAGAGCCAAACAATAAAAATGCCAACATTGTACTTGGTGATTGGAATAGTGGGGCAAGCTGGGTCTCTCCCACTTATACTTTTACAGCCACACTCAATCCTTCCTGTACCGCTGACATCGTGATGGGTATGCATGCTGATGCCTACTGGTATGCAGGAAGATTTGATGATTGGTTTTTTGATATGGATTCCAATCTTACAACTGACGATTTAGTGGATTATTTCAATTCATCCTTAAGTGCCAATGGTGGTGATACAAGTGGAAGTGTTGATGCAATTATGGAGTCTGGTGTTGTTACATTAAGGAAAACAGACGGTGCCTACCCTACAGAGGGAACGCTCTATACGACTCCAGCGACTTGTAACCTATCTGGCGTGGGCAGAGTATCTGTTACCAGTGAATATATTTCTGGGGTGACTGCAGTTGGAGTGATAGAAACCTCTACAAGTGATGACCTGGTTAACTGGAGTAACTGGACTGCTATTGCAGCAGACGGGAAACTTGTATCTCCGAATAGGGCGTATATTCGTTTTAGGATAACGCTTACGACCACGGATACGAGTAAAACCCCTCGGATCCTTGATATTAGGCTGTATGACATACCAAAATCTCCATATGAGAGGATTGGCTTTGCAAGACCGGTTGTCCTTGATCGTAATGGAGCTTGGGAAGCTGTTTTAGAAAATGCCTATAACATTGTGGTTACGAGTGAAATCAATGGCGAGGATACGCTTTCCTTTATGATTCCTTATCGTGATGCAAAGAGGACATTTATTGATAGCGAAAAGAAAATACAGATTGTGGATGACATCTATAAAGTCAGAACCATGACGGATACGAAAGACGGTGAAGGGAATCTTGCTACGGAAGTCTATGCAGAGGCAGAGTTTTATGACTTAACTTTCTCTGTACGAAAAGAAGAACACAAATTTGATGCAGACACTGCTGAGGCTGCTATGGCTTATGCCCTAGAAGGTACGGAATGGAGTGTAGGTACAGTCAATGTGAGAACAAAGAGAACTTGGACCAGTACAGAAAAGAATGCCTTATCCATACTTCGTAGCGTAGCAGACTTACATGGCGGTGACCTTGTCTTTGATTGTCCCAATCGACTGGTGCATCTGCTAACCGTATATGGCACAGATAGTGGGGCCTTGTTTGCCTATAAGAAAAATATGAAAAGCATTAAACGGGTGGTTGATACCAGAAGTCTAGTCACAAGGCTTTATGCCATAGGTAGTGATGGACTGACCTTTGCAGATATCAATGGAGGAAAAGCATATGTGGAGGATTATACTTTTTCATCAGATATTCGAATCTCAACACTGGACTGCTCCTCCTTTACCAATCCCTATCAAATGAAAGAATATACCGAGATGCGACTTGCTCAGTACTCAAAACCCAATATCTCCTATGTTCTAAATGCGATGGATTTATCGGTCTTAACAGGTTATGAGCATGAGGCATGGTCGCTTGGTGACTATGTTCATGTAGAGGATAAAGATTTAGGCTTGTCCGTTACGACTCGTGTCATCAGAAGAGAATACAACTTGCAAGAGCCTTGGAACACGGTACTGGAACTATCCACAACACTTAAAAATCTAGGTAGTTCTGCAAGTCAGTGGGATAACGTGGCGGATTCCCTGGAAGGCACCAGCATGGTTACCAACAATGATATCCGTGAAATGGTGCCTTTTAATCTACTGCGTAATTCCCGTGGAGATGATGCCATGGCTTATTGGGTTAACTCAGGCTTTGAGACAGATGGTGATAACGGCATGAGTGGCTCGGCATCGTTTAAGGCAACAGGTGTGGAAGGAATGACAAAGAGTATGGCCCAGACCATTTATCCTGCAAATCGCTCTAGTTACACACTCTCAGCACAAATAGCATCTGAAAACCTAGAAAAACTGAGTAGCGATTCACAAGTTGGTATTGAAGTAGTGATTGAGTATGAAGATGGTACAACGGAAACCAGATTTATTGATTTGTACTAGGAGGTGGATTTGTGGCTTATTTCTCAAAAACAGCAGAAAAGATTGTTCCGGAGAGCTACTCCTCTAAAGTAAAAGCAATCACCATCCGTGTCTGTGTCACTAATTGCACAGGCACTTTTTATATTACGGATATCTTTTTACAAGCAGGCTTGGTGGCAACTGGATGGGTAGGTCATCCATGTGAAATAAGGTGGACTTTAGATGGCTAGTACAAGATTTATAAGATTAGCTGAAGTCATTAATAAAAAGCAGGATAAACGAGTCATGAGTGTAAGCATAAAACCTACCATCTATGATTGCACCGGCACGATTTGGTTTACGGATATTCAATTGCAAGAAGGCCCTGTCTTAAATGGCTATGCACCTCATACAGAGGGCAGCTTACAGCACCTACGAGAAAACGGTAGTATCAAGGCGCCTGTTTGGTTCAATGGAGTGGTTCGTTCAGAAGAAACGGTCGTTCTCTTTAATGTAGGAGAAACCTCAGCAGGAGTAGATATTCATATTTATCCTAAAGCCACGATGGCCGCTGGAACAGTGAAGTTATGCCAGGGTGTAGCAGCTCAGAAGGTATCTTTTCCAGGAGCAATTGCTAAGGATGCAGATTTGGCTCTGCTTGCCTCTACAAGAACCTGTACGAAGGATGGGATCAGTGAACCAAAAGAGGGCTTTTATCAGTACAGTGCTGCATGGGATTCAAAACATAAAGTCACCCTTGAAACAGGTAAATCTGCAAGGGTGCTTTTTTCTATGCAGGAAATGGAAGAAGGAGGTGAGCCATTCTAATGGATAAACTAAAAGGCAAGAAAATAATGGTGTGGACATTTATGGGTAATGCAAGAATGTATGAGGCTTTAGAAAAGTACGGTGACAGGATTGACACCATCGGTCTGTTTTCCTTTAAGGTTCGAGCCACGGGAGAAATCTATGAAACGGGAGTCACCATTAGCAGTATGCTGACTTATATTCAGCGTTACCCTCATATCAAATGGCTACTAACCATCGCCAATGATGGTGCAAACAGCATCTTCAGAGCCCTAAGGGGTAATACAAACGGTGCTCAGGATGTGTTTCTATCAGAGCTTGTTCGCATTATGGAGAAGTATCCTTGGTGTGATGGCATTGATATTGACCTTGAAAGAGGTGATGACTATTCCACTCATGCAGAATCAACAGCTATGTTTCGTAATATTTATAACACGATTAAAAACTATGATTCTAGCAAGCTGATGAACATCTGTCTTCCAGGAATGACGAGTGTCAACGGATCCGTAGGTGGCGAGAACTGGTGCGTATATGCTGACCTCTCACCTTATTGTGATACGGCCTCTATCATGAGTTATGGTATGGCTTGGTCAGGATCAGCGCCTGGCCCCGTTTCCCCTAGAAGTTGGCTTGAAGGTATTTATGATTATGCTGTTTCCGTGATGGACCCCGATAAGATTTTCTTTGGGATGCCAGCTTACGGTTGGAACTGGCAAATTTACGATACACCAGAAAACTTAGGGAAAGCATACAGGGGAACTTCTCACACCTACTATGCTGCAAAGTACTGGATGACTGGAGCCTATAACTTTACAGATGATGCCCCTCCTCAACCCTTCATTCCAATTGTGGCTTATTGGGATGATGATAATAAAGTGCCCTGGGCATTACCTCATGTATACGACTATATGGAAGGAAGAGATGCAACGAGTTATAGCTACCCTCTCTTATCTGCGAGCTATAACGGTAGACAGTATCTGACTGCCTATGGCAAACAACAAAAGACGGAGTTTGGAACTATTTATATCGATCATGATGCAATGCCGGATAGTTATTCTGGAGTTGTATCGACTTCTAATACTGTAACAACACTTGGAGATGAGGGTGAGGCAACCTATCACTTCACGATTACAGAAGCAGGAACTTATGATGTGGCTGTCAAACTAGGCTATCCGTTTTGGGATAAAAACAGCATTAACATCTCCCTTGATGGAAGTGATGAGTTTTTCTCTGAAAACAGGTTATGGTGGCCCTATTGGAGGACTACTTTCTGGACCGTACTTAAAAAGGGCATCTCACTGACTGCTGGAGAACATACTCTCACCATTTCCCTTGGCACAATGGGTGTGCAGTTTTATGGCTTTAGGGTTTGCTCTTCATTTTCAGAAGCTGCTACAGTTGGTGAAGCAGAATATACCCTTGCTCCTAGACATTTCAAAGATATAAATGGAGACATGGTAGGACCCGCAACAGGCTTTAAGCTAACACTTGAGATGCTAAGACGAAAGGCAGATTCAGCCCTTGTATGGTATGAGGATTTTAGAGATGATACACCACTTCCCCAAAGCTACTGGACAACTCTATCGGGTGAATGGAGTGTGTGGCAGGATACAAGCAGTTCTATGAATCGACCCTATTCCCAACTGGAAGGTAAAGGGCAGTTAGCATGGAACTACAGCAATTTTTCAGATATCCATTTAAGGGCACAACTCATCTTCCCTGAAAACTTTAGTGGTAAGGCGGGCATTTTTATTGGAACGATCTACTGTTGCTTTAATTATGATACACAGCGTATTGAGCTTTATGAAGGTGCTACCTTAAAGGGGAGTTTTGCTACAAGCTTTTCAAGAACATCCGCAGGAGACCTTCGTACAAATCCTAACTTTTATACCATTGAAATGCGAAAGCGAGGTAATAAAGTACGTGTGTATTCATCCGCATCAAATACACTACGATTTACAGCCACTTGCTCTGATGTAACTGGCTATGCAGGTATTCGCTCAGATAATCAGGTGAATTGCCAGTTACTTCGATTGGGTGATGCTTGGGTCTATGAACCCTATGAACGATTTGATGTGCTTATGCCGGATGGGGCATTTAAGACTTATGGAAGGATTGCAAGAAGTAACTGCAGCTGGGATGAAGAGTTTCAAGTCTTTGCTTTGACAGCAGACCTAGAAGAATCGGCTACAAGAAGTGAAAGCATATCCCTTGATTACGATTTCTTTCACTCGGATATCATGCCTTCCATTCAGTGCGGGAATGATTACAAGACCACCATCATACCAAGGGATATAAATATATGGATCTCACGACTCTTCTTAGGTGATGGCGATGGCTTTTCTATTCTCTATTACCAAGATGTTGACAGCCTTGTGTACTGGGCAAATGAAGCGGCATATCGGTGGAAACTTAGAGGAATGTGTATGTGGTCACTCGGACAGGAGGACTTGCGATTGTGGGAGTGGCTACCAAAACAAATAGAGTAAATCAAAGGAACATCGAGAGGTGTTCTTTTTATTTGAGCAAAAATAAAGGAGGATTTTCAAATGAAAGAAATATGGAACTGGATTCAAGTTGCAATAACAGCAATTGGTGGATTCTTCGGTTGGTTTTTAGGCGGTGCAGATGGCTTTTTATATGCACTAATGGCCTTTGTGGTCATCGACTATCTAACAGGTGTCCTATGTGCAATAGCAGATAAGACCCTATCTAGTGAAGTGGGGTTTATCGGAATCAGTGGTAAAGTGCTGATTTTTGTTTTAGTGGGTGTGGCAAATATTTTAGATGTCTATGTGATTGGTGATGGAAACGTACTACGTACTGCCATTGTATTTTTCTAC